>Ga0315298_1000120_pt1 | contig 149301 bp, 152 predicted proteins | sample WHS_1_MG_FD_203077 | JGI IMG/M metagenome (GOLD analysis project Ga0315298, IMG submission 203077) | Extremophilic microbial mat communities from Washburn Hot Springs, YNP, Wyoming, USA - WHS_1_MG | ecosystem: Environmental > Aquatic > Thermal springs > Hot (42-90C) | place: USA: Wyoming...
ACCAGATCGCAGTCCTGCAGCAAGGGCAGATCGTCGTCGTAATTCGCCTGGCGAATCCACGCGGCTTCATTCGCATCGCCCAGCGGCGCCGGGTTGAGCTTCTTGAGGTTGGCCACGGCCTTGTCGACGATGCCGTTCTTGCTGCCCTGTTGTTGAGCGCCCCCAGGGCCGGGCTGCGCCCCGCCCGCCCCCCGAGGGGGTGAGGAAACTTGGGAGCGGCCCGGCGTTTCCTCTGCCGGCAGGTCGAACAGCACCACGGGCACACGGGCGTTGATGCAATGGGCCGCGATCTGCGCGCCCATCACCCCGGCGCCCAGCACCGCGACTTTGCGGATCGGTTGGTTGTCCATCATGTCATCTCCTCGCAGTTTCAGGCGAACACCGCGTCGGTGTCGGTCAGGTTTTTCGCGCCGCTGCGCGCCATGCGAATGGCCGCGGCGGATTCGGGGTAGAGGCGGCCGAAGTAGAAGCGCGCGGTCTGCAGCTTGGCCTGGTAGAACGGCGAGTCGTCGCCCGCGGCGATTTTGCGCAGCGCCACCTGCGCCATGCGGGCAAAGGCGTAGGCAAACACCACATGCCCGGCCACGCGCAGATAGGGCACGGCGGCGGCACCGACTTCGTCCTTGTTGGTCATCGCCTTCATGCCGAGCTCCATCGTGAGCTTCTGCACCTTGTCGGCCAGATCAGCCAGCGGGTTGACGAACTCCTGCATCGCCTCGTTGACGCCTTCCTCCTCGATGAAATCGGTGAGGATCTTGCCGAACTTGCGCAGCCGCGCGCCGCCATCCATCAGCACTTTGCGGCCGAGCAGATCGAGCGACTGGATGGTGTTGGTGCCTTCGTAGATCAGGTTGATGCGGGCGTCGCGCACGAACTGCTCCATGCCCCATTCGCGGATATAGCCGTGGCCGCCGAACACCTGCAGGCATTCGTTGGTTGCCTGCAGGCCGTTGTCGGTGATGAAGGCCTTGACGATGGGCGTGAGCAGCGACACCAGATCATCGGCATCCTTGCGCACCTCGGCGTCGGGGTGGTGCAGCGAGCGGTCGAGCTCCAGCGCGACCCAATAGGCGAGAAACCGCCCGCCCTCGGCCCAGGCGCGCGCGGTCAGCAGCATGCGCCGCACGTCGGGGTGGACGAGGATGGGGTCGGCCGGCTTGTCCGGGTATTTCGGGCCGGACAGCGCGCGCATCTGCAGCCGCTCGCGGGCATAGGCCAGCGCGTTCTGGTAGGCCACTTCGGTCAGCCCCAGCGACTGCATGCCCACGCCCAGCCGCGCGCCGTTCATCATCACGAACATCGCCGGCAGCCCCTTGTTGGGTTCGCCGACCATCCAGCCGGTGGCGTTTTCCAGGGTGATCTGCGCGGTGGCGTTACCGTGGATGCCCATTTTGTGCTCGATGCCCGAGCAGAAAATGCCGTTGCGCTCGCCCACCTTGCCGTCGGCCGTCGGCACGAACTTGGGCACGACGAACAGCGAAATCCCCTTGCTGCCCTCGGGCGCGTCGGGCAGCTTGGCCAGCACCATGTGCACGATGTTTTCGGCCAGATCGTGCTCGCCGGCGGAAATGAAAATCTTCTGTCCGGTCAGGCGGTAGCTGCCGTCGGCCTGCGGAATCGCCTTGGTGCGGATCAGCCCGAGATCGGTGCCGCAATGCGGCTCGGTCAGGCACATCGTTCCGCTCCACTGCCCGGCGACCAGCCGCGGCATGTACAACGCCTTCTGTTCCTCGCTGCCGTGGGCGGCGAGCAGTTCGATCACGCCTTGGGTCAGCCCCGGGTACATGGTCCACGCCTGGTTGGCGGCGTTTTCCATTTCATGCACCGCACTGCCGACCAGATGCGGCAGCCCTTGGCCGCCATATTTGGGATCGGCCGTCAGCCCGACCCACCCGGCTTGCACGAACTGATCCCAAGCCGCCTTGAACCCCTTGGGCGTGGTCACGCTGCGGGTGGCCGGGTCGTAATGGCAGCCTTCGGCGTCGCCGCTGGCGTTGAGCGGCTGCAGCACCTCGGCGCAGAACTTGCCGGCCTCCTCGCAGACCTGGTTGATCAGGTCGGCGTCGATTTCGGCGTAGGGCGGGAGTTCCTTGAGCCGGGTGGTGGCGTCGAGCACCTCGTGCATGACGAACTGCATGTCACGCAGCGGCGGGGTGTAGTGAGGCATACGCGTCTCCTTGAAATGCGATTCTGGGGGAGGTGGATCGGGTCAGTCTGTTGCCTTGGCCGGGGCGCTGCGACTGGCACGCGCCGTGCACGGCGTGAGCAGTTCCAGCCCGGCAGGGGTCGCATGCGCGCGCAGCAGCGCATCGAGGCTGCGGCAGGCGAGTCCGAGGCTGTCGGGCAGGCGCAGCAGGCGCGCGTCATGGTGCAGCGCCAGGATGTAACCGTGGATTTGAAACAGCAGCTGTTGCGGGTCGGTGTCAGGCCGCAGGTGGCCGCAGTCGATGGCCTGCCGGATGGCGCGGCGCACTGCGTCGTGCCAGGTCTGGATCATGTCGACCAGGGCGTCGCGCACCGGGCCGGGGCGATCGTCGAATTCGACCGCGCTGGAAATGTAGATGCAGCCGGTTTCCATTTCTACGCTCACCCGCTGCAGCCAGCGCTGCACCATCGCCGCCAGCCGCGGCATCCCCCGCGGCTGCTCGATGGCACGGTAAAACACTTCCTGCTCGAAACGGTCGTGGTAGGAGCGGATGACGGCGATTTGCAATTCCTCGCGCGAGCCGAAGTGGGCGAATACACCGGATTTGCTCATCCCCATGCGGTCGGCCAGCACGCCGATCGACAACCCTTCCAGGCCGATGCGGCCGGCCATTTGCAGCGCACAGTCGATGATCGCCTGCCGCGTCTGCCGTCCCTTGGCCGAGCCGCCGGCGATGGTTTCGGCCGGCACAGCGTCACGCGCTGCTGCGGGGCTGCGCGCCGCGCGCGACGATTTGCGTGCCACCCGGGGCGCGGCAGCTGGGGCATGGCTGGAGCTCATGGCAAAACGGGCAGGAGGAAGAAAAAACGAACGGTCGTACTATTTCTGATTCCTGCGGGTTTGTCAACCGGGCGGGGCGCGAAGCGCAGCACACGCTTACACTTTGCAGCCCCTGCCCGCTCGTCCCTGCCATGCCCGACTTCCATCAGACCGACCACGCCGTTCGCGGCGCTTGCCCGCATGACTGCCCGGACACCTGCGCATTGCTGGTGACGGTGCGTGACGGTCGCGCGATCGCGGTGCGCGGCGACCCCGATCACCCCACCACCCACGGCAAGCTATGCGCCAAGGTGGCGCGCTACACCGAGCGCACCTATCACCGTGACCGGCTGCTGCAGCCGTTGAAGCGCGTCGGCCCCAAGGGCAGCGGGCAGTTCGCGCCGGTGAGCTGGGACGAGGCGCTCGCCGACATTGCCGCGCGCCTCAAATCAATAGCCGCGCGCGACCCGCAGGCCATCGTGCCGTACTCGTATGGCGGCACGCTGGGCTTTGTGCAGGGCGAGAGCATGGCCGCGCGCTTTTTCCACAAACTTGGCGCCAGCCTGCTCGACCGCACCATCTGCTCGACCGCGGGCGAGGCCGGGCTGAACGCGGTGATCGGCGGCAAGCTGGGCATGGACGTCGAGCAATTCGCCCACAGCCGGCTCATCCTGATCTGGGGCAGCAACAGCATCACCAGCAATCTGCACTTCTGGACCTACGCGCAGCAGGCCAAGCGCGCCGGGGCGAAGCTGGTGTGCATCGACCCCTGGCGCAACGACACCGCAGAAAAATGCCACGAGCACGTGCAACTGCGCCCCGGCACCGACGCCGCGCTGGCTTACGCCCTGATGCACGAACTCATCACTCACGACTGGCTCGATCACGACTACATCGCCCGCTACACCCTGGGCTTCGACGCGCTCAAAGCACGGGCGATGCAATGGCCGCCCGAGCGCGCAGCGCAGGTCTGCGGCGTGCCGGTGGAGCAGATTCGGCAGTTGGCACACGACTACGGCACCTTGGCGCCCGCGGCCATCCGGCTGAGTTATGGATTGCAGCGGGTACGCGGCGGCGCCAACGCGGTGCGGGCCATCGCTTGCTTGCCTGCCCTCATCGGCGCCTGGCGGCACGAGGCCGGCGGGCTGCTGCTGTCGAGCTCCAACCATTTCAAGGCCGACACCGCCGCACTGGAGCGCCCCGACCTGCTCGCCGGCCGCACCCCGCGCACCCTCAACATGGTGACCATCGGCGACGATCTGCTGCGCGAACCCTCGCCCGCGTTCGGCCCCAAGGTGGAAGCGGTCATCGTCTACAACAGCAACCCACTGGCCGTGGCGCCCGACAGCGACAAGGTGCGCCGCGGCTTTGCCCGCGACGACCTGTTTACGGTAGTGCTCGACCACTTCCAGACCGATACCGCCGACTACGCCGACTATGTGCTGCCGGCAACCACCCAGCTCGAACACATCGACGTGCACAAGAGCTACGGCCACCGTTACTGGCTGGCGAACAACGCCGCCATCGCGCCGCTGGGCGAGGCCAAACCCAACACCGAAATCTTCCGCCTGCTGGCCGCGCGCATGGGCTTCACCGAACCGTGCTTTGCCGACAGCGACGAGCAGATCGCCGCGCAGGCGATTGCCGCCGACCCGCGCAACGGCGGCATCACCTGGTCGCAGCTGCAGCGCGACGGCTGGGCCAAGCTGCCGGCTGCCGCCGCGCCGTTCGCCGACGGCGGCTTTCCCACGCCCTCGGGCAAATGCGAGTTCTGGTCGCAGCGCGAGGCCGACGCCGGGCGTGACCCCTTGCCCGAGGTGGTGCTGCCTTACGAGTGCGCCGAAACCGAGCCGGAGCTGGCCGCGCGCTACCCGCTGGCGATGATCTCGCCGCCGTCGCGCAACGCGCTCAACACCACCTTCGTCAACGTCGCCAGCCTGCATAGCAAAGACACTGGCCCGCGGGTTGTGCTCCACCCGCAGGACGCGGCCGCGCGCGGCATTACCGATGGACAATGGGTGCGCGTGTTCAACGACCGCGGCGCGATGCAGGCGCGAGCGACGGTCAGCGACCGCACCCGCGCCGGCCAGGTCGTCGCGCTGGGCATGTGGTGGCGCAAGCTCAGTCCGGACGGCCAGACGACCAATGTGCTGACCCACCAGCGGCTGACCGACCTGGGCGCTGGGCCGTGCTTTTACGACTGCCTGGTCGACGTGGCGGCGACGCCAGCCGACGCGGCCTGACCCTGCGCGGCGAAGGGCGGCGCAATCAGCGCGCCGTCAAATCCCGGCGCGCTGCATCGACGCCAAAAAGGTCTTGGCGTCTTCGAACCCAACGACGCGGCCGACTTCCTTGCCGTCCTTGAAAAAAATGATGCCCGGCGGGCCAAAGAGCTGAAAGCGCTTGAGCAGATCCTTGTCGTCGGCAGTGTTGTGGGTCACATCGGCCTGCAGCAGCGTGAGCCCGGCCATTTTTTGCGCGACTTCCGGGTTGGTGAAGGTGAAGTGCTCCATTTCCTTGCACGACACGCACCAGTCGGCGTAGAAGTCCAGCATCACCGGCTTGCTGCTGGTGGCGACGATGCGGTCGAGCTCGGCCAACGTCTTGATACGTTGAAACTGCGGCGCCTGGGTCTGCACCGCGGCTGCGCCGCCACCCACGCCCAGCCCAGCCAGCGGCTGCAGCAGATTGCGGCTGCCCGCGGCCAGGCCGACGAGCAGAATCGCCCCGGCGATCGCCAGCACCACGCCGACGCCTTTGAACAGCCGCCGCCAGCCCGAGGCGTCTTCCGGCAGGGTGTCGAACACCCGCAGGTAGGTCGCGGAGATGATCAGCAGCGTGGCCCACAACAGCATCAACAACCAATCGGGCAGCACCGGCGCGATCATGTACAGCGCGGTGGCGATCAGCAGCACGCCGAAAAACGCCTTGACCCCGTCCATCCACCCTCCGGCCCGCGGCAGCAGCGCGCCCGCACCCAACCCAACCAGCAGCAGCGGCACGCTCATCCCCGCCGCCAGCGAGAACAGCGCCACGCCGCCGATCACCGCGTTGCCGGTCTGGCTGATGTACAGCAAGGCACCGGCCAAGGGAGCTGCCACGCACGGCCCGACGATCAACGCGGAGATGCCGCCCATGATGAACACGCCGACGAAATGGCCGCCCTGTAGCTTGTCGGACGTCGACGACAGCTTGCTTTGTAAGCTGCTGGGCACCTGCAGTTCGTAAAAACCGAACATCGACAGCGATAGCAGCACCAGCAGCGCGGCGAACACCGACAGCACCCAGGGATTTTGCAACGTGGCCGCCAGCCCCTGACCGAGCAGCCCGGCAGCGACGCCGAACGCGGTGTAGACGATGGCCATGCCCAGCGAATATGCGACCGCCAGCAGGAAACCCCGGCCGCGCGACACCTTCTCGCCCTGGCCGACGATGATGCTCGACAGAATCGGAATCATCGGCAGCACGCAAGGGGTGAACGCGAGCAGCAGCCCAAACACCAGGAACATCGGGATGATGGTGATCAGGCTGCCCGAGGCCAGCGCCGCGCCGATACGCGACGACTCCGCGCCCTGTGCCACGGCTGGCTGTGCCGACGCTGGAGACGCTGCCGTCGTCGCAGACGCTGCCGGCGGCGCCGTCGTAGCCGACGCCCCCTTGGCCGCCCCGCCCTGGCCGAGCAGTCCGGCGACCAGGCCGCTGGCGCTGCCGCCGCCGGCAGCAGCAGCGGGAGCCTGTTCATCCGGCTCGGAAATGCTCACCGTACCGTTGCCACCGAAACCGCTCAGGCTGACGGTGGCGAGTTTTTCGATCGGCGGATAGCACAGCCCGGCGTCGGCGCAGCCCTGGTAGGTCACCAGCAGTTTGAAGCTCGCCGGCGCCTGGGTCACCGGCAGCGGAATCGACACCAGGCCACGGTAGTGCGCAACGTCGTGACCGAGGTTTTTGTCGAAAATCACATGTGCCGGCGGAAAATCCGGCTTGCCCAGTTGCACGCCTGGGGTCTGCGGTTCGAAGTGAAACCGCTCCTGATACATGTAATAGCCGTCGTGCGCCTTGAATTGCAGCAGCAGCGTCTTGGCGTCCTGCGCTTTGGCGCTGAACTGAAACGCCTCGTCTGGCGGCAAAAAATCTCCCTGTTGCGCCTGCGCCAGCGGTAAAGCCACGGTCCACAGCAGCGCCAGGCCGAGCAGCAGGCGGGTGACCAGACGCGGCAACGCCATCTGGCGCAGGGTCATCAGAGCGCATGAGCGCATGGGCAGTCTCCTGGGGTGTTGTATGCCGCGCCGCACGGCGGCGTGGAAGCGGCGTCTTCCCGCTTGGTTGCAGCGGCCGGTGACGAAATATAAGTCTGAAACCATATTTGAATCTGTCGGCGATTGCCCTGCACTGCATCGGGTCGTCGTCTCAGGCGCGGAAGCGCTGCCGCGTCAAACCGCGCGCCAGCCCCCAGGCCAGCAGCAATTCCGCGACGAGCACCGCCAGATGCGGCAGCGCATGCCGGTCGAAGTGGCCGAAAAACAGCGGGCGCACGAGTTCGACCGCGGCGTGCAGCGGCAGCGCCTGCGCCAGCCACTGCAAAGGGATGGGCAGCGCCGACAGCGGGAAGTAAACCCCGGACAGAAAGGTCATCGGCGTCAACACAAGGGTGAAGTAATAGGTGAAAAAGTCATAGCCGCGCGCCCTGGCGTTGACGATCAGGCCGATGGCGGAAAACACCAGTCCGGTGAGTAGCAGCAGCGGCAAGGCCAGCAGCAGGGTCCATTCACGACTGATGCCCAGCGCCACGATCACGGCCAGAATGGCCGCGCCGCTGAGCAGCGCCTTGCTCGCCGCCCAGGTGAGTTCACCCAGCAGCACATCGTCGAGCGAGGTCGGCGTCACCCGGATCGCATCCCAGGTTTTTTGCACATGCATACGCGAAAACGCCGAGTACAGCGCCTCGAAACTGGCCGCCATCATCACGCTCATGCAGATCGCCCCCGACGCGAGAAACTGGATGTACGGCACGCCGTGCACTTGCCCGATGAGCGAGCCCACGCCAAAACCGAACGCGACCAGGGTGATGAGCGGCTCGGCGATGTTGCCGACCAGGCTGGGCACCGCGAGCTTTTTCCAGACGAGGAAGTTCCGCCGCCAGACGGCGACGAAGCGCAGCCTGTGGCGTTCGGCGGAGTCGGTGGGCAGCATGGGGTGATCGCAGCAGGCCGCGCGTCAATCGCGCAGCTGCCGCCCGGTGAGTTTGAGAAACACGTCTTCGAGGTTGGCGCGGCGGTGGATCACGCGCAGCCCCGGCAGGGCTTGCAGGGCGTGCAGGGCCGCAGCGGCATGATCGCTATACGCAAACAGCCCGTCTCCGCTGCGCTCCAGCCGGCTGACCAGCGGGCGCAGCAGCGTCTCGGCAGCGTCCAGGCCGTCGCCATCGATTTCGATGACTTCGGCTTCCACCTGGGCGGCGATGAGCGCGCGCGGCGAGTCTTCGGCAATGCGCCGGCCGTGGTCGAGCACGAGGATGCGGTCGCACAGACGCTCGGCCTCGTCCATGAAATGCGTCGTCAGCAGCAGGGATTTGCCCTGCGCGGTCAGCAGCTTCAGCCGCTCCCAGATGAGGTGCCGGGCCTGTGGATCGAGCCCGGTCGTGGGTTCGTCGAGAAAAATCAACGCCGGATCGTTGACCAGCGCGCGTGCTAGGCTCAGCCGTCGCCGCATCCCGCCGGAGAGCTCGCTGATCCGCGCCTTGGCCTTGGCCTGGAGCGCAGCGAATTCCAGCAGCCGCGGCAGGCGCTGGCGCAGCTCGGCATCGCGCAAACCGAAGTAACGACCGAAGACCAGTAAATTTTCTTCGACGGTGAAATCCGGGTCGAGACTGTCGAACTGTGTGACCACACCGACGTGCTGCCTGGCCTGGCGGGCCATGTCGGGCACCGCCCGCCCCATCAGTCGGATGCTCCCGGCATCGGGCTGCGCCAGACCGAGACAAAGCTGGATGGTGGTGGTTTTGCCCGCACCGTTGGGGCCGATGAGGCCCAGGCATTCTCCCGGCTGCAGCCGCAGGCTCAATCCATCGACCACTCGCAGGCCGCCGTAGCTTTTGTCCACCGCGATGAGTTCGAGCAGTGGCGCCGCCTGCGCTGCAGGCGGCGGCGAAGAGGCGCTCGATGCAGAGGTCAGCACGCTGGCGGGCGGCAAGTGGCGGCGCAAATGCAAAGCGCCAGCGGATGGCTGGCGCTTGCAAAGACCGCGGAGGGTGTTATTCGGCCTTGTTGTCCGCCGCCGGCGCCGCTGCTTCGTCCATCGGCCGATCGACCAGCTCGATCAACGCCATCGGTGCGTTGTCACCGACGCGGAAGCCGAATTTGAGGGTGCGGGTATAGCCCCCCGGGCGGTTGGCATAACGCGGGCCGAGCACGTCGAACAGCTTGGTCACCGAGTCGCGGTTACGCAGGCGGTCGAAGGCCAGACGGCGGTTGGCCAGCGACGGCTTTTTGCCCAGGGTGATCAGCGGCTCGACGACGGCCCGCAGCTCCTTGGCCTTGGGCAGCGTGGTTTTGATCGCCTCGTGTTCGATCAGCGCATTGGCCATATTGCGGAACATCGCCTTGCGATGGCTCGACGTGCGGTTGAGTTTGCGGAGTCCGTTTCCGTGACGCATGGTGCTTTCCTTTCCTTATCGATCAGGCCAGCCGGATCAGGTACTGGCCGTGCACTGCCGGGCGAAACTGCCCGGCCAAACCTTGATGTAACGTTGAGGCAGGGGCGCTGTGGTTTGAGTGTCTGCTCAGCGTTTGTCCAGCCCGCTGGGCGGCCAGTTGTCCAGCTTCATCCCCAGTGTGAGGCCGCGGGCCGCAAGGACTTCCTTGATTTCGTTGAGCGACTTGCGACCGAGGTTGGGGGTCTTGAGCAGCTCGGTTTCGCTGCGCTGGATCAAATCGCCGATGTAGTAAATGTTTTCCGCCTTGAGGCAGTTGGCCGAGCGCACGGTGAGTTCGAGCTCGTCGACCGGGCGCAGCAGAATCGGGTCGTAGGTCTGCGCCCCGGCGGCCGCCTCTGCAGTCTCGGTGGTTTCCGCGCCTTCGAGGCTGGCAAACACCGTGAGCTGCTCGACGAGGATGCGCGCCGCGGCGCGGATCGCCTCTTCCGCGCTGATGGCCCCGTTGGTCTCGATTTCCATCACCAGCCTGTCCAGGTCGGTGCGCTGTTCGACACGGGCGCTCTCTACGGCGTAGCTGACGCGCCGCACCGGGGAAAACGACGCATCGAGCACGATGTGGCCGATGCTCTTGCCGCCTTCATCGCCGTAATTGCGCAGCGTGCCGGGCACGTAGCCACGGCCCTTCTCGACGCGGATCTGCATGTCGAGCTTGCCGCCCTGCGACAGGTGGGCGATGACGTGCTCCGGGTTGATGATTTCCACGTCATGCGGGGTCTGGATGTCGGCCGCGGTCACCACGCCCTCGCCTTCCTTGCGCAGCGACAGCGTGACTTCGTCCCGGTTGTGCAGCTTGAAGACCACCCCTTTGAGGTTGAGCAGCACCCCGATGACGTCTTCCTGCAGTCCGTCGACCACGGAGTACTCGTGGAGCACGCCGTTGATGCTGACCTCGGTCGGGGCATAGCCGACCAGAGACGACAGCATGACGCGGCGCAGCGCGTTGCCCAGCGTGTGCCCGTAACCGCGTTCGAACGGTTCGAGAACGACTTTGGAACGATTGTGACCGAGCGATTCGACCTGAATCGACTTCGGACGAAGGAGTGCAGTTTGCATGGAGCTTCCTGTTCAATACCCTCCGCTCGTTACGCGGATAAGGCCGAGGTGAGCAATCGCGGCATGTTGCCATGCCGCAGGACAGACACGTCCGGGGCGTCGCCCGGACGTGGTCAAGCCAGAATCAACGTGAATACAGCTCGACGATGAGCGATTCGTTGATGTCGCTGCCGAATTCGTCACGGTCGGGAGTCTTTTTGAATACCCCTTCCATTTTTGCCGGATCCACCTGCACCCAGGCGGGGAAACCGTTGGCTTCGGCCAGCTTCACCGCCTCCTGGATGCGGGTCTGCTGCCGCGACTTTTCCCGCACCGCGACCACGTCTCCGGGCTTGACCAGCGCCGACGGAATGCTCACCGTCCTGCCGTTGACCGTGATCGAGCGGTGGCTGACCAACTGCCGGGCCTCCGCGCGGGTGCAGCCAAAACCCATGCGGTAGACGACGTTGTCCAGGCGGGACTCGAGCAAGCTGAGCAAATTGCCCCCGGTATTGCCCGAACGACGCTGGGCTTCTTCGTAGTAGCGGCGGAACTGGCGTTCGAGTACGCCATACATGCGTTTGACTTTTTGCTTCTCGCGCAGCTGTTTGCCGTAGTCCGACGTGCGCGCACCCGAGGTGCGGCCATGCTGCCCGGGCTTGGTTTCGAGCTTGACTTTCGAGTCGATCCCGCGACGTGCGCTCTTGAGAAACAGGTCGGCGCCTTCACGCCGCGTCAATTTACCTTTTGCACCAATAAAACGTGCCACTTGCTCATCCTTTCAATACTGCCATGCCATCCAACGCATGGGAGCCCGGTGTCCGGGCAGTGGGCTTCGACAAGGCGGCAGCGCACACGCCACCGCCGGGAGACGACACGACGCAACTCAAACGCGGCGGCGTTTGGGCGGGCGACAGCCGTTGTGCGGAATCGGCGTCACGTCTTCGATCAGGGTGATTTTGATGCCGAGGTTGTTCAGCGCGCGCACCGACGACTCGCGACCCGGGCCGGGACCTTTGATATGCACTTCCAGGTTCTTGATGCCGTATTCGAGTGCCACCCGGCCGGCCTGCTCGGCCGCCACCTGGGCAGCGAACGGCGTGGACTTGCGCGAACCCTTGAAACCCTGCGCGCCGGACGACGAGGCAGACAGCGCGTTGCCCTGCCGGTCGGTGATGGTGATGATGGTGTTGTTGAACGACGCGTGCACGTGGGCAATGCCGTCAGAGACGTTCTTGCGGACTTTTTTGCGTGTGCGCTGCGCCGCGCTGCTTTGCGAGGATGGTTTAGCCATTGATTCTGTCCTTACTTATTTTTTCAGCGTGATGCTGCCCTTGCGCGGACCTTTGCGCGTGCGCGCATTGGTGCGGGTACGCTGGCCGCGAACCGGCAGCCCACGGCGATGGCGGAACCCGCGGTAGCAGCCCAGGTCCATCAGCCGTTTGATGTTGACGGAAATTTCCCGCCGCAAATCGCCTTCGATGGTCAATTTGCTGATGGCCTCGCGCATTTTTTCCAACTCGGCATCGGACAAATCCTTGATGCGCTTGTCGTAGGGGACGCCCGAAGCATCACAAATGGCGCGCGCCGTGGTGCGGCCAATACCGTAAATCGCCGTCAGGCCGATTTCCGAGTGTTGATGTGGTGGAATGTTGATACCAGCAATACGTGCCATTGATAACCTCGAACCTCAAAAAATGAATTGTGCTCACCCTTGGCGCTGTTTATGACGCGGGTCGGTGCAAATCACCCGCACCACACCGTTGCGGCGGATGATTTTGCAATGACGGCACATTTTTTTGACTGATGCGCTCACTCTCATGATGATCCTCTCTTGCTCTTACTTGGCGCGGAAAACGATCCGTGCGCGTGATAAATCGTAGGGCGTCAGTTCCACGGTGACCTTGTCGCCGGGAAGAATCCGGATGTAGTGCATGCGCATTTTTCCGGAAATATGCCCCAACACCGTGTGACCGTTTTCCAGCTTGACCCGGAAGGTCGCATTGGGGAGATTTTCGAGAATCTCCCCCTGCATTTGAATGACATCGTCCTTGGCCATAAGACTCCGTTAACGCACGCCACCCAGGCCGGATTTGAAGTTGGCCTTTTTCAGCAGCGCATCGTATTGATGCGACATGGCGTAAGCCTGGACCTGCGCCATGAAGTCCATCGTCACCACGACGATGATCAGCAACGACGTCCCGCCAAAGCTGAACGGCACGTTGTACTTCAGCACCAAGAATTCCGGCAGCAGGCAGACCAGCGTGATGTAAATCGCCCCGACCAGCGTCAGGCGCATCAGCACCTTGTCGATGAATTTGGCAGTCTGCTCGCCGGGACGGATCCCGGGGATGAAGGCACCGCTCTTTTTGAGCTGGTCGGCCGTTTCACGGCTGTTGAACACCAGTGCGGTATAGAAAAACGCAAAGAAGATGATCGCCGCCGCGTACAGCAGAATGTAAAGCGGCTGTCCGGGAGACAATGCACCGGCGATGTCCTTGAGCCAGCCCATGCCTTTGGCAGCACCAAACCAGCTGACTGCCGTGGCCGGCAGCAGAATGATCGACGAAGCGAAAATCGGCGGAATCACCCCAGCCATGTTCAGCTTGAGAGGCAGATGCGAGCTTTGCCCGCCGTACACCTTGTTGCCCACCTGGCGCCGGGCGTAATTCACCAGAATCTTGCGTTGCCCACGTTCGACAAAAACGACGAAATACGTCACCAGAACGACGATGGCAAGGACGAACAGCGCGACGAGCACACTCATCGCCCCCGTGCTCACCAGCTCGGCCAAACCGGCAATCGCCGAAGGCAGCCCGGCAACGATGCCCGAAAAGATGATGATCGAAATCCCGTTACCCAGACCCCGCTCGGTAATCTGCTCGCCGAGCCACATCAAAAACATCGTGCCGGACGTCAAGGTGAGCACGGCCGACAGCTGAAAGCCGATTCCCGGGTTGATGACCAGCCCGGGAGAGGCCTGCAACGCCACGGCGATGCCGAATGACTGGAAAATCGCCAGCACCAGGGTGAAATACCGCGTGTACTGCGTGGTTTTACGCCGCCCTGCCTCACCCTCCTTTTTCAGCGCTTCGAGCGAAGGCACGACGTAGGTGAGCAGCTGCATGATGATCGATGCCGAGATGTAAGGCATGATCCCCAGTGCGAACACGGTGAAGCGGGCCAGCGCGCCGCCCGAAAACATGTTGAACAGACCCAGAATCCCGCCCGAGTTGTTCTTGAACAACTGCTGCAGGTGGCTTGGGTCGATACCGGGCACCGGAATGTGCGCACCGATGCGGTAGACCACCAGCGCGCCGAGCAGGAAGAACAGACGGCGGCCCAAGTCGCCGTATTTGCCCTGCTGTGCCGTGGTTGACGTGGCCATGTCGGGGATTCCGCTCAGGCTGCGGCCTGCTGGGCGATGCTGCCACCCGCCGCCTCAATCGCAGTGCGCGCGCCCTTGCTCGCCAGCAGCCCCTGCAGCTTGATGGCGCGACCGATCGTGCCAGTGGCGATCACCTTGGCAGTGCGGGTCAGCTCCGGAACGAGGCCGTGCGCCTTGAGAACCAACAGATCGATTTCGTCTTCCTGCAGGCGGTCGAGGTCGCGCAGGGTGACTTGCGCGCTGTACTGCGCCAGCGCCGACTTGAAGCCACGCTTGGGCAGACGACGCTGCAGCGGCATCTGACCGCCTTCGAAGCCGACCTTGTGAAAACCGCCGGCACGCGATTTCTGGCCTTTGTGGCCACGCCCTGCCGTTTTACCCAGGCCCGAGCCGATGCCGCGGCCGACACGACGCTTGGCATGCTTGGCACCTTCAGCCGGCTTGATGGTATTGAGTTGCATAGTCCGTCTCGCAAATTGTGTTGCCCGGCGCGGGGTTGAACCACACGCCTTTCGCTGGTTTGTCGCTGGTTTGCGTTGGCCCGACGCTGGTCTGACGGCGTTCAGCCGCAGATTTCGACCAGATAGTTGACCTTGCGCACCATTCCGCGCACCGCCGGCGTGTCTTCCAGCTCGCGCACGCTGCCCAGCTTGCGCAGCCCCAGCCCACGCACGGTTGCGCGGTGTGACTCGCGGGTGCCGATGACGCTGCGCACCAGCTTGACCTTGATGGTTTTTTTATCGCTCATGATGTTCAGCCCAGAATCTCTTCAACGGTTTTACCCCGCTTCATGGCAATTTCCTGCGCCGACTTCATATTGCCCAGTGCATCGAGCGTGGCGCGCACCATGTTGTACGGGTTGGTCGAGCCGTGGCTCTTGGCGACGATGTCGGTGATGCCCAGCACTTCGAACATCGCGCGCATCGGGCCGCCGGCAATGATCCCCGTGCCCTGCACCGCCGGGAGCATCATGACGTTGGCCGCGCCGTGCTGGCCGGTGACCTTGTGGTGCAGAGTCCCGTTTTTCAGCGGCACCTTGATCATATTGCGCCGCGCCTGCTCCATGGCTTTTTGCACTGCAACGGGCACCTCGCGCGCCTTGCCTTTGCCCATGCCGATGCGCCCATCGCCATCGCCGACCACGGTCAGCGCGGCAAAGCCGAGAATCCGGCCACCCTTGACCACTTTGGTCACGCGGTTGACCGCAATCATTTTTTCGCGCAGGCCGTCATCGCGCGTTTCGTTGGCAAACTTGTTTTGAACTTTGGCCATGATGTGCTCGTTCTCAGAACTTCAGGCCGGCTTGACGCGCAGCCTCGGCGAGCGCCTTGATGCGCCCATGAAAGCGAAAACCCGAACGGTCGAACGCCACGGCTTCGATCCCTGCGGCCTTGGCCTTTTCGGCAATCCGCGCCCCGACGACCGCAGCCGCCGCCACGTTGCCGCCACGGCCCGCCAGCTGGGTGCGCACTTCCGGCTCTACCGTCGAGGCCGAAGCCAGAATGCGGTCGCCATCGGCGGAAATGATGTTGGCGTAAATGTGCTGGTTGGTGCGATGCACCGCCAGGCGCACGGCGCGCAGGCGCGCGATACGGCGGCGGGTGGCTTGCGCACGGCGCAGACGGGACATATTTTTGCTGATCATGATCCTGGCCCTTACTTCTTCTTGGTTTCCTTGATCACCACGACTTCATCGGCGTAGCGCACTCCCTTGCCCTTGTACGGCTCGGGCGGCCGATACGCGCGGACTTCCGCGGCCACCTGACCAACGAGTTGCTTATCCACCCCCTTGATGACGATTTCCGTCGGCGAGGGGGTTTCGACCTTGATCCCTTCGGGCATCTCTTTGACGATCGGGTGGGAAAATCCCAACGACAGGTTGAGCTTGTTGCCCTGCGCCTGCGCCTTGAAGCCCACGCCAACCAGGGTGAGTTTGCGCTCGAAACCTTTGGACACCCCCTGCACCATGCCTGCCACCAGCGCGCGCATCGTGCCCGACATGGCATGCGCTTCGCGCGACGGGTTGGTCGGGGCAAAGGTCAGGGCGCCGTTTTCCTGGGCGATGCGCACACCGTCAAACTGCGCGCGCTGCAGCGTCCCCAGACCGCCCTTGACGGCAATGCTGCCAGCACTCAGACTCACTTCGACGCCGGCAGGAATCTGCACGGGATATTTTGCAATACGTGACATGCGTGTTCTCCTTAAGCCACGTAGCAGAGGACTTCACCGCCGACGCCGACCTGGCGCGCCTTGCGGTCCGTCATCAGGCCCTTGGGAGTGGACACGATCGCCACACCCAACCCATTCATCACCTGTGGAATTTCTTCCTTGCCGCGATAGACCCGCAGCCCTGGGCGGCTGACCCGCTCCAGGCGCTCGATCACCGGCTTGCCGGCGTAATACTTCAGCGAAATTTCGAGATCCGCCTTGGCATCGCTTTCGCGGCGGATCTGGTAGCCGTCGATATAGCCCTCTTCATGCAGGACCTGAGCGATTGCCGCTTTGATTTTCGAAGCGGGCATCGTTACCTTCGCCTTTTCGACCATCTGCGCGTTGCGAATCCGCGTCAGCATGTCGGCGATGGGATCACTCATGCTCATCAATACTCTCCTAAAAACTGTTGGCGTCTGGCCGCAGTGGCAAACCGCACTCGATTGACAGTTTGTCTGAACAATGACCCGGTGGGTTCACCAGCGGTTTGGCAGCTGCTTACCAGCTGGACTTGGTCACCCCGGGGATTTCCCCGCGGAACGCCAGCTCGCGGATTTTGCTGCGCGACAGGCCGAAACGGCGGAACGTGCCGCGCGGCCGCCCGGTAATGGCGCAACGGTTGCGCAGACGCGTCGGGCAGGAGTTACGCGGCAACTGCTGCAGCTTCAGGCGCGCCTCGTAGCGCTCCTCGAACGATTTGGACGAATCCGCAATGATGGCCTGCAGTTCGGCGCGCTTGGCGGCGAATTTCGCAACCAGGTCTTCGCGCTTTTTTTCGCGGTTGATGAGCGACAGTTTTGCCATGATGACCTCAATTCTTGAACGGGAAGCGAAATGCCGCGAGCAGCGCCTTGCACTCCTCGTCCGTTTTCGCCGTCGTGGTGACGCTGATGTTCAGCCCGCGCAGCGCGTCGATTTTGTCGTACTCGATTTCGGGGAAGATGATCTGCTCTTTCACCCCGATGTTGTAGTTGCCACGACCATCGAACGCACGCGCCGAAATGCCGCGGAAATCGCGCACACGCGGCAGGGCGATGGTGACGAAGCGGTCGAGAAAGTCGTACATCCGCGCCCCGCGCAGGGTCACCATGCAGCCAATGGGCAGATTTTCCCGGATCTTGAACCCGGCAATGGCCTTGCGCGAGCGGGTCACCACCGGCTTTTGACCGGCAATCTTGGTCAAATCGCCGACGGCGTGTTCCATGACCTTTTTGTCAGCCACCGCCTCGGACACCCCCATATTGAGCGTCACTTTGGTCAGGCGCGGCACTTCCATGACCGACTTGTAGCCGAATTTGGCCATCAGTTCGGGCACGATTTTCTCTTTGTAAACCGTTTGCAGGCGCGACATAAATCCTCCGGTCAGCCCTTGATCTGCTCGCCACTGGACTTGAAGACGCGCACTTTGCTGCCATCAGCCAGAATCTTGAAACCCACGCGATCGGCTTTGCCAGTGGCCGGGTTGTAAATGGCGACATTGCTCTGGTGGATCGGCAGGTCGCGCGACACCACGCCGCCGGCCTCACCACGCATCGGGTTGGGGCGGACGTTTTTTTTCACCGTGTGCACGCCTTCGACGATGATGTGCTGCGCGTCGACGCGCGCAACCACGCGGCCACGGCGACCCTTGTCGCTGCCGGCAATGACGATCACTTCGTCATCTCTGCGAATCTTGTTCATCACAAATCCTTTTCTCGCACGCTCAGAGCACTTCGGGCGCCAGCGAAACGATTTTCATGAAGCGCTCGGTACGCAGTTCGCGCGTCACCGGGCCGAAAATACGCGTCCCGATGGGTTCGAGCTTGGAGTTGAGCAACACCGCGGCATTGCCGTCGAACTTGATGAGCGAGCCATCCGTGCGACGCACGCCCTTGGCAGTACGCACCACCACGGCGTTGTACACCTCGCCCTTTTTCACACGGCCCCGCGGCGCGGCTTCCTTGATGCTGACCTTGATGATGTCGCCCACGCCGGCGTAGCGGCGCTTGGAGCCGCCCAGCACCTTGATACACATGACGGATTTGGCGCCCGTGTTGTCGGCCACATCCAGTCTGGATTGCGTCTGAATCATGTATTTTCCTTCACCCAACTTAGCGCGCGGCGCACGCCAGTCTTGGATCCCTGGTGCGGGAATTGACCTGTGGAGTTCACCTTCTCCGCCAGCCAAAGCCGGGACTCTGCAACCCCGGTGCGATCTGCCCAGTGCCGTACCCGACTAAAAGTCACCAGCACACCAGACCAGATCTGCTCAGCGGTAAAAGGTAAGCGTGTCATTGTGCCTGCAGTCCAAAGCCTTGTCAAGGCATGCCAAGAGCCGCTTTGGCACTCAGTGATGCGCGGCCCGGCGGCAGACCCATTCGCTGGCAGTCACGCCAGCCACGACCACCGCCGCATAATCCCAGACCGAGCCCTCGCGCAGCAGACCGCCGCCGACCAGCGCCAGATGCACGCCCCAGGACGCCAGTGCACCCAGACCGGCGCGCCGCGCCCAGCCCGCGGCACAGCCGCCCCGCCAGGCCACACCGGCCAGCGCCCCGGTTGCCGCGCCGACGCACAGCGGCATCACACTGGTTTGCACAAACCACAGTAAAAAGATCGACATCGTCGGACGTGCTAGAAAGACAGGTTGTCCAGGGAGTGTGTGCTGCGTCGCACTTGCGGTTAATCCGGATGCCGGCGGCTGGAGGCTTCGGATACTGTACGGTGTACGACGCCGTCAACCGCAGTTCCCCTTGGCGCATTCCTGATTTGATCGAAATCAGGTGGCCAGGATCACCACAGTTCTTAAAATCACGATTTGATTATGTTGCTCGCCGCCGTCGGACTCAACCACCAGACCGCCCCCGTCGGGGTGCGCGAGCGACTGGCATTTTCCACCGATACCCTGGTCGACGCGCTCCAGCGCCTTCGCGCGGCGCTGCGTCCCACACGCAACGGCAGTCCGGTCGAGGCGGCGATTCTATCCACCTGCAACCGCACTGAAATTTACTGCGCCGCCGAACACGATCCGCGCGACGCCCTGCTGCAGTGGCTGGCGAACGAACGCCATGTGCAGCTGGACGACCTGTCCGGTCACAGCTACCGCCTGGTGCAGGACGGCACGGTGCGTCATGCCTTCCGCGTGGCCAGCGGGTTGGACTCGATGGTGCTGGGCGAACCTCAGATCCTCGGACAGATGAAGGAGGCCGTGCGCGTGGCCGCCGATTCCGGCGCGCTGGGCAGCACGCTCAACCAGATGTTCCAGCGCACCTTCTCGGTGGCCAAGGAGGTGCGCACCAATACCGAAATCGGAGCGCATTCGATCAGCATGGCCGCCGCCAGCGTGCATCTGGCGCAGACGGTCTTCGAGAGCCTGCGCGAGTGCCGCGTGTTGTTCATCGGTGCGGGCGACATGATCGAGCTCGTCGCCACGCATTTCGCCGCGCAGCAGCCCAAGAGCATGGTCATCGCCAACCGCACGGTCGAGCGCGGCATGCGCCTGGCACAGCGGTTCGGCGCGCAGGCCATCCGTCTTTCCGACGTGCCGCAGCGGCTGGCGGAGTTCGACGTGGTGGTCACGAGCACGGCCAGCAGCCTGCCGATCATCGGTCTGGGTGCTGCCGAGCGCAGCATCAAGCAGCGGCGGCACAAGCCCGTGGTCATGGTCGATTTGGCCGTGCCGCGCGACATCGAACCCGAAGTGGCGCAACTGCGCGACGTCTATCTGTACTCGGTCGACGACCTGTCCGCGTTGGTGCGCAGCAATACCGAAAAACGCCAGGCAGCCATCGAGCAGGCAGAAGCCATCATCGAGACGCGCGTCCACGGTTTTCTCGAATGGCTGGATCTGCGCGCGCAGGTGCCGCTGATCCAGCGCCTGCAAAGCCAGAGCGAGCAATGGCAGGCGCACGAAGTCGAACGCGCGCGCCGCCTGCTCGCCCGTGGCGAACCGCCCGAGGCGGTGCTCGATGCGCTGGCGCGTGGGCTGTCGCACAAATTCCTCCACGGCGCGTTCGCTGCACTGCACCACGGCGACCCGGCACACCGCCAGGCCGTCGCCCAGGCTGTCGAGCGGGTGTTTCTCTGCCCGCACCGCGGTGACCCGGAGACCTCCGCCGACGCGGCGGCGTAGAAACCGCCACGGCGCTTCCCGTGCCTGCCGCGTGCCGCACCCCCGGCGGCATCGACGATTCCACTACCCCGATGAACCCGACCCTGCTCGACAAACTGGAGCAACTGCGGCGCCGCGCCAACGAGCTCGACGCCCTGCTCGCCTCGCCCGACAGCACGGCTGATCTGGCGCGTTACCGCAGCCTGACGCGCGAGCAGGCCGAGCTCCAGCCCATCGTCGCGTTGTTCTCCCGCTTTCAGGCCAAAACCGGCGAACTGGCACAGGCGCAGGCCCTGCTCGACGATCCGGAAATGAAGGAACTGGCGCAGCAGGACATTCAGCACACCCGCGCCGAACTGGCCGAGCTGCAAAAGCAACTTCAGCTCGCCCTGCTGCCGCGCGACCCGGACGACGCGCGCAACGCCTTCGTCGAAATCCGTGCCGGCACCGGTGGCGAGGAGTCCGCACTGTTCGCCGCCGACCTGCTGCGCATGTACACGCGCTACGCCGAGCGCAAGCGCTGGAGCACGGAGGTCGTCAGCGCCAGCCCGAGCGACCTCGGCGGCTACAAAGAGGTCATTTTGCGCATCGCCGGCGACGGCGTGTACGGGCGGCTGAAGTACGAATCCGGCGGGCACCGCGTGCAGCGCGTGCCCAAAACCGAAACGCAGGGACGCATCCACACCAGCGCGGCCACCGTGGCCGTCATGCCCGAGATGGACGAGGCGCAGGCGGTGCAGATCAACCCCGCCGATCTGCGGATCGATACCTTCCGTGCCTCGGGCGCGGGCGGGCAGCACGTGAACAAAACCGACTCGGCCATCCGCATCACCCATTTACCCACCGGGCTGGTCGTCGAGTGCCAGGACGAGCGCTCGCAGCACCGCAACAAGGCGCGCGCGCTGTCGGTGCTCGCCGCCCGTCTGGCCGAGCGCGAGCGGCAGGCACGCGCCGCGGCCGAAGCGGCGACGCGCAAAAGCCTGGTGGGCAGCGGGGACCGTTCCGACCGCATCCGCACCTACAACTTTCCCCAGGGCCGCGTGAGCGAACACCGCATCAATCTGACGCTGTACAAAATCGACGCCATCCTCGACGGCGATCTCGACGAGCTCATCACCGCGCTGCAAACCGAAGATCAGGCGGCGCAGCTTGCCGCGCTCGCTGCCGCCTAGCATGACACCGGCAGACCCCATCCCACAGCCGCCGACGCTGGCGCAGTGGCTCGACACCTGCGGCCTGCCGCGGCTGCACGCGCAGGTGCTGCTGCACCACGTGTCGGGACTGAACCGGGCGCAGCAACTGGCCCACCCCGAGCGTGCTCTCGACGCCCAGACCGTGGCGCGGCTGGACGCGCTGGCCGCGCGGCTGCGCGCCGGGGAACCGCTGGCCTACGTCACCGGCGAGCGCGAGTTTTACGGCTTGTCCTTTCAGGTCACGCCTGCGGTGCTCATTCCGCGCCCGGAGACCGAGCTGCTCGTCGATCTGGCGCTGCAACGCCTCGACGCCCTGCCGAGCACGGCGACACCGCGGCTGCTCGACCTCGGCACGGGCAGCGGCGCCATCGCCGTGGCCGTGGCGCAGGCGCGTCCGCAGGTCCAGGTGTGGGCGGTGGACGCCAGCGCGCAGGCGCTGCACGTCGCCCGCGGCAATGCCGCGCGGCTGGTGGATGCCGCCCGCCCCGGAGGGCCGATCCACTTCGCCGTCTCCGACTGGTTCGCTGGTCTGGACGACGCGACGCCACGCTTCGACTGCATCGTGTCCAATCCGCCTTACGTTGCGCAGCACGACCCGCACCTCGATGCGCTGCGCCACGAGCCGGCCTTGGCCCTCGTCGGGCAGCAGCCCAACGCCGACGGGCTGGGCGACATCCGGCGCATCGTCGGCGCCGCCCCGCGCTTTTTGCAGCCGCACGGCTGGCTGCTGCTCGAACACGGCTACGACCAGGCGGCGGCGGTACGCAACCTGTTGCACGCGCATGGTTATGGCGGGATCGTCAGCAGCCGCGATCTGGCGGGAATCGAACGCGTCACCGCCGGGCAGTGCCCACAACCGCCGGGGTTTGCCGCGGACTCTAAAATCGTCTGACCGTCATCAAAGAGGAAGACCCGCCATGTCCAGCGTGCGCGAGCAAATCGATCAAATCGTCAAAAACAACGACGTGGTGCTGTTCATGAAAGGCACCCCGCAGTTTCCGCTGTGCGGTTTTTCCGGCCGCGCGGTGCAGTTGCTCAAATCCTGCGGTGTGACGCAGATCAAGGCAATTGACGTCCTGCAGGACGAAGCCCTGCGTCAGGGCATCAAGGAATACGCCAACTGGCCGACCATTCCCCAGCTCTACATCAAGGGCGAATTCATCGGCGGCTCGGACATCATGGCCGAAATGGTGCAAAGCGGCGAGCTGCAGGCACTGCTGGCTGACATCGTCGGCAAACGCGATTGAACCCCACACTGGATTCGTCCGTGGCGACCGCCGCGCGCCCGCGGCTCATCGTTGCCATCACCGGCGCCACCGGCGTGGTGTACGGTGTGCGTCTGCTGCAGCATTTGCGCCGGCTCGGCAGCGTGCAGACGCACCTGCTGGTTTCACCCGCCGGCGTGCTCAACCTCCAGGTCGAACTCGGCATGGGGCGCAAAGCGGTCGAGGCGCTGGCCGACGTCGTCCACCCCGTGGGCGATGTCGGCGCGAGCCTGGCCAGCGGCTCGTTTGCCAGCATCGGCATGGTCGTCGCGCCGTGTTCGATGCGCACGCTGGCGGCCATCGCGCACGGCTTTTGCGACAACCTCATCACCCGTGCGGCCGACGTCTGTCTGAAAGAACGGCGCAAACTGGTGCTGTTGCCGCGTGAAGCGCCGCTGAACCTGGCGCATCTGCGCAATATGACGGCAGCAACCGAAATGGGGGCGGTGATCTTCCCGCCTCTGCCGGCGTTCTACCTGCGCCCGGCGAGTATCGTAGCCATGATCGACGCCAGCCTGGGCCGCGTCCTCGACCAACTGGGCATTACCCATGACCTGGGCGTGGAATGGAACGGCGCCACACCCGCTTGAGCCCGCGGCGCAGCGCAGACCGTCTGCGCTTTTGCCGATTGTCATTGTGCGCCGTCGAAGGGCGGGCCTATAAAGACAGATTCTGAGGAGGAACCTGCCATGAACGACGCACCCCACACCAACAAAACCGCATCTCCCGCCGCGGCGAAAAAGCGCGCGGCGCACGACAAGGTCGCGCAGGGCGATATCGCGCCGCGGCTGACTCCTGCCGGCGTGCGCAACTACGTCGTCGATCAGGCGCAACAGGCCGCGCAACAGGCCGAGCTGGCGGCGCTGGACACCATCCTCAAGGGACCGCCGCCGGCCCGTGTCGACAGCGACGGCGTGCAGGCCATTCTCGAAGGTGACGCCCCGGACGACGCCCAGGTCATGCGCGCCGCGCTCGGCCTGCCCCCGGCGTCAACCACGCCGCGGCGCACCAGCGACGAACTCACCAACGACTGGCGCAAAGGCGGCTACCCGTACAAGTACAAAATGCTGCGCCGCGACTACGAGCGCGAAAAATTCGTCCTGCAAACCGAGCTGCTCAAGCTGCAGGCATGGGTGAAGGAAACACGGCAGCGCCTGATCATCCTGTTCGAGGGGCGCGACGCCGCCGGCAAGGGCGGCACCATCAAACGTTTCATGGAACATCTCAACCCACGCGGTGCGCGCGTCGTGGCGCTGGAAAAACCCAGCGAAATCGAGCGCGGCCAGTGGTATTTCCAGCGTTACGTGCAGCACCTGCCGACTGCCGGGGAGATCGTGCTGTTCGACCGTTCCTGGTACAACCGCGCCGGGGTGGAGCGCGTGATGGGCTTTTGTACCCCGGCCGAGTACAACGAATTTCTGCGCCAGGCTCCCGAATTCGAGCGCAATCTGGTGCGCAGCGGCATCCACCTCATCAAATTCTGGTTCTCCGTCAGCCGCGAAGAGCAGCGTCGGCGCTTCAAGGAGCGCCAGGTCCACCCGCTCAAGCAGTGGAAACTCTCGCCCATCGACATGGCGTCGCTGGACAAATGGGACGAGTACACCCGCGCCAAGGAAGCCATGTTCTTCCACACCGACACGGCTGATTCGCCGTGGACGGTGGTCAAGTCGGACGACAAAAAACGCGCCCGGCTCAACGCCATGCGCTACGTCCTGCATTCACTGCCGTATACCGGCAAAGACGTGGAGCGCATCGGGGAGGTGGACAACCTCATCGTCGGCCGCGCCAATTTCATCCACGAGCGTGGTGAACACGATTTGAGCAAGGGCGAGTACCTCGCCTGAGGATCGCAGCGACGGCCGGCGCCTCAGGGCTCGGGCCGGGATGCGCCGAACCGCGCGGCAAACGCGTGGTGCATCGCCCCGTCCAGCGCCGGCAGATGCTCGCGCACCTTCTGCAGCCGGGCGTCGTCGACCGGGCGTTGCGGCGCGGACCAGGGTGACTGCGGCCAGAACGCATCCCACTGCCAGCGGGCCACCACATGCCAGTGCAGGTGCGGCACGACATTGCCCAGACTGCCCAGGTTGATCTTGTCCGGCTGCATCTGGGCGCGCAGCGTCTGCTCGACCAGCACGACCGCATCGATGCAGCTCAGACGCTGCAACGCAGTCAGGTCGGTGAACTCGGCCACATGCTGCTGCCAGATGACGCGGTAAAACGCCGGTAGCGCCGGCTCGGCTGCACGCACCAGGCGAAAGTCGCTGCCGCGCCACACCGTGGTGCCGCCAGCCGTCTGGCAGAGCGCACAGGCTGCGGCGGCGCCAGCCGGCGCCGGGCTCACGGGAAACGGTTTCATCCTGACGGTACGCAGCGACGCGGTGGGGACGGTGTCGCCCATCTTACCGGTTCTGCCGCAGGCAGCTTGCGGCATGTGGCGCCGCCCTGCGCGGCGGCGGCGCGTTTATTCCAGATCAAGAGATTGCAATTCCGGCATATGGCCTGGCCGATTTTTTGCGTCTTGTCACATTTGCAACATGTTGTATCTGTGACCATGCCGACTTCGTTGACATCACCCCATTACCGGGAGCGTTGCCATGCCGTTTTTGCTTCCTGTCGTCCGCTTTTTTCCGCCCGGCCGCTGGCGCCGCGCAGCCCTGATGTGCGCCGCCATGTCGCTGCCGGTGGCGGTTGCCGCCAGCCCGGCACCGGCGCCGCAGTCCGCCGTGGCCACCGTCGATCTGCAACCGGGGTACCGTGTGGTCCCCAAAATCCCCAGCGGCACGAAAACCGCCGATCACAGCAAATTCAAGGAACTGCAGGGGCCGTTTCACAGCGGCGCGGAAGTCACTGCCGCCTGCCTGAGCTGCCACACCGAGGCCGCCAAGCAGATCAAGGGCACGATCCACTGGAAGTGGGAGCAGGTCGAGCAGGATTCCAAGCGCATCGTCGGCAAAAGCAAGGTGATGAACAACTTCTGCGTCTCGGTGCCGAGCAACGAGCAGTTCTGCACCGGATGCCACGTCGGCTACGGTGACGCCAAGAGCGCCGAATTCACCGCGTTCAGCAAACGTCCGGACACCGACGTCGACTGCCTGGTCTGCCACGATCAGACCGGAAGCTACAAAAAAGCGCCCTACCAGTCGGGCAATCCGCCCACCAGCCGGATCGAGATACCTCCCGGATCGGGCAAATTCATCGAGCCGATCGACCTGGCAGCCATCGCCCAGCACGTCGGCGCGCCGTCACGGGCGAACTGCGGCACCTGCCACTTCAACGGCGGCGGCGGCGACGGCGTGAAGCACGGCGATCTGGACAGCTCGCTGATCAAGCCGTCCAAGGCGCTGGACGTGCACATGGACGCGCAGGGCTTGAATTTCCAGTGTGAAACCTGCCACGTCACCGGCGGCCATCAGGTCAGCGGCGGCCACTACAAACTCGACGCCAAACACCTCGGCGGGCAATACGTGCGCGGCAGCCAGCACAACATGGGCAGCGCCGCCAGCTGCCAGTCGTGCCACGGCGACACCCCGCACAAAGGCAGTCTGGCGCAGGACCTGAACATGCACACCAACACCATTGCCTGCCAAACCTGTCACATCCCCGAGTTCGCCCGCGGCGGCGTGCCGACCAAAATGGAGTGGGACTACTCCAAGGCCGGACAGCGCGGCCCGGACGGCAAACCGCTGGTCATCAAGGACGAACACGGCCACCCGACCTACCTGGGCATCAAGGGGCAGTTCAAGCTCGGTGAGGACGTCGTCCCCGACTACACCTGGTTCAACGGCACGGTGAAGTGGATGAACATCGGCGAAAACGCCGTGCCGGACAAGGACGGCGTCATCGCCATCAACCAGTACGGCGGCAGCCCGACCGATGGCAAGTCGCGCATCTGGCCGGTGAAAACGATGAAGGGCACCCAGCCCTACGACCCGGACATGCACCGCCTGCTGGCCATCCACAACGCCGGTTTCGACGATGCCGCGTATTGGCACACCATGGACTGGCAAAAGTCCATCGCCGCCGGCATGAAAGCCGCCGGGCTGGAATGGTCGGGCAAATACACCTTCGTCAAAACCACGACCACCTGGCCGATCACCCACATGGTCGCGCCCAAAGACAAGGCGCTGCAGTGCGCGCAGTGCCACACCGACCACGGACGTCTGGAAAAAATCGACGGGGTCTACATTCCGGGCCGGAGCAAAGACCATCAGCCGTGGATCGAAACCATCGGTCTGGGCCTGGCTGGATTGAGCCTGGCCGGGGTGATGGCGCACGCCGGTATCCGCAGCATGCTGTGGCTGCGCCGCCGCGGCAAACCGGGTGGGCAAAAACACTGAACATGCCCGACGCGACGGCGCTGGCCGCTGCCGGCACCGTCCCGTAGTTTTTTCCGCTTTCGAGGATCTGCATCATGGCCAAGACGCAACATGTCATCCTGTTCAAACGCTTCGAGCGCTTCTGGCACTGGAGCCAGGCCGCGCTGATCATCACCCTGCTGTTCTCGGGCTTTCGTATCCACGGCCTGTACCAGCTCGGCATCGACTTTCTCACCGCGTTGCGCATCCACCAGGTGGCGGCCTGGTCGCTCGTCGTGCTATGGGTGTTTGCCATTTTCTGGCATTTCACCACCGGCGAATGGAAGCAATACGTGCCGACCTTCGACAAAATTTTTCTCGTCGCGCGGCATTACGCCTGGGGCATGTTCCGCGGGGAAAGCCACCCCTACCATCAAACCCCGGCTCGCAAGCACAACCCGCTGCAGCGCCTGGCCTACCTCTGGGTGAAACTGATGATCAACCCGATCATCTGGATCAGCGGGATCTACCTGCTGTTCTTCGCCGACTGGGGAACTTGGCCGATCTGGAAGCAATGGGGCATCAGCCTGCAAACGGTTGCGTGGGCGCATACCATCGGTGCGTACATGATGCTGATGTTTTTCATCGTCCATGTCTACCTGACGACCACCGGCCATACGCCGCTGGCGCACATCAAGGCGATGATCCGCGGCTACGAAGACGACGAGCCGCATCCCTCCCCCGCCCAGGGCATGCCGGGCGCGCAGCCACACTGATCCCGCGCTGGCTGGCCGGGCCGCGGCCAGCCAGCCGCGGCGGCGTCAGCGGCCTTCAGACCAACACGCGCTCGATACCGCCGGCATTAACCGCCTTGACGTAATCGGCCATCCAGTTCTCGCCCAGGATCTGCCGAGCCATTTCGATGACGATGTAGTCGGCCTGCAGCAAACCGTGCTGCAAATCGTTGGCGTAGCGGCTCAGGCCCTGCAGACACGACGGGCAGGTGGTGAGGATTTTCACGTCTCCGGCAAACCCGTCGGCACGCAGCGCCAGCTCGGATTTGCGGATTTCCTCTTCCTTGCGAAACCGCACCTGGGTGGCGACGTCCGGGCGGGAAATGCCAAACGTGCCGCTTTCACCGCAGCAGCGCTCGCTCTTGACCACACCGTCGCCGAGCAGCGCCTTGACCGTTTTCATCGGCTCCTGCTGTTTCAGCGGGGTGTGACAGGGGTCGTGGTAGAGGTATTTCACCGCCGCGCCGGAGCCTGACGCGGCCAGCGAATAGCCCTTTTCCAGCAACAGTTCGTGGATGTCGATGATGCGGCATCCCGGAAAGATTTTGTCGAATTCGTATCCCTGCAACTGGTCGTAGCAGGTGCCGCAACTGACCACCACCGTCTTGATGTCCAGATAGTTCAGGGTATTGGCCACACGGTGGAACAGCACGCGGTTGTCGGTGATGATTTTTTCCGCCTTGTCGTACTGCCCGCTGCCGCGCTGCGGATAGCCGCAGCACAGGTAACCCGGCGGCAGCACGGTTTGCAGTCCGGCATGCCAGAGCATGGCCTGCGTGGCCAGACCGACCTGGCTGAACAGGCGCTCCGAGCCGCATCCGGGAAAGTAAAACACCGCCTCGCTGTCCACCGTGGTCGTGGCCGGGTTGCGGATGATGGGGACGAATTCCTTGTCTTCGATGTCGAGCAGGGCGCGCGCGGTCTTTTTCGGCAGGCCGCCGGGCATCGGTTTGTTGATGAAGTGGATGACCTGCTCGCGCACCGCCGGTTTGCCCACCGTCAGCGGCGGGTGCGCGGTCTGCGGCCGGGTGAGCGGGCGCAGCAGCCGTGTGGCCAGACGTTGCGCCCCGAAGCCGGCGCCGACCATCGCGCTGCGCACCAGCTTGATGGTCTGCGGCTTGGTGGCGTTGAGGAAAAACATCGCCGCGGCGTTGCCCGGCTTGAAGCTCTTTTTGCCCATTTTGCGCAGCAGATTGCGCATGTTCATGGTGACATCGCCGAAGTCGATGTTCACCGGGCAAGGAGTGACGCACTTGTGGCACACGGTGCAATGGTCGGCCACGTCCTCGAATTCTTCCCAGTGGCGGATGCTCACGCCGCGCCGCGTCTGTTCCTCGTACAGAAACGCCTCGATCAGCAGCGATGTGGCGAGAATTTTGTCGCGCGGCGAGTACAGCAGATTGGCGCGCGGCACGTGCGTGGCACATACGCTCTTGCATTTGCCGCAGCGCAGGCAGTCTTTCACCGATGCGCTGATGGCGCCGATGTCGCTTTGCTGCATTAGGATCGACTCGTACCCCATGAGGTTGAAGCTCGGGGTATAGGCGTTGCGCAAATCCGCCGGCAGCGCCGGATCGGCCATCAATTTGCCCCTGTTGAACCGGCCTTCGGGGTCGATCTGGCGCTTGTAGGCACGAAAGGCGCCGATTTCGGCGTCGCTGAGAAATTCGAGTTTGGTGATGCCGATGCCGTGCTCGCCGGAAATCACCCCGCCCAGGCTGCGTGCCAGGTGCATGATGCGCGCCACGGCGTCGTGCGCCTGCTGCAGCATGAGATAGTCGTCGGAGTTCACCGGGATATTGGTGTGCACATTGCCGTCGCCGGCGTGCATGTGCAGCGCCACCCAGCACCGGCTCTTGAGCACGCGCTGGTGCACGGCATCCAGGCTGCGGCGCAGCGGTTCGAACAAGCCGCCGGAGAACACCGCGGCCAGCGGTTTGCGCACTTCGGCCTTCCACGAGGCGCGCACGCTGTGGTCTTGCAGGAGATGAAACAGCGTGCGGCCGTCGTCGGCGGCGGTTTGCGGCGCCAAGGCCAGCAACGCCGGCGACAGCGCCACGCCCTCCGCCGGCAGCGCCGCCAAACGCGTGTCGAGCCGTTCGAGATAGAACGACCAGCGCGCGTGCACCTGCGCCACCAGTTCCAGCGCCTGCACGCGCCTGGCCTGCAGTTCCTCGGCGGACAGGGCGGCCTCGCCCTCGGCGAGTTCCTCGTTGCGCGCCAGCGGCAGGTTGCCGCGCAGCAGATGGTCGATTTCGGCCAGCAGCGCCAGTTTGTTTTTCAGCGACAGCTCGATGTTGATGCGCTCCACGCCGTCGACGTATTCGCCCATGCGCTCCAGCGGGATGACCACGTCTTCGTTGATCTTGAACGCATTGGTGTGACGAGCGATGGCTGCAGTGCGTTTGCGGTCGAGCCAGAATGTTTTGCGCGCCTCGGCGCTGACGGCAATGAACCCCTCGCCGACGCGCGCGTTGGCGATGCGCACCACTTCGGCGGCGGCACGCGCCACGGCGGTTTCATCGTCGCCGACGATGTCGCCGAGCAGCACCATTTTCGGCAGGCTGCCACGGCGGCTCTTGGTGGCGTAGCCGACGGCTTTGAGGTAGCGGTCGTCGAGATGCTCCAGCCCGGCCAGAATCGCCCCACCCGGGCGCGACGCCAGGTAATTCTTGATTTCGACGATGCTCGGAATCGCTTCACGCGCCTGGCCGAAAAACTCCAGACAGACGGTACGGATGTGCGGCGGCATGCGGTGCAGCACCCAGCGTGCGCTGGTGATGATGCCGTCGCAGCCCTCTTTCTGCACACCGGGCAGACCGGCGAGAAATTTGTCGGTCACATCCTTGCCCAGACCGGCTTTGCGAAACTGCGCGCCGGGAATTTCGAGCACGCGCGAATCGAGCAGCGTGCGGCCGTCGGCGGCAAAGGTGCGGATGTCGAACCGCGCCACATCGACGTCGTGGATCTTGCCCAGGTTGTGTTCCAGCCGCTGCACTTCGACCCAGCGGCCCTGTGGATCGACCATGCGCCACCACGCCAGGTTGTCGATCGCCGTGCCCCACAGCACGGCCTTTTTGCCGCCGGCGTTCATCGCCACATTGCCGCCGACACACGACGCATCGGCCGAAGTCGGATCGACGGCGAACACCAGCCCTGCAGCCTCGGCGGCGTCGGCCACGCGCTGCGTCACCACCCCCGCCGGGGTGCGGATGGTCGGCACGGCATGCGGCACTCCCGGCAGTTCGACGTATTCCACCGGGCCGATGCGATCGAGCTTTTCCGTGTTGATGACCGCACTCTTCCACACCAGCGGCACCGCGCCCCCGGTATATCCTGTGCCGCCGCCGCGCGGGATGATGGTCAGGCCGAGTTCGATGCACCCCTGCACCAGTCCGGCGATCTCCTCTTCGGTGTCCGGGCAGAGCACGACGAAGGGGTACTCCACCCGCCAGTCGGTGGCGTCGGTGACGTGGCTGACCCGCGCCATGCCGTCGAAGCGGATGGCATGCTGCGCGCTGTGTCGCCCCAGCACCTTGCGTGCGCGCTGCCGCAGCGCCGCCGCCTCGTCGAACCAAGCAGCGAATGCCGCCACCGCGGCACGCGCCGTATCCAGCAATTGCCGCACCAGCGCGTCGCGCTGCGCGTCGGCCGCATCGCCCTGCGCGCTGGCGCTGCGCCGCCGATCGATTTCGCGCAGACGGTGTTCGAGCGCGCCGATCAACGCGGCACGGCGCTTGCGGCTTTGCAGCAGATCGTCCTGCAAAAACGGGTTGCGCTGCACCACCCAGATGTCGCCGAGCACCTCGTACAACATGCGCGCCGAGCGCCCGGTGCGCCGCTCCTGCCGCAGCTGGTTGAGCCAGTCCCACGCCTGCTCGCCCAACAGGCGGATGACCACTTCACGGTCGGAAAACGAGGTGTAGTTGTACGGGATTTCGCGCAACCGCGCCGGCGCGTCGTCTGCGCCAGCCGGCAGCGTCGCCAACAGGTGGGGGACAGGGGAAACGGGGGCGTTCATCGGGAACGACGGTCCACGGCGGACCGCAAGGGCAAAGCGCTATTGTAGGGAGGGGGGCAAACCCGTCGGCACAGCATGTCTTGCGCGCACCACCCCGCTTGCGGCCGCCACGGCCGATCCACGCGCATCCTGCGCGGCCACGCCCCCACCCAGCCCCAACCTGCCGCACCGCGGGGGTGCGACAGCCGGGCCGGGGTGCGTCAGGGCTTGGCCGGTACCGAAATGTAAATTTCCACGCGGCGGTTGGCCGCGCGGCCTTCGGGCGTGGCGTTGCTCGCCACCGGGTTTTGCGGCCCCAGACCCTGCGTGGTGATGCGCTGCGGCGCCACACCGCGCGACACCAGAAAATTTTTCACCGTCAACGCGCGGTTTTCCGACAAGGGGTAGTTGATGGCATCGCTGCCCGTGCTGTCGGTATAGCCGAACACCTGCACGCTTTCTTCCGGATGCTGGATCAGGCCGGTGGCGAGATTTTCCAGGATCGGGTACATGCGCGGATTCAGGTAGGCGCTGCCGGTGGCGAACCCGGCGTCGGCCGGGACGTTGATTTTCAGCCGGTTGTCCTGCGTCTGTGTCACCTGCACCCCGGTGCCCGAAGCCTGCGCCTGGGCCTGGAGTTGCTGTTTTTGCTGCTCCAGATGCTGGTTCCACAAATACCCGCCCAAGGCGCCCACCGCAGCGCCGGCGGCGGCACCGGTGAGCGCGCTCTTGCCGGGATGGCCGCCTGCCGTGAGCGCGCCGATGACCGCACCGGCAGCCGCGCCGATTCCCGCACCCTGCGCCGTGCTTTTCTGTGATTCGGTCATATTGGCGCAGCCACCCAGGGCGGTCGCCAGCAACGCTGCGGACGCGACCACGGCGGACGATTTGTGGTATCTCATGATGCCTCTCCTACAACGACGATGCGGTGTCATGCTTTGTGACAAGTTTAGGCGGATTGATCCCGCCCAGACCAGGCACGACGCAGATTTTTCAGTCTAATCTTGGGTTGTGACCACGGCATGCACATCCAAGATGGATACCCAAACGTTTTCCGCCCCTTCTGCAGCGCCCGGCACCCCGCAACGCAACGCGGGAAGCAAGGCGCACTGGACGCTGGACTGGATCGACTTCTCCCGCATCCGCGTCGCCGACGTACACGACAACGAAGACCTGTTCTACCTGCTGGTCAGCGCGTCGTTCATCGAGTCGGGTTCTGACACCTACACGCGCAACCTGGTCGAGCACTTCACCGCCTACCCGCAGATTGCCGACTGGCTGCAGGGGCAATGGGAGCCGGAAGAACTGCAGCACGGTCGCGCGTTGCGCACCTATGTGCAGACGGTTTGGCCGGAGTTCGACTGGGACAGCGCCTACGCTGCGTTTTTTGCCGAGTATTCCCGGCTGTGCACCGTCGAGGAACTGGAAGAAGACCGCGCGCTGGAACTGGTGGCGCGCTGCGTGGTGGAAACCGGCACCGCCACCTACTACCAGACACTACGCGACCTGACCAACGAGCCGGTCCTCAGCGACCTGACCGAACGTATCCGCGTCGACGAAGTGCAGCACTACAAGCATTTCTACCACTATTTCAAACAACTGGACGGCGAGCGCAAACTGTCGCGCGTGCGCGTCCTGGGTGCGCTCAGACGCCGGCTGCATGAGTTGCGCACCAGCGATTCGGACATCGCGCTGCGCTACGTGTGGGCGTATCACCCGGCCCGGGACGGCGCGGCGAACGACCCGTCGTTCGACCAGGTCTGCCGGCGGCTGTACCGCCGCGTGGGCGAGCGGCTGCCGATGGATCAGGCGGTGAAAATGCTGCTCAAGCCGCTGGCGTTGCCGCACCGCATGGAACAGTGGGTCGAACGGCCTCTGGCGCGCGTCGCCCGCCGGGTGATGACGGCGTGAACTGCGGCAGCGCGCAGTCTGCTGCCGCATACCCGAGCGCCACACTCGGACAATCAAAATCAGGGGCTTCCCGCTGACCGGGCCACGGCCTATAGTCGCAAACCATCGACGCGGTTTTGCAGCAGGTTCGGCCAGGTCGTGGAATGCGCAGACCGGCCGCCGGATGTCACGACAACGAGGAGACGCAAAATGCAGAAAACCCTGCACATCGAGCCGGACAAATGCACCGGCTGTCTGCAGTGCGAAATGGCGTGTTCATACGACAACTACGGCGTGTTCGCCACCGCGCGCAGCCGCATCAAGGTGTTCGACTTCCACGAAACCGGGCGCAAGGTGCCCTACACCTGCACCCAGTGCGACGAGGCGTGGTGCCTGCACGCCTGCCCGGTGGAAGCCATCGTGCTCGACGCGGCCACCGGCGCGAAGATCGTGCGCGAAGATACTTGCGTGGGCTGCAAGGTCTGCACCATTGCCTGCCCCTTCGGCACCATCAACTACGTCACTGAGACCGGCAAGGTGCAGAAGTGCGACCTGTGCGGCGGCGAGCCGGCCTGCGCCGAGGCCTGCCCGACCGGCGCGATCACCTACATCGACGCCGACTGGACCGGGCTGGAGCGCATGAAACAGTGGGCCAACAAGCTCGGCAATCAAGCCGCTGCAGCCTGAACCCCGCGCACACCGAAGGAGACACACCATGACCTGGGCCGGAAAAATCCTGCGCGTCAACCTGAGCAACGGCAGCATCCAAAGCGAACCGCTGAACATGCAGTGGGCGCGCGACTACATCGGCCAGCGCGGGCTGGCGACCAAGTATTTCGTCGAGGAGGTCGACCCCAAGGTCGACCCGCTGTCGGCCGACAACAAAATCATCTACGCCACCGGGCCGCTGACCGGCACCCCGGTGTCCACCGGCGGGCGCTATTCGGTGATCACCAAAGGCGCGCTGACCGGGGCGATCGCCTGCTCCAACTCCGGCGGCTACTTCGGCGCCGAGCTCAAGATGGCCGGGTGGGACATGATCATCGTCGAAGGCAAATCGCCCAAGCCGGTGTACCTCTACATCGAAAACGACCATGCCGAACTGCGCGACGCCTCACCGATCTGGGGCAAAACGGTGTGGGAAACCGAGCCGTGGATCAAAAACCACCATCAGGATCCGCTGATCCGCGTCAACTCCATCGGCCGCGCCGGTGAAAACGGCGTGATGTACGCCTGCATCGTCAACGACCTGCACCGTGCCGCCGGCCGCAGCGGAGTCGGCACGGTCATGGGCAGCAAGAACCTCAAGGCCATTGCCGTTCGCGGCACCAAGGGCGTGGGCCATGTGCGTGATCCCAAGGCCTTCATGGCCGCGGTGAATGCCGGCAAGAAGGTGCTGCACGACAACGCCGTCACCGGCCAGGGTCTGCCCAAATACGGCACCCAGGTGCTGATGAACGTGATCAACGAAATCGGCGCCATGCCCACACGCAACCACCGCGACGTGCAGTTCGAGGGCGCCAAGGACATTTCCGGCGAGGCGATGCACGAGCCGCGCAAGACCGACGGCAAGCCCAATCTCGTCACCAACCAGGCGTGCTTTGGCTGCACCATCGCCTGCGGGCGCATCAGCAAAATCGACCAGCACCACTTCACCGTCGAGAACAAGCCGCAGTACTGGGGCGCCTCGGGCGGGCTGGAGTACGAAGCCGCGTGGGCGCTGGGCTCGGCCAACGGCGTCAACGACCTCGAAGCGCTGACCTACGCCAACTTCATCTGCAACGAAGACGGCATGGACCCGATCTCGTTTGGTGCCACCGTCGGCGCGGTGATGGAGCTGTACGACCTCGGGCTGCTGACCAAGGAGCAACTGGGCATCGAAGCCCCGTTCGGTTCGGCCAAGGCGCTGGCCTACTTTGCCGAAATCACCGCCCGCGGAGAAGGCTTCGGCAAGGAAATTGCGCTGGGCAGCAAGCGGCTGACCGAAAAATACGGCCGCCCCGACCTGTCGATGAGCGTCAAGGGCCAGGAATTCCCGGCCTACGACAGCCGCGGCATCCAAGGCATGGGGCTGGCGTATGCCACGTCCAACCGCGGCGCCTGCCACCTGCGCGGCTATACCGTGGCGTCGGAAGTGCTGGGCATTCCGGTCAAGACCGACCCGCTGACTGCCGAAGGCAAGCCCGAACTGGTCAAAGCCTTCCAGGACGCGACAGCAGTGTTCGACTCGGCCGGGGTCTGCGTGTTCACCACCTTCGCCTGGACCATGGCCGACCTGCAGCCGCAACTGGCTGCGGCCTGCGACGAGAGCTTCACGATGGAAAACCTTGCGACCATCGGCGAGCGCATCTGGAACATGGAGCGCGACTTCAACCTGCGCGCCGGTTTCACCGCCAAGGACGACACCCTGCCGCCGCGGCTGCTCACCGAACCCGCCAAGACCGGCCCGGCCAAGGGCCTGGTCAACAAGCTGCCGGAAATGCTGCCCAAGTATTACGAAATCCGCGGCTGGACGGCCGAGGGCACGCTCAAGCCCGAAACCCGCGCCCGGCTGGGGCTGTAACTGCTGGCAGCCGCCGCGCTGTGCCCCCCGTTGGGGTGGCTGCAGCGCGGCGCTCAGGTCGCGTGTTGGCGGTATGACCGCCCGCAGCGGGCAGATGCCCCGGGCGAGCCGACACCTTGGCGATGAAATGAGGCATCCCGCATGAAACACCACGTGATCATCGGCACCGGCCCCGCCGGGGTCGTCGCTGCGGAAACACTGCGCAAGGTCGCCCCGGGCGACACCGTCACCCTGATCGGCGACGAGGACGGCCCGCCGTATTCGCGCATGGCCATTCCTTACTTGCTGCACGGTGACATCACCGAGCGCGGCACCTGGCTGCGCAAAGACCCGCAGCATTTCAAACGCCTGGGCATCGCGTTGCGGCACGCGCGGGTCAAGGCGGTCGATGCCAACGCGCGCAGCCTGCGGCTGGACGGCGGCGACACCCTGGCGTTCGACACCCTGCTGATCTCCACCGGCTCGACCCCGGTGCTGCCGCCGATTCCCGGCATCCACGCGCAGCGGGTGCACACCTGCTGGACGCTGGACGACGCACGCGACATCGAGCGCTACGCCGTGCCCGGCGCGCGGGTGATCCAGCTCGGCGCCGGTTTCATCGGCTGCATCATCATGGAAAGCCTGGTGCGCCGCCGCGTGCAGCTCGCCGTGGTGGAAATGGGCGACCGTATGGTGCCGCGCATGATGGGCGAGACGGCAGGCGGCATGATCCGCGACTGGGTGCAGGGCAAAGGCGTTGCGGTGCATACCGGCACGCGCATCGAGTCGATCGAGTCCAACCCGGCCGATCTGGCCGCGCCGCTGGCTGTGCGGCTGTCCAGCGGCCAGCGGCTGCCGGCCGATCTGGTGATTTCCGCCGCCGGGGTCAAGCCCAACATCGGCTTTCTCGAAGGATCGGGCATCGCCTGCCTGCAGGGCGTGCTGACCGACGAGCGCATGCAGACCAATGTGCCGGGCATTTTTGCCGCCGGCGATTGCGCCGAGGCGTTCGACGCGGTCTACGGCAAACCCATCGTCAGCGCGATCCAGCCCAACGCGGTCGATCAGGCGTATGTCGCGGCGCTGAACATGGCCGGCAAATCCACCCGGCTGCGCGGGGTCACGCAAATCAACGTACTCGACACCCTGGGGCTGATTTCCAGCAGCTTCGGCCAGTGGCAGGGCAAGCCCGGCGGCCAGGGGGTGGAGCTGACCGACCGCGGCGCGTTCCGCCACCTGAGCCTGCAGTTCGACGGCGAGGTGATGATCGGCGCCAACAGCATCGGCAGCACCGAGCACATCGGCGTGCTGCGCGGCCTGGTCGAAGGCCGGGTACCGCTGGGCGAGTGGAAAGACGCGCTGCTGCGCGACCCGACGCGAGTGATGGAGGCTTACCTTGCCTGCGCGCAGGGCCAGCAGCGCCGCGGCGACACCGTGCACCACTAAAAACCGATCTGCCGCGATGACCCAGCCGACCGCCGACCCTCCCGCGCCTGCCGATCCGCCCGCTGAAAGCCCCTCTGGCAGCGTGCACATCACCCTCAAGCTGATGGCCACGCTGACCGACTACCTGCCGCAGCCGCGGCAGGGACACCAGATCAGCCTCACCCTGCCGGCGGGAACGACCATACAGGACGTGGTCGAGCGCTTTCGCCTGCCGTGGCAACTGGTGCATCTGGTGCTGGTCGACGGGGTCTACATCTATCCCGACCAGCGCGACCGGCGGGTGCTGCGCGACGGCGAGACGCTGGCGATCTGGCCACCGGTGGCCGGCGGCTGATGTTCATCTCCGGCGCTCCGCCGAGCGCGCGGCTGGAGATGACGCTCACGCGCGAAGAGTTCGCCCGCCAGTTGCAAACCGCGTTCGGCGGCATGCAGCGCTGCGGTATGGATTGTTTTTGCGGCAACGACGACGGCTGCACCTGGAGGGTGCGGCTGCTGCCGGCAGCGCCGACGCGTCTGGGCAGCCTGGCGCTCGAACGCTGGACGGCGGAAGTCGCGCTGCACGCCGCAGAGCCGGCACGCCAGCGCTGGTGGCAGCGCTTCACTTCGCATCTGCAGCGAGGTGGCGGCTGAGCATCGTGCCGGCCGCGGCATCGACGCGTTGCGCCGCATGCAGAATGTCGTCGAGGATGTGCGGCACCTCGAACACGGCCCGGTTGCGGTACGCCGCCACCCGTGCGCGGTACTGCGGCAGGGCGCGCACGAACCCGGGTAGCGCCGTGCCGATGGTGCGAAAACTCGGCAGCACCAGACCGTAACCGTTGTCGCGCACCCAGTCGGTGTTGTAGCGCTCCTGCGGCATGGTCCAGGCGTTGCGCGTGACGATCACCGGCAGCCCCAGATGCAGCGCTTCGCTCAGCGAGCCGGGCCCCGGTTTGCCGACGAAAAAGTCGCCCAGCCGCATCACCTCGGCCACCGCGCTGGTGAATCCCATGACGTGCCGTGGCGCCGTCGCCGGCAGGGCGCGCAATTTGTCGGCCAGCCGCACATTGTGGCCGCAAAGCAGAATGAGCTGCACGTCGGGCAGACGTTCGGCGATGGTGAGCATGCTGCGCGAGCCATGCCCGCCGAACGACACCACACCGACGGCACGCTGCGGGTCGAATCCCAGCTCGCGCAGGCGCGCGTCGCGGTCGAAGTCTGCCGGGGTGAGGTAAAAGTCCGGGCGGATGATCATTCCCGACGTGGCGTGCACCTTGTCGGCGGGAAAACCGGCATCCAGCGCCTGCTGCACCGCCCGCGGCGTGCCGCAGATCAGGTGCTGGTCTTGCCCCGGCTCCATCCAGAAATGCGGCGGGAAATCGGCCAGATCGGTCAGCAGCGTGACGTAAGGCACCCCGGGCAGCGTCGCCACCAGGCTTTCGTACAGCGCCCGGTTGAAGTTGGGGATGAGCGACACCACCAGATCGGGCTCGGTGCGCAGCCAGTGCAGCCTGAGGATTTTCAGCAGGGTGGGATGCAGCAGTCGCAGCGCGCCCTGCAACAGCTTGAGCTCATGGCGCAGGCCGATGGTCAGCCCGCGGGCCAGCCGGGCGTTGTAATACTCTTCCGGCGAAAACGTGTATTTGCGCAGCGTGCCCTGCGGATCGAGCACCTCGGTGAGGTTGACCAGCCGCACCTGCCACGGCAGGCCTGCCTGCTCGATGCTTTGCTGCAGCGCCAGCGCCGAAGCGCGATGGCCTCCGCCCGCGTTGAAATAAATCAAATCGACGGTTTTCATCCTCAGCCCTGCCTGACCGCGGCACCGGCCGCGTTTTGCGCGTGCATGACAGAATAATCCTGTCATGCCGTTGCCGTCACGCCGCGGTGCCGCCGCGGGCCGGGTCACGCTTCGGCCTGCGGGTTGTCGAGGCTGAACACCTCGGCGTTGTCGTCATACGCGTAGATTTCGGCGTAGCGTCCCCAGTCGATCGCGGTGTCGAGCACACGCCGCGCCTCGTCTTCGCTCAGGTGGTCTTCGAGTTCGGTGAGGAAACGCGAGTCGGGGGCGCGGTGGTTGAAACGCTCGTCGAGCACGCTACGGATGCGCGCCACCAGCGGCACACGGTCGAGCAGGTGACGGGCAAAAATCTGCTTGCGCTCCTGCAGGCTGCCATCGACGAAGGTGCGTCCTGCCGGCAGCAGCATGATGTCGCCGTCTTCGACCTGGGCAAAGCCGAGCAACTCGGCGCCCTCGATCAGTGGGAACAGGTCGTCGACCGAAAAGCGCATGTCCTCGGCGAGCTCGGGCAGGCTGATGCGGGTGTTGGCGGTGTTTTTTTCCAGCGCGTCGAGTTCTTCGAGCAGACCGGCCAGCGCGTTGACCGACAGCGACGGCAGCCGCAACCCGATTCCCGGCACCTGCCGGCGCGCGGCGTCGCGCCCGCCCGGACGGGCGGTCATCGCGCCGTAAATCACTTCGACCAGATCGCGGAACTCCTGCGACTCGCGGTTGCGCGGGTGCGGCAGGTGGATGCGCATTTCGTTGATGATGCGCCCCGGATTGGAGCCCAGGATGATGATGCGGTCGGCCATCAGCACCGCTTCCTCGATGTTGTGCGACACCAGCAAAATGCCCCGCGTGGGGATTTTGCGCTCGGTCCACAGGTCGAGCAGGTCGGTGCGCATGGTTTCGGCGGTGAGCACGTCCAGCGCGGAGAACGGTTCGTCCATCAGCAGCACGTCGGGGTTGATGACCAGTGCACGGGCGAAGCCGACACGCTGACGCATGCCGCCGGAGAGTTCGCGCGGGTAGGCCGATTCGAAACCATCCAGGCCGATGAGGTCGATGGCGGCAATGGCGCGGGCGCGCCGCTCGGCAGGCGGCACCTTGAGCGCCTCCAGACCAAGTTCGACGTTTTGCAGCACCGTCAGCCAGGGCAGCAGGGCAAAGCTCTGGAATACCATCGCCAGCCCCGGCACCGGCCCGTTGATCGGCTGGCCGCGGTGCAGCGCCACACCGCCCGATTTGGGCACCAGCCCGGCGAGCATGCGCAGCAGCGTGGACTTGCCCGAACCCGAGCGGCCCAGCAGCACCAGGATCTCGCCTTCGAGCAGGTGCATGTTGACGTCGTCGAGCACCAGCAGTTCGGCGCCGTCGGGCGTGCGGAACGATTTGCGCAGGTGCTCGGTGCGGAAAATCTCCACCCGCGGCGCCGCAGCGGCGTTTGCCGGGGCGGGCTGTTGGATCGCGGCCATGCCAGCTTCCTCCTTCAATCGACTCAATCCAGCCGCACGCGGCGCTGCGCCAGGTCGTACAGCCGGTGCCAGAACAGGCGGTTGGTCAGGATCACCAGCAGCGACATCACGCCCACGCCGAGTGCGATTTGCGCGGTCTTGCCCTGTGCCGTGGTCTGACTGATGTAGGCGCCCAGCCCGGTGGCCACCAGCGTTTTGTCCCCCCAGCTCACCACCTCGGCGACGATGCTGGCGTTCCACGCCCCGCCGCTGGCGGTGATCGCGCCGGTGACGAAACCCGGAAAAATGCCCGGCAGGTACAGCCGCTTCCACAGCAGCCAGCCGCGCAGGCCAAGGTTTTGCGCCGCCTCACGCATGTCCGTCGGAATCGCCGAGGCGGCACCGACCACGGAAAACAGGATGTACCACATGCTGCCCAGGATCATCAGCGGCGCGGTCCACACATCGACATTGAGGTGCCAGTGGACGATGGCGACGACGAACAGCGGGAACAGCAGATTGGCCGGGAATGCGGCGAGAAACTGCGCCAGCGGCTGCACTTTTTGCGCCCAGCGTGGCCGCAGTCCGATCCACACCCCCACCGGCACCCACACCAGCGCCGACAGCGCCACCAGCACGAACACCTTGAAGCCGGTGATCAGCCCCAGCAGAATGACATGGCCGACCATCGGCCAGCCGAAATCGCGCGGCAGCACCTGCAGCAGCCGCGCCAGCGCCCACACGGCGAACACGGCGACGATGGCGTAAAACACCCCGTCGGCCCAGCGGCGGCGCGATGCGGGCGCGGCGGCGCGCAGCGGCACCCGCGGCGTCAGCCGCACGCTGGCTTGCCACAGCAGGCTGGGGATCACCGCCAGCAGCCGGAGCACGCGGGTACGGCGCAGAAAATCCAGCACCGCCGAGCGCGGCGCGTCGCCGGCGGCGGTCATCTCGAACTTGAACTTGTCCGCCCAGGCGACGATGGGGCGGAACAGCAGCGTGTCGTAGAGCAGGATGATGACGATCATGGCGACGATCGCCCAGCCGATGGCCGGCAGGTCTTTCTGCGCGATCGCCGTGGCGATGTACGAGCCGATGCCCGGCACCATCACCGTCTGGTTCGACACGGTGATGGCTTCGGAGGCGACGACGAAAAACCAGCCGCCCGACATCGACATCATGGTGTTCCACAGCAGCCCGGGCATGGCAAAGGGCAGCTCGACCTTCCAGAACCGTTGCCAGGCGTTGAGGCGGTACAGCGTGGCGGCTTCCTGCAGGTCACGCGGCACCGTCTTGAGCGACTGGTACAGGCTGAACGTCATATTCCACGCCTGCGAGGTGAATACGGCAAAAATCACCGCCAGCTGCACCCCGGCCAGGCTGCCGGGAAACAGCGCCATGAAGCCGGTGACGGTGATCGACAGATAACCCAGGATCGGCACCGACTGCAGCACGTCCAGCGCCGGGATGAGGATGCGCTCGGCGTAGCGGTTGTGCGCCGCCAGCCAGGCGTAGCCCAGGGTGAAGACGAACGACACCGCCAGCGCCGCGAGCATGCGCAGCACGGTGTACAGCCCGTACTCGGGCAGCACCGCCGGGGACAGCGAAATGTCCAGCGTCTGGCCGAGGTGGAACGGCACCGCCATTTCACGCCCGGCGTGCGCAACGATGAAAAACAGCGCGATGATCAGCGGCAGGGCGATCAGATCACGCCGGTTCGGCACCGGCAGCGGCGGCGGGCGGAAGTTCAGGGCCATGGGCAAAGCAATACGGTGGCAGACAGCGGCGGGAGGTCGACCGCCCTAGTCTAACCAGACCAGGTGACACAGCAGGACACGCCGCGCACAGCGCACTGCCTGTCACGCGGCGCGTGCACAATTGCAGCCATGCAAGCCAGAACCTACCTTCGCGCGTCGCTGCTGGCCGCAGTCGTCGTCATCGTTCTCAAGCTCCTGGCGTGGAAAGTCACCGGTTCGGTGGGGTTTTTGTCCGATGCGATGGAGTCGATCGTCAACGTCGCCGCGGCGGCGTTCGCGCTGTTCATCGTGCGCATCGCCGAAGCCCCGCCCGACGCCGACCATCCTTTCGGCCACACCAAGGCCGAATACTTCTCCAGCGGGGTCGAGGGGCTGCTCATCGCCGTGGCCGCGCTGCTCATCCTCGCCGAGGCCGGCCAGCGGCTGACGCATCCCGAGCCGATCGGCGCCGTGCCGCTGGGCGCGGCGATTTCGGCGCTGGCCACCGCCGTCAACCTCGGCGTGGCGCTGTGGATGCTGCGCGGCGCCCGGCGGCTGCGCTCCATCGTCATCGAGGCCGACGCCCGTCATCTCCTGGCCGACGTCTGGACTTCCGTGGGCGTGATCATCGGCGTGCTGCTGGTGCCGGTCACCGGCTGGCTCTGGCTCGATCCGGTGATCGGCATCGTCGTCGCGCTGCACATCCTCACCGAGGCGTTTTCGCTGGTCAAACGCTCGGTCGACGGGTTGATGGACAAGGCGATGTCCGCCGCCGATCTGGCCGATCTGCAAGCCATTCTCGACCGTTTCCGCTCCAGCGACATGCGTTTCGACCACGTCCGCACCCGCGTGGCGGGCACGCGGCGGTTCGTGTCGATGCACCTGCACATGCCCGGGCACTGGACGCTGCAACGCGCAGCCAACTGCCGCTACGCGGTGGAAAAAGCGCTGATCGAGGCGCATCCGGGAATGATCGTCACCATCGAAATGCTCACCTCAGCGCAGGAAACCCTGCAAGAGCAAAATGAGCGCCAGGGCGCAGCGCAGGGCGAGCAGAACTGCCCGCCACCCCCCGCCCAACCCACGCCGCATTGATGTGAAACGGAGACAACGATGCAACTCACCAGCCCCGCCTTTGCCGACGGCCAACCGATTCCGCCGCAGTACGCCTTCTGCAAGCCTGCCGTCGTCGGCCATGTGGCCCTGTCGCAGAACTTCAACCCGCCGCTGGTCTGGAGCGACGTGCCCGCAGGCACGCGAAGCCTGGCGCTCGTCTGCCACGATCCGGACGTGCCCAGCCGCGCCGATGACGTCAACCTCGAAGGCCACGTCGTTCCCGCCGACCTGCCGCGGGTGAGCTTCTACCACTGGCTGCTCGTCGACATCCCGCCCACGCGCAGCCAGATCGGTGAAAAAGAGTTCAGCCACGAGGTCACACCGCGCGGCAAACCCGGGCCAGACTGCAGCGGCGGCATGCGACAGGGGGTGAACGACTACACCGCCTGGTTCGCCGGTGATCAGGACATGGCCGGGCAGTACTTCGGCTACGACGGTCCCTGCCCACCGTGGAACGACAGCCGGGTGCACCATTACGTGTTCACGCTATACGCGCTGGACGTGGCACGCTGCCCGGTGGACGGCGCGTTCAACGGCGCGCAGCTGCTCCAGGCGCTGGCCGGACATGTGCTGGCGCAGGCCAGTCTGACCGGCACTTACACCCTCAACCCGGCGCTGCGCACCGCATGACCGATACCTCCTCCCCCCCTTCCCGCCGGCCCAGCGGCTGGCGCGTGCAACTCAGCGGTTTGCTGGGTGTGCTCATCGGCATCGCCGTCCTCGCGGCCATTTTCTGGCTGCTGCGCCAGCGCCTGGTCAACGAGCCGGTGGACGCGGCGCAGCTGCAGCTCGCCGACGACAGCCCGTGCATGCACGCCGGACTGAAGGCGCTGGCCGCCGGCGGCAAGCCGATCACCTACGGCCAGCTCGGCCAGCTCAAAAAGCAGTGCGGCGAAACCGCCGACTGACCCCCTGCCCCCCTGCCCCCCTGCCCCCCTGCCCCCCTGCCCCCCTGCCCCCCTGCCCCCCTGCCCCCCTGCCCGGACGGTGTGCACGCTCACGCCGCGGGAAACACCACCTGCACGCGCAACCCCGGCGCCGCCGCGCCGGGTGACAGATCGCTGAGCGTGATGCTGGCCGCGTGCTGCCGGGCGATTTCACGCACAATCGCCAAGCCAAGCCCACTGCCCTCGCTGCCGTTGTCGAGGATGCGGTAAAACGGCTCGAACACCAGGGCGCGCTCGGCCTGCGGAATGCCCGGGCCGGTGTCGTCGACCTGCAGCACCACCGTGGCGCGCGCGCCGGTCGTGGCCTCGGGGCCGGCGGCGCGCAGCCGCAGGCTGACGCTGCCGCCCGACGGGGTGTAGGTGATGGCGTTGTGCAGCAGGTTTTTCACCAGCTCGTGCAGTAGCAGCGCGTTGCCGTGCATCTGCAGCGGCGTCTGCGGGCTGTCGAATTCGACCTCCAGCCCCTTGTCCAGCGCCAGCGGTGCCAGCTCCTGCATCGCCTCGGTCGCCGGCTGGCGCAGGTCGATGGTCTCGAACACCGCGCGCGCCGCGCCGCCCTGGTTTTCTGCCCGGGTGAGCGCGAGCAACTGGTTGACCAGCCGCGTGGTGCGCTCCACGCTTTTGCCGATTTGCCGCAGACTGGCGCGCAGTTCCTGCGGATCGGTCTGCCGCTGCGCGAGCTCGGCCTGCATGCGCAGCCCGGCCAGAGGCGTTTTGATCTGGTGCGCGGCGTCGGCGACGAAGCGCTTTTGCGCCTGCAGCAACTGCCGCAGCCGCGCCAGCAGGCTGTTGATCGAGTCGACCAGCGGGGCGATTTCTTCCGGCGCCTCGCGCTCGTCGATCGGGCTGATGTCGTCGGCCCGGCGGCGGCGGATCCGCGCCTGCAACTCGTTGAGCGGCGCCAGCCCCTGCCCCAGACCGAACCACACCAGCAGAATGAAAATCGGCACGACGACGAACTGCGGCAGGATCACCCCCTGCACGATGTCGCGCGCCAGCCGGGTGCGCGCCTGCGTGTCCTGTGCCACCTGCACCAGCACCGGAGCAGACGCCGTCGCCGGCCACACCCAGACGCTGGCCAGACGCATGCCCTGGCCGTCGGTGTCGACGTCGCGCCACTGCACCTGCCACGCCCCGCCCGCATGCGCCGGGGGCAGGCTCGCCGCCGCGGGCAGCCGGGCATCGCCGGCGAGCACCGCACCGCCGCGGCTGCGCACCTGAAAACCGGCGATGCCGCCCACCGGCGGCTGCCGCAACGTCTGCTGCCACAGCGGTGACTGCACCGCGGTGCGCACCCCTGCGGTCTGGATCTGCGCGCCGAGTTGCTGCAGCGCCCGTTCGAGCGCCGCGTCGTAGGGCTTGGCGGCGATGGCCTGCGCCACCAGATAGGTGATGCCGATGGACAGCGGCCACAGCAGCAGCATCGGCGCGATCATCCAGTCGAGGATTTCGCCGAACAGCGAACGCGGCTGGCGCCAGCGGCTGCGCCGGGGCAGCGCGGCGGCGTCCGCGGCGGCACGTTCAGGCATGCGGCTTGGCGGCGTCGGCGCCCGGCACCGGCGGAGCGATCTTTTCCAGGCAGTAACCCAGGCCGCGCACGGTGGCGATGCGCACCGGCCCGACCTCGATTTTTTTGCGCAGGCGGTGCACGTACACCTCGATGGCGTTGGTGCTCACCTCCTCGCCCCAGACGCACAGGTGCTCGACGAGCTGATCCTTGCTCACCAGCCTGCCGGCGCGCTGCAGCAGCACTTCGAGCAGGGTCAGCTCGCGCGCGGAGAGTTCGACCACGGCGCCGTCGAGGGTGACGATGCGGCCGTTGATGTCGTACTGCAACGGCCCGTGCTGGATGATGGCCGTGGCCCCGCCCATGCCGCGGCGCGACAGCGCGCGCACCCGCGCTTCGAGCTCGGCCAGGGCAAACGGCTTGGCCATGTAGTCGTCGGCGCCCAGATCAAGGCCGCGCACCTTGTCTTCGACGCTGTCGGCGGCGGTGAGGATGAGCACGGGCACGGTGGCACCGCGCGCGCGCAGACGGCGCAGCACCTCGAACCCCGACAGGCGCGGCAGGCCGAGGTCGAGGATGAGCAGGTCGAAGGCCGTCGATTGCAACGCGGCGTCGGCGCTGTTGCCGTCGGCCACCTGATCGACGGCATACCCCAACGCACGCAGCGAACGCAGCAGGCCGTCGGCCAGGACTCGGTCGTCTTCCGCGATCAGGATACGCATGCGCTCGCCTCCTCCGTCCAGGCGGACCACCGCACCGCAGTCGCCCTGGATCTGTGTTTGCGCCCGATTTTAGGGGGACTGCGGCTTGTGCAGCCGCAGCCGCATCACCAGCACGATCAGCGCCGTCACCTTCGTGCCAGCCGCCAGTGTGCTGCTGCGCCTGGTCTACGGCGGGCGACGGCACTTGAGCCCCGTCCGGATTTTTCCTAGCCCCGGGGCCAGCCCTCCAAATTGGAACACAGTGGACGGATCGACAATCTCCGCGGCGACATTTGGGCAATGCTTCGACATTGCCTGGAACATTTAGAATAAATGCTATTCCCATGTGATTTGTAACGCGGTAAAATTTAATAACTAAAGACTCCATTGATATGGGTCTCTTTTGTTGAGCGTTTTTCCCGCACGTTATGCATGTGCGGCTTTGGGCTGGCGCCGCCCGCAAGGGGCGGATCGAGGTGGCGATGGACTGCTACCGACGCCATCCCGCACTGTGGCGCGGCTGCTGCCGCGCCCCGTCGCCAGTCGGCGAGCGTTTTGCGCCGGCTGATTCTGCCAACAGGCGTCGCCCCCGCGGGCGGCGTCACCTGATCGGGGAGTCGCGATGCGTCTTTCTTCTAGATTTCTTTCCCGGCCCGAAGCGCCGCTACCGGCGCCACAGGTTGCCGTGCTGGGCGCCGGCGCGTGGGGGACGGCGCTGGCTGCGGCGCTGCAGCGCGGCGGCTGCGACGTCACGTTGTGGGCGCGCGATCCGCGGCTGGCCGCGACCCTGGCGTCGACTGGGAGCAACCCGCGCCATTTGCCCGGGGTTCGACTGCCGCGGGGCTTGCAATCCAGTGCGAACCTTGCCGCCGCGGTCGCCGCTGCCCAAGGCGTGATCATCGCTGTGCCCTCAGGCGCGGTGCCGGCCGTGGCGCGTCAGCTCGCGCCGGTTTTACCGTCCGGCACCTGGGTGCTCAGCGCTGCCAAGGGGCTGACGGACACCGGCGATGTGCTCACGACTGCTCTGGCGCGTGAGTGCCGCGCGGCAGCGGGTGCGGTCGGTGCGATTGCGGGGCCGAGTTTCGCCGATGAATTCGCACGCGGCGAGCCGGCGTGCCTGGCGCTGGGTTGGCACTCGCCCTCGGCCGCAGCGCGGCGCGCGTCGGCAGACCTGCAGCGGTGGTTGGCCGACGCTGGGGTGGAGCTGGTCGTCGAGGATGATGCCATCGGGCTGCAACTCGCCGGGGTGATGAAAAACGTCATCGCGCTGGCTTGCGGGTTGGCGCAAGGGCTGGGTTTGGGCGAGAACGCGCGCGCCGCCTTGGTCTGTCGCGGGCTAGCCGATCTGCGCCGGCTGACCGCTGCGTGCGGCGGGCGCGCAGACACCTTGTTCGGCCCGGCGGGAGTGGGTGATTTGTTTCTCACTGCCAGCTCGGCGCAGTCGCGCAACACGCGACTGGGGCAGAAACTAGCGCGCGGCATGCGCCCCGACGGGGGCGAGCTGGCCGAGGGCGCGGGCAGCGCCGAGCGGCTGGCCAAGCTCGAACATCGCCTGGGGTTGCCACTGCTCGTGCCAGCGGCGGTGCGCGCGGTGCTGCGCGGCCAGATGGCTCCCGGTCACGCGGTCGAGATCATGCTGCGAGGCGAGGTGCCTGTTGCTTCCGCGGCGAAAGGAGCGAGCGGGGGCGCGATGCAGGCGGCCGGGCAGGTACAGCCATTGGTTGCGCAGCCGGCGTGAGGAGCGATCGATGCCCATGACCATTCTCGCCACCGATCTGGACGGCACTTTTCTGGGCGGCAGTGCGGCCGATCGCGAGGCGCTTTACCGATGGATCGCCGCGCATCGCCGGCACATCGTGCTCATTTTCGTCAGCGGCCGCGGTATCGACTTCATGCGCGGCCTGGCGCGTGAACTGCCGATCGCGCCCGACCATGTGATCGGCGACGTCGGCACCAGCGTGGCCAGCGGGGCTGATTTCGCACGGCTGCGCGCACTCGATGACTGGCTCGATGCCGCCTGGCCGGCCGATGCGCCGCGGCGTATTCGCAGCGCGTTGCGCGGCCACGCCGACCTGCAGCCACAGTCGATCACCGGTGGCCGCCGCTGCTCGTATTTCTACCGGGACGAAGCCGCCGCACGTACGGCGGCCAGCCAGGTGCAGGCGCTGGGGTTCGACCCGCTGCTGTCGGACAACCGGTTTTTCGACGTGTTGCCGCGTGGGGTGCAGAAGGGCCCGACGCTGCTGCGACTGCTCGACACCCTGGGCCTGCCGCCGCATCGCACCCTGGTTGCGGGCGACACCCTGAACGATCTGTCGATGTTCGCGACTGGACTGGCCGGGGTTGCCGTCGCCAACCGAGAGCCGGCGCTGGACGCCGCACTGGCCGCACATCCCCATGTGCATCGCAGCACGCTGCCGGGAGCGGCAGGGGTGCTCGATGCGCTGCAACGCTTTCATCACCGAGGAACGCCTCATGGCATCGCAACTGGTCATCGTCTATCACCGGCAACCGTATGAGGAGCGCGTCGAGGGCGGGCGCACGGTGCTGGCCGAAAACAGCAGCCCCAACGGTATCGTCCCCGCGCTCAAAGGTTTCATCGGGCAGGTGAACAGCGCAAGCTGGATTGCGTGGAAAAAAGCGCCGGCCGGGCGCGCACCCAAGTTCGAGCGGCGCATCAGCGTGCACGACAGCTTCGGCCGCTACGAGGTGGTGCGGCTGCCACTGTCGGCCGAGCAGATCGCGCAGTTCTATCACGTGACCTCCAAGGAAGCGCTGTGGCCCATCCTCAACGGCTTTCCTTCGCTGTATTCGTCCGAAAACGCCGACTGGGCGGTCTTCCGCGAGGTCAACCGGTTGTTCGCGCAGGCCGCGTGCGAGGAAGCGGCACCCGGGGCGACGGTGTGGGTGCACGACTACAACCTCTGGCTGGTGCCGGGCCTGGTGCGCGCACAGCGGCCCGATGTGACGCTGGCCTTTTTTCACCATACGCCATTTCCCGGCCCGGACGTGTTCAACATCCTGCCTTGGCGCGAGGAAATCGTCGACAGCCTGCTGGCCTGCGATGTGGTGGGGTTTCATGTGCCTCGCTATGCGTGCAACTTCGCCGCCGTGGTGCGGTCGCTGCGTGAGGTGGAAGACGAAGTCGACACCGAAGTTGCGGCTGAGCTGCGCAGCATCGGCCGGGCGCTGGCGGAGCCGCGCTGCCCGCAGGCGCTGACCGTCAAAGGGCACCGTGTGCGCATCGACGCGTTTCCAATCGGCACCCACGCCGAGCTGATCCGTAGCCGAGTGCAGACACCTGCCTGCCAGCAGCGCGTGCAGGCCATTCGCGCCGAACTGGGGGCAGAAAAAATCATTCTTTCCGTCGGCCGGGTCGATTACGCCAAGGGCACGCGGGAAATGCTGCTGGCATTCGAGCGTCTGCTGCAACGCCGGCCGGAGTGGCACCGGCGGGTGCGGCTGCTGGTGACCGCTGTTGCCCCCGCGGAGGGGATGAAGGTCTATCGCCGCGCGCAGCAGCAGATCGAGGCGCTGGTCGGACGCATCAACGGGCACTATGGCGATCTGAGCTGGCAACCGGTGCTGCTGTCGACCACCCCGATGTCGCTGGACGAGACCCTGTGCCATTACCGCGCCGCGGACATCGCATGGATCACACCGCTGCGCGATGGGCTGAACCTCGTGGCCAAGGAGTTCGTTGCCGCGCATGCCAACGACAGCGGGGTGCTGGTGCTGTCGGAATTCGCCGGCGCGGCGGTCGAGCTGCAGGACGCCGTGCTGGTCAACCCATACAGCCTGCGGCAGATGGATGCGGCAATCGATTTTGCGCTGGACATGCCACTGGACGAGCAGCGCGCACGCATGCAGCGCATGGACGCGTGGGTGTCGCGCTACGACATTCTGCACTGGCGGCAGCACGTGCTGGCGTTGTTTGCGCAGATCGCCGGTGAGCGAGAACGGCAGCCCGCCCAGCCAGCCCGCTGCGCGACCTGAGAACCGGCGCTGCGCCGCGGCCAGCACGGATTAATGGGAGAAGAGCACGATGATCCAAACCTTGGCAGACTGGACCCGCTTGAGTCTGCATACCCAATTGGCCGGTAATCGGCTGCAAGACTGGGGGCTAGCCGCCGTCTGGCTGATCGGTGTGGCGCTGACCGTGCGCATCGTGCGGTCGCTGCTGGTCACGCGGCTGGCTGCGCTGGCCGCACGCACCGCAGCACACTGGGACGACGCGGCGGTATACGCATTGCGCGGCACCCGGCCGCTGCTGCTGACCCTGGTCGCGCTCTATCCCGCGGTGCAGAGCCTGACGCTGCCGACGCTTTTGCATCGCTGGCTGATCGGCGCCGCCGCCGTGGGACTGTTCGTGCAGATCGGGCTGTGGGCCAGCCGCTTTGCTGCCGAGATGATCCGCAACTCCCGCGCCAACGCCGCCGACGACGAGACGGTCACCGGCCTGTCGGTGATGAGCTACCTGGCGCGGCTGCTGATCTGGTCGCTGGTGCTGCTGGCGCTGCTGGACAACCTCGGTTTCAACGTCACCGCCCTGCTCGCCGGGCTAGGCGTGGGCGGCATTGCGGTCGGCCTGGCCTTGCAGAACATCCTGGGCGATCTGTTCTCCAGTCTGTCCATCGTGTTGGACAAACCGTTTCAGATCGGGCATTTCGTGGTGGTCGACAACTACTCCGGGACGGTCGAGAACATTGGCCTCAAGACCACCCGCATCCGCTCGCTCAGCGGAGAAATGCTGGTGTTCTCCAACACCGACCTCACCAAGGCGCGGCTGCGCAACTTCAAGTTCATGCAGGAGCGGCGCATCGTGTTCGCATTTGGCGTGACTTACGACACCCCGCCCGAGCTGTTGCGGCGGCTGCCTACCGAGGTGCGCGACATCGTGCAGGCGCAGCCGCAGGCCCGTTTCGATCGCACCCACTTCAAGGATTTTGGCGACTCCAGCCTCAATTTCGAGGTGGTTTACTGGATGACCACGCCCGACTACACCGCCTATATGGATACGCAGCAGGCCATCAACCTGGCTCTGCTCGATCGTTGCGCAGCCCTAGGAGTGGAATTCGCTTTCCCAACCCGCACAGTGCAATTGCAGCTTTCTGCGGCGCTGCCGGTGAACGCAGTCGGCGGCACCCCCACTGCGCGTCCGCTCCAGCCCGCGGCCACCTCTTAGCTGTCGTTTCTCAACAAGTTGTTCACCCAAGGTCTGGGAAGACGAAAGTTCTCGGGCCAAACGACTGTGCCAAGGATAACCTCGGATGAATATCCATAAGAATGCAACAATGACGTCCAAAGGTCGAGCCCATTGAATCGGGCAAATTGATCTGCTGGGGGTTGCCCCTGCTGCCGCAGCGGCCGCGGCATGAGCGAAGAGGCCGGGCGGGCTGCTGCACTTGGACACCAAAAAGCTCGGCGCTTGTTTTCTTTCGACCCGGCCACCGCGCCACAGGCGACCGTACCTACTCCTACCCCAAAGCTGGCTTGCAGGCCCTGCACATGGCCATCGATGATCACTCATGGGTGGGATTCAGCCAGGTGCTCGGTAATGAGAGCAGCAAGAGCGCCTGCGCCTTCCTGCTGTCGGCACTGCGCTATGAGCCCGCTTGTGCGTTCGCGTTCAGGCCATCATGACCGACAATGGCGCAGCCTACACATCACACCCCTTGGCGCAAGCTACTGCGCCGACTGGGTCTGTAGCCCCGTGGGCACGGCCTGACACGCCTCGCATCAACGGCAAGGCCGAACACTTCATCCAAACTTTGCTGCGCGAGTGGGCCTATGCCTGCGTCTATCCCTCTTCACAGCACCGCGTAGCTGAATTGTCCTATTCGGTGCAGCACGACAACCTCCACTGCATTCGCCGCGTTATACACGGCGGTCAGCCGCAACCTCCTGCCTCAGATTCGCCGGAAACAGTGTGGTGAGACACAAGTAACCGATCAAGTCAGGGAAGAGGTCATCGCGCCGCCTCTTTGCGTCTTCACGCCGCTTGCATGAAGCTGTTGACGAAGGCCTGCAGCGCCGGCCAGGCGCCGCCGGCACGCGGATCGTTGACCAGCGCGGCAAAGGTGTAGCGCCTGCCGCTGCGCGCCTGGGCGTAACCGGCCAGGGTCAGCACGCCGTCGAGGCTGCCGGTCTTGGCGTGGATGCGGCCGGCCGTGTCGGCGTCGCGGAAATGGCGACGTAGCGTGCCATCCTCCCCGGCCAGAGGCAGCGAGGCGACGAATTCGGGCATCACCGCGCTGTGCCAGGCCGCACGCAGCAGGGCGTTGAGGTCGGCAGCCGACACCCGCGCGGTGCGCGACAGGCCGCAGCCGTTGTCCAGCACCAGCCCCGGCATCGGCAGACCGTGGGTGGACAGCCACTGCTGCACCGCCTGCTGCGCGCCGGCCCAGGTGGCGCGCTGCGCCCCGGCGGCCAGCGCCAGGGTGAGAAACACCTGCTGCGCCATGACGTTGTTGCTGTATTTGTTGATGTCGCGCACCACCACGGCCAGCGCAGGCGATTCCCACACCGTCATCTCGCTGGCCGTGGCCGGCAGCGGCGCGGTGCGCACCCGCCCCTGCCAGGCGATGCCGACCTGCGCAAACAGCGCGCCGAGCAGGCGTTGCACATACGCGTTGTCGCTGACCTGCGGCGCGATGTTCCAGGTCTGCGTGCCGCAGGCCGCGGCGTAACTGCCGGAAAAACGTGGGGCGAACGGTTGCCTCCAGTCGGCACCGAGCTTGTCCTTCCAGTTGCCGCAGGCCGTGGTGCTGAGTCTGGGCGCCTCGCGTAGGTCGAACCCGGCCAGAGGCGGCTCGACCGTCACGCGCACCGCCCGCGCCTGTGCATCGGGAACGAAGCCCAGACGCAGCACGCCAAAGTTGACCAAAAACGCGTCCGGGCCGACGTTGTACGGCGCGGTGGCGTCGCCGTCGAACGCCGCCGGGTCGTGCGGCGGCAGGTCGAACGCCTGGCGGTCGATGAGCACGTCGCCGTCGATGCGGCGCAGCCCCAGGTCGCGCAGCCGCAGCGCGATGCTCCACAGATTGTCGGCCATCAGGTGCGGGTCGCCGCTGCCGACGAACGCCAGATCGCCGTGCAGCACCCCGGCGCGCAGCGGCCCGACGGCGTACACCGGCGTTTTCCACACGTAAGCCGGGCCGAGGATGCGCAGCGCGCTGTACGTGGTCACCAGCTTGAGCACCGACGCCGGGTTCATCGGCGCCGCGGCGTTGACCTCGATCTGCGGCACGGCGCTGTCGAGCGCCTGCAGCACGAAGGCGCAGGACTGCAGCGGAATGCGCGCGGTGTCCAGCGCCTGCGCCACGTCGGCGGGCAAGGCGGCGCTGCTCCCCCATGCAGTCTGCTGCGCGCGGGCCAGCAGCGGCACGCCCGTCAGGGCCAGGGTGGAAGCGAGAAAGCGGCGACGGCTGGGACGCATGGCGAAAACGAAGGACGGCGACAGCGCAATGGTAGAGGGCCGGCGTCAAGTCGGTGTCAATTCCCCTGCCTACAATGCGCCGCATCATGACCTCCCGCCCGTCCTTCACCGCGCAGTGGCGCGACGCCGCGCTGCGCAACAACTCGGCGCTGTGCGTCGGCCTGGACCCCGAGCCGTCGCGCTTTCCCGCGCCGTGGACGTTCGACGCGCTGCGGCTGTTCGATTTCTGTGCCGCCATCGTCGACGCCACCGCCGACCTGGTCTGCGCCTACAAGCCGCAGATCGCCTACTTTGCCGCGCTCGGCGCCGAGGACCAACTCGCCCGGCTGATCGCGCACATCCGCAAGGCCGCGCCCGGGGTGCCGGTCATTCTCGACGCCAAGCGCGGCGACATCGGTGCCACCGCCGAGCAATACGCCCGCGAGGCGTTCGTGCGCTTCGACGCCGACGCGCTGACGCTGTCGCCGTACATGGGGTTCGACTCGCTCGAACCGTATCTGCACTACCCCGAACGCGGGCTGTTCGTGCTGTGCCGCACCTCCAACCCCGGAGGCGCAGACCTGCAGACGCTGCCGCTGGCCGCTGGCGACGGGCAGCCGTCGCCGCACCTGGGCGCCGAACTGCTGTTCGAGCGCGTGGCGCGGCTGGCCGCCAACGACTGGAACCGCCACGGCCAGAACGGCCTGGTCGCCGGCGCGACCAACCCCGGGGACATCGAACGCATCCGCGCCATCGCCGCCGACGTGCCGCTGCTCATCCCCGGCATCGGTGCCCAGGGTGGCGATCTGGCCGCCACGGTACGCGCAGCGCGCGGCAACTTCCTCATCAACGTCTCGCGCAGCGTGCTCTACGCCGGCAGCGGGCGCGAGTTCGCCGACGCCGCGCGGCGCGAAGCCCGCCGCCTGCGTGACGCCATCAACCAGCTCGCCCATCCCGTCGCCACGCCATCCACACTATGAGCTCCGCACCCGCATCCTCCGGCCTGACCCACTTCGACGCCGCCGGCCAGGCGCACATGGTCGACGTCGGCGGCAAGGCGCAGACGCATCGCGTGGCCGTGGCCACCGGCTGCATCCGCATGCAGCCGGCGACGTTCGCGCTGGTGCGCGACGGCAACGCGAAAAAGGGCGACGTGCTCGGCGTGGCACGGGTGGCGGCGATCATGGCGAGCAAACGCACCGCCGACCTCATTCCGCTGTGCCACCCCATCGCACTCGACCGCGTCGCGGTGGAATTCACCCTGGTGGAAGCCGACAGCCGCATCCACTGCACCGTCACCGCCGAAACCCGCGGCCGCACCGGCGTCGAAATGGAAGCGCTCACCGCCGTGCAGGTCGGGCTGCTGACGATTTACGACATGTGCAAGGCGGTGGATCGTGGCATGACCATCGACGGCGTGCGCCTGCTGGAAAAGCACGGCGGCAAATCCGGCGACTGGGTCGCCGCCGGCTAGGACGGCGTGACCCCCCCGGCGCAACGCGCATGGTGCGCAGGGGCATGCCGCGCTTTCTACAATCAGCGGCATGAATCTGCTGACCGAACCCGCGCTGCGGCGCCTGGACGAGGCGCGCCGCGTCCTGCTCGACCCCTTCCAGCTCGACGAAACCGCGCTGCAGCATGCGCTGCGCCGCGTGTTTCAGCACCGCCTGGATTACGCCGACGTCTACCTGCAGTACACCCGTTCCGAAGGCTGGAGCCTGGAAGAGGGCATGGTCAAGTCGGGCAGCTTCGACATCGAGCAGGGCTTCGGCATCCGCGCCGTGCAGGGGGAAAAAACCGCCTTCGCCTATTCCGACGACATTTCCGCGACGGCGCTGCGCGAAGCCGCCGACACCGTGCGCAGCATCGCCCGCGCCGGCCAGGGCAGCGCCAAAGTCCCGGCCGACACCCGGCGCAGCGCGGCGCGCGTGCTCTACGGCGCGGCCGACCCGCTGGAGGCGCTGGACTCCAGCGCCAAGGTGGCGCTGCTGCACAAGGTCGACCGGCTGGCACGGGCCAAAGACCCGCGCGTGGTGCAGGTCATGGCCAGCCTGGGTGGCGAATACGACGTCATGCTGGTGCTGCGCTCCGACGGGCTGCTCGCCGCCGACGTGCGGCCACTGGTGCGGCTGAGCATCAACGTCATCGTCGAGCAGGGCGGCCGGCGCGAATCCGGCACGTCGGGCGGCGGCGGGCGTTTCGGCCTGGATCTGTTCGACGACGCCCTGGTCGGCCAGTACGTCGACGAGGCGGTGAGCACCGCGCTGACCAACCTCGACAGCCGCCCGGCACCGGCAGGAGAGATGAACGTGGTGCTCGGCCCCGGCTGGCCGGGCGTGCTGCTGCACGAGGCCATCGGCCACGGCCTGGAAGGCGACTTCAACCGCAAGGGATCGAGCGCCTTCGCCGGGCGGCTGGGTCAGCGCGTGGCCGCGCGCGGCGTGACCGTGCTCGACGACGGCACCCTGCCCGGGCGGCGCGGTTCGCTCAACGTCGACGACGAAGGCAACCCGACGCAGCGCAACGTGTTGATCGAAGACGGCATTCTGGTGGGCTACATGCAGGACCTGCTCAACGCCCGGCTGATGGGCCGTGCCCCCACCGGCAACGGCCGGCGCGAAAGCTATGCGCACGTGCCGCTGCCGCGCATGACCAACACCTACATGCTGGCCGGCGATAGGGACCCACAGGAGGTCATCGCCAGCCTCGACCGCGGGCTGTACGCGGTGAACTTCGGCGGCGGGCAGGTGGACATCACCAGCGGCAAGTTCGTGTTCTCCGCCAGCGAGGCGTGGTGGGTGGAAAACGGCAGGCTGCAATACCCGGTCAAGGGCGCCACGCTCATCGGCAACGGCCCGGACGCCCTCACCCGCGTCAAGATGATCGGCAACGACCTGCGGCTGGACAGCGGCGTGGGCACCTGCGGCAAGGAGGGGCAGAGCGTGCCGGTGGGCGTGGGCCAGCCGACGCTGCGCCTGGACGGCATGACCGTCGGCGGCACGGCCTGAAGCCCGCTGCGCGGCTGCCGCCCGGCTCAGCCGCGGCTCAGTCTGGCGGCCTAGGCTTGCCCCGTCTGCACGACCTGGCCGCCCCTGGCGGCGTTCCGGAGATGATTGCTTCCTCTGCTGCCACCCAACGTTATCACCCGCTGTCGCGCTGGCTGCACGCCGCCGCCGTGCTGCTCATCGCGCTCGAATATCCCCTGGCCTGGAGCATGACCGACCACCGCGGTGCCGCCGAAGGCACGCTGGCGTCGTGGCACGTCGGCGTGGGCATGGTGATTCTGAGCGTCATGCTGCTGCGCCTGCTCTGGCGGCTGTTCAAGGCGCCGCCGCCCGGCCCGCCCATGCCAGCGTGGCAGGCGCGCGCCGCACACGCCGCGCACCTGCTGCTGTACGCCGGCTTTGCCGTGCTGCCGCTGCTGGGCTGGCTGGCGGCGTCGGCGCGCGACTGGCCGGTGCACTGGGCCGGGCTCGTCGCCCTGCCGGCCTTGCTGCCGCCGCTGCCGGCCTGGGCCGAGCCGTTGGGCGACGCGCATCAGGCGCTGGCGCTGGGGCTGCTCGCGCTGGTGGGCGTGCACGTCGCCGCCGCGCTGTACCACGCCGTGGTGCGGCGTGACGCCAGCCTGCGCCGGATGTGGTGACGCCGCCGTCAGTGCACCTTCAGCCCGGCGAGCTCGGGCTTGCGCGCCGGCGGCTGCGGCTTGAGCGCCTGCAGCGCGCCCAGCACCAGGCGGGCGACGAGCAGGTTGCGCACCGGCTTGCGGTCGGCGGGCACGACGTACCACGGCGCGGCTTCGGTCGACGTGGCCTGCAACGCCTGGCTGTACGCCGTCTGGTAGGCCTGCCAGTATTGCCGCTCCTGCAGATCGCTCGGGTCGAATTTCCAGTTTTTCAGCGGATTGTCGATGCGTTCCTGCAGCCGCTGCCGCTGCTCGTCGAAGCTCAGGTGTAAGAAGCACTTGACGATGGCCGTGCCGTTGTCGACGAGCATTTGCTCGAAATCGGCGATTTGGCGCAAATACCGCTTCATCTCCCCGTTTTTCAGTTCGCCGTGCACGCGCCGGATCACCGGTTCCTCGTAATGGCTGCGGTTGAACACGCCGATGCACCCCAGCGGCGGCACCTGCGCATGCACCCGCCAGAGATAGTCGTGGCGGCGCTCCTGCGGCGTGGGCACGCTGAACGATGCCGCGCGGATGCCCAGCGGGTTCACCCCAGTGAACACCGCCTTGGTCGTGCTGTCCTTGCCGGCCGAGTCCATGCCCTGCAGCACCACCAGCAGCGCCCGTTCGCGGCGGGTGAACAGCAGATCCTGGATGTCGCCGATCTGCGCGCGCAGCGCCGCGAGCTCGGCTTCGATCTGCTCCTTCGATGGATCACCGGGCAGGTCCAGCTGCGTGGCGCGGTCGCGCAGGTCGAACGCCTGCCCCGGCTCGACACGCAGACGGCGCAAGTCGCCCAGCGTCGCCATGCCTGCGCCCTCAGCCTCGCGCGCCCTGCTGCAGCGCGTCGAGGTTCTGGCGCGCCCGCTCGTCGCCCTGCGCCGCCGCCTGGGCCCACCAGTAGCGCGCCTTGTCCATGTCCTGCAGCTTGCCCAGGCCGCGCCAGTACAGCACGCCGAGGTTGAACTGCGCCGCGGCGTCGCCCTGCTCCGCGGCGCGCTGGTACCACGCCGCCGCCTGGGTGTAATCCTGCGGCGTGCCGCGACCCAGCGCCAGCAGCGTCGCCAGCTCGCGCTGCGCCGCCAGCAGGTTCATTTCCGCCGCCTTGCGCAGCCAGACGACCGCCTGCGCCTCGTCCTTCGCCACCCCCTGCCCGGCCAGCAGCACATGGGCGTAGCGGTAACACGCTTCGCGGTGGCCCTGGTGCGCGGCCAGCGAAAACATCTGCGCCGCCCCAGGCAGATCGGCCGGGCCGCCACGCCCGGTCTGCAAAAAAATGCCCAGATTGCACTGTCCGCCGGCGTCTCCCGCCTCGGCGGCACGCGCGTACCACTGCCGCGCCTGGGTGTCGCTGCGCGCCACGCCGCGGCCGTGCTCGTACAAAAACCCCAGTCCGTTCATCGCCCGCGCCAGACCGGCCTGCGCCGCCTGCTGCCACAGCGCCAGCGCCTGCGTGTCGTCCTGCGGCACGCCGTGGCCGTGCACGTACAGCCAGCCGAGGTTGTATTTGGCCCCCGCAGAGCCCTGATCGGCGGCCTTGCGGTACCACTGCGCGGCGTGGACGAAGTCGTTGCGGTCGTGGTAATGCGCGCCCAGCCATTCCTGCGCCGTCACGTCGCCCGAACGCGCCAGCGCTTCGAGCGGATGCTGCGTTTCGGCGAAATCGAGGTGTTGCGGCGGTTCGGTGTGCGCGCCCAGATCGGGTTGGGGAGGCGGTGCGGAGTTCATCGGAGCCATCCATTCACATCGTCCGCAGCATACCTTGCGCCTGCACGACGCCGCCTCAAGGCAGCCAGCGCTTGAGCAGACCTGCGGCCGGCGGCTGCGCCCCCGATGCCCCCGGTGGCGGCAACTGCCGCTGCAGGCTGGGCTGCAGCAGTTGCCGCAGCGCGGGTTTGCCCGCCTGCGACCACAGCACGGTGCACACCGGTCTGGCGAATTCGCCGCTGATGCGCAGCGGCACCGTCAGGTTGCGCACGGCAGCGAACTCGGCGGCGTCCCGCGCCGTCGGCACGCCGCTGACCGCAGGCAGCAGGACGTAATCCAGCCGCTGCGCGGGCAGATCGAACCAGCCTTCGCCGGTCACGCGCAGCAGCGGGGTCTGCAGCAGCAGATCGTCGTTTTGCGCCACGCCCTGGCGCAGGGTGAAGCTGGCGCGCAGCAGCGTAAAGCCGGTCTGCTCACCGGCGGTCAGCGGCAGACGCCTGTCGCGGCGCGCGGCCAGCAGCGGGCGGGCGTTGTGCAACGGCTGCAGCAGGTTCAGGCCTTTGAGGGCGCCGTTTTTCACCTCGACGTGCGCCGTCCCCGACAGGCTGGCGAGCAGCGCCTGCATCGTGGCGCCCTGCGCGCTCAGGTGCAGCGTCCAGCCGGCCTTGCCCAGCAGCAGGTCCTGCCCGGTGAGCGCGCGCCACAGCGGCTGCACGCTGACCTCGGCGGCCTGTTGCTGCACGGTGTAGCGCTGCTGCGCCAGGTCGGCGTGCAGCGTGGTGCTCACGCGCCCGCCGAACCCCTGCGCGTTCAACGGCTGCAGCGTCACGCTGCGGCCGTCGCTGCGCAGTCGACCCTGCACCGCGTTCCATTGCGTCCCCTTGAGCGTCAGGCTGCCACATTTGAAGTGGGCATCGACGTTCACCGCCGGCAGCGGCCACGCCGGCAACGCCGCAGACCCTGCGGCCCGCTGCGGCCTGGCGCCGGATGGGGCCGGCAGCCAGGCGTCCAGATCGAGACGGTCGGCGTCGAGGTTCAGCGTCAGTGCCGCCGGCGCCGCCGCAGCGCGCGTCAGCGCGCCGCCGAGCTGCAGTGTGCTGCCCGCCAGCCGGCCGCGCAGATCGAACTGCGCCTGCACGCCGGCGGGGGCTGCCGCGGCGTATTGCGCCGTCCCCTGCAGCGCGAGCGTTTGCGCTGCCGCACCCCCGTCGATGCGGCCCGACAGCTTGAGCGCCGGGAGTTCGCAGCGCAGCGGCGACATCGCGCACTGCAGCGGCGATGCCGCAGCGAGCTGCACCGCGCCGGGCTGCCCCGGCGTGCCACGCTGCAGGTCGAGTTGCGCAGCCGCCACGCGCAGCGCGTCCCACGTCCCAGTCGCCGGCTGCGTGTCGAATTGCACACGCAGCGGCTGCGCCGTGCCCAGCTCGGCGGTGGCGTGCACCGCCCCGGCGCGCACGGCATCGGCGGCGATGTCCAGCGCCGGCAGACCGGCCTGCAGCTTCAACGCGTCGCCGCCGGCGCGGCCGCTGGCCTGCAGCGCGGCCTGCCGCAGTTGCAGCGACCCTGCGGGCCGGGTGGTCAGCGTCATGCCGGCGGCGCTGAGCTGCGCCTGCAGTGCCGTCGCGCCGAGCGCATCACCCTGCGCCGACAGCGCCAGGTGTGACAGAGTGACGGTGTGCTGCGCCGGATCGGCCTGCAGCAGCGCGCGCAGCGCCAGACGGGTGTCCATCGCGGGTTGGGTAAAGCGCGCGGCGGTCTGCACCCGCACGGCTCCCTGACTGCTGCCGTCGAGGCCGGCGATTTCGGCGTCGAGCGCGGCAAACCGGCCATGCCACTGCGCCTTGTCGTCGTCGTACAGGATGTCGCCCTGGTCGATCTGCAGGCGGTGTACCGACAGGCGCAGCGCCAGCCGGCTCAACTCGGCGCCGGGCTGCGCGCCGGGCAGCAGGTCGTCGAAGTTGAACCGCCCCTGCGCGTCGCGCACGATGTGCACCTGTGGCCGGACCATGACCACGCGGTCGACGACCAGGCGGTGGCGCAGCAGCGCAAACAAATCGAGGTGCAGGCGCAAATCGTCGGCGCGGGCGAACGGTGCGTCCGAGTCGCGCTCGCTCAGCGTGAACGGCCCGGTGCGCAGGGTCAACGGCGGCAGCAGCTTGAGTTCGAGCGTTCCCGGCAGCCGCAGCGTGCGGTGCTCGCGCTCTTTCATCGCCTGGATCAGCGCCGTCTTGTATTGGTTGGGGTCGAAGGTCAGCAGCGCGATGCTCAGCCCGCCGACGACGAGGATGCCCGCGGCCAGCAGCGCGGCCACCACCAGCCGCAGCGCACGCAGCCACCAGCGCCGGCGCGGCGTGGCTGCGTCCTGCGGTGCGGTGACCTCAGTCATCATCCGGGCTTGCGGCGCCCGGCTGGCTTCGCGGGCACAATGCAGGGTGGATTGGGCATGCGCCGATTCTAGGAGCCTGCCGTGGCCGCGGCATGCGCTGTCGCGCGCACCGTCTGCCGGCCCCCGCAGACCCGCACCGGCGCCCGCCCGCTTCTGCCGAACCCGTCACAACCGTCTGCCGCCACCCGCGTGCACCCCCGATTCATGTCGTCTTTCTCTCCCGATCTCGTCATTTGCGGCGGCGGCCTCAGCGCCAAAGCCTGCGCGCTGGCGCTGGCGCAAACCGGTCTGCGCGTCACCCTGCTCGGCGCCCGCCCGGTGGCGGCGCTGCCTGCGGACGCCTACACCCTGCGGGTGTACGCGATCAACGCGGCGTCACGCCAGTTGCTCGACCAGCTTCGCGTCTGGCCGCAGATTCCGGCCGCGCGCGTGCAGCCGGTGCGCGCCATGCACATCCAGGCCGACGGCGCGCGGCTGGAGTTCGACGCGCAGCAGGAACAGGTCGAGGCGCTGGCATGGATCGTCGAGTCCGACGCCATCGAGGCCGCCCTTGATCTGGCGCTGGGCTTTGAGCGCGGCGTGCACCGCGACGCGGAGCACGCCGTGCGCCTGACCCGCCAGCCCGGCAGCGCCGCAGGCTGGGACGTGCACACCGCCGACGGCCGCACGCTGCGCGCGCCGCTGCTCGTCGGCGCGGACGGCGAACACAGCCTGGTGCGGCGCAGCGCCGGCATCGCCACCGATACCCACGATTATGTGCAGCGCGGCCTGGTGACGCATTTCGTCTGCGCCGCCCCGGCCGACGGCGTGGCTTACCAGACGTTCGCCGACGGCGGGGTCATCGCCCTGCTGCCGCTGCCGCCGTTGCAGGGCCAGCCGATGGTGTCGCTGGTCTGGTCGGCACCGCAGCCCCTGGCGCAAGACCTGCTCTCGCTGTCGGCCGACGCCCTGGCCTCCCGCGTGCAGGCGTATCTGCCGGCGCTGGGCGCCACGCACCTCGCGCCGCTGCAGCCCGCCGGTGGCGTCGGCTCGTGGCCGCTGCAGCGCCAGCTCGCCCGCCGTCTGGTCGCCGACGGCGTGGCGCTGATCGGCGACGCCGCGCACCGCGTCCACCCGCTGGCCGGGCAAGGGTTGAACCTCGGGCTGCAGGACGTGCAGGCACTCGCCCACACCCTGCAGCAGCGCCGCCCGGGACAGGCGGTGAACGACCCGCGGCTGCTGCGGCGCTACGCCCGCGCCCGCGCCGAACAGGTGCTGGCGCTGGCCACCGCCACCGACGCGCTGGCCCGGCTGTACGCCGCGCACAGCCTGGTTCCGGCGCCGCTGCGCGCGCTCGGCCTGCGCACCACCAATGCCCTGCCGGCGGTCAAGCACTTGCTCAGCCGCTATGCTTCGGGTCTTCCCTATCTTGCCTGACGCGGCGCTTTGCGCCTTTGCCTGTTCATGAACTCACACCCCTTCCGTCCCCTGTCCCGTCTGCTGCGCGTGGCCGCGCTGTCGCTGGCCGTCGTCGCCGTACCGGCGATGGCGCAAACCCTTGCCGAAACCCGGGCTGCGTTGGAAAAAGTCATGCCCGGCCTGCCGGCCAACGCCAAAATCCTCAAAACCCCCTACGCCGGGCTGTACGAGGTCGATGTCGGCAGCAAAATTTTCTACACCGACGCGCACGCCACGTTTTTGTTCGCCGGCGAAATTTTCGACACCAAAACCCAGACCAACGTGACCAAGGCGCGGATCGACGAGCTGCGCCGGGTGAACTGGAAAGACCTGCCGTTCAAGGACTCATTCCCGCTGGTCTTCGGCAACGGCAAGCGGCAGATTGCGATTTTTGAAGATCCGTACTGCCCGTTCTGCCACAAAATGGAGGCTACGCTGGAAAAAATGGGCAACGTCACGCTGCACGTGTTCGTCGTGCCCATCATCCGCCGCGAGTCCATGCAGCAGGCGCGCGACATCTGGTGCGCGCCCAACCGCAGCAAAGCCTGGCTGAGCTGGATGAACAACGAAGTGCAGCCGCCCAAGGCACCGGCCAGCTGCGCCGATCCGCTCAAGGCCAACGTCGAACTGGCGGAAAAACTCGGCATTTCCTCGACGCCGACGCTGATTTTCATGGACGGCAGCCGCATGGAAGGCGCACTGCCGCAGGAAGAGGTGGAAAAACGCCTGGCCGCGGTCAAGTAAACCGCAGCCCGAAACGCCACAGCAGATACACCGCCATGCCGCCGGCGATCGCCGCGAGCAGCCGGCGGGTGGCAAGCGCCAGCACGGCGCTGCCCAGCGCCCCGGCCAGCCAGGGGTTGCGCCAGCCCAGATTCCAGTGCTGGCCGTCGGGCAGCAGCACCATGGGCACGGCGATGGCGGTGAGCACCGCCACCGGCACATGGCGCAGCGCCTGCTGCACCCGCGGGGCGAACTGCAGCCGCCCGCCCAGGGCAAACAACACGTAGCGGATACCGAAAGTGACCGCGGCCATGCCGCCGATCACCGCCGCCTCGCCCCAGCCGCTCATCGCCCGCCCCCGCTGCGTGCGTCCAACCACACCCCCACCGCCACCCCGGCCAGCGCCGCGGCGAGTAGACCGAGTTTGTACGGCAGGCCGCGCGCGGCCAGTGCGACGGCCGCCGCGGTCAGCGCGACCGCCAGGCTGGTGCGCTGACGCAGCAGCGGCGCGACGATGCCGACGAACGTCGCCACCAGCGCGAACTCCAGCCCGAGATGGGTCAGCGCCGGGCTGGCCTGGCCGAGCAGCGCACCGGCGGCCGTCCACCCCAGCCAGTTCACGTACATCGCCGCGCCCGAACCCGCGGTGTACCAGTGGCGCAACGCGGCGCCGTCGCCGTCGTGCTGGTAGCGGTGGTACACCGTGGCATACGTTTCGTCGGTGAGCCAGAACGCCAGCAGCAGCCGCCAGCGCTGCGGCAGCCGCGCCACGCCGCGCTGCAGGCTGGCGGCGTAGAGCAGATGGCGCAGATTCACCACCCAGGTGGTGAGCACCACCACCCAGCCGGCTGCACCGCCCGACAGCAGGCTCAGCGCGATGAACTGCGCCGAACCGGCGAACACCAGCGCCGACATCGCCAGCGCCCCGCCCACTCCCAGCGGCGAAGCCGCCGCCAGCGCGCCGAAGATCAGACCAAACGGCGCCGCGCCGAGTAGCAGCGGCACGGTGTCGCGCGCGCCATGCAGGGCTTCGCGGGCGAAGGCGGTCCAGGCGGCTGGCCGGGGGGAAACGGTGTTCATGGGCGCAGCTTAGCCACGCCGTGCCTCCGCGTCTTGAACGGTTTTGCGCTGTGCGAACACTCCCGGCGTGACACCGAATGCGCGTTTGAAATGGCGGTGCAGATGCGACTGGTCGGCAAAACCCAGTTGCACCGCCACCTCAGCCGGCGGCATCCCCTGGCGCAGCAGGGTTTTGGCCTGCGCCAGCCGCCACTGGTTCCGCCAGGCATGCGGCGGCATGCCCACGGCGCGGGAAAACGCACGATTGAGATACCACGGGCTCAGGCCGACGGCGCGCGCCAGTTCGTGCAGGGTGCAGCGTCCGGCCAGATCGTTGCGCAGCAGTTCCTGCGCGCGGCGCACCGCTGCCGGCTCGGCGCCCACTGTCGGCAGCGCGCGCGCGGCATGACGCAGCAGCAGCGCGCCCATCGCCTGCTGCCAGGCGCTGGCGCGGTGCAGCGCGTCGCTGCTGGCATGCAACAGCCGGTGCAGGCTGCGCAGGCGGGAGAACAACGGCGGGTCACGCAGCACCGGGCGAGGAAAGGCCAGCGCGGCCGGCGGCACTCCGCCCGGGGCGTCGAGCAGGGCGTCGAGCACACCGGCGCCGGGGTAGAACGCGCGGTACGCCCAGCCCGCGGCGCTGGCCCGCTCGCCGGTGTGCACCTCCCCGGCGGCGATGACGATCAGGCTGCCGGCGGTGGCGACGTGCTCCTGCCCGCGGTGCACGAAGCGTTCGCCACCGTCTTCGATCAGCGCGATCACCGCGGTGTCATGCGCGTGCGGTGCGAACCGGTGACGCACGAAGCGGGCGCTGAGCAGCTCGGTACCGCCCAGATCGCCAGCGCGGTTCCAGCGCACCCACTCAGCGCCCATACCGGGGGGTGCCGCCCCGGCTCTCGCTTGTTTTGTCATGTTGGCAGGAGTACAAAAAGTCGCAGCGGCATTTTGCCCGTCTTACGGTTCGTCTGCTCACACTGGAGGATGCGATGCGACTATCCAGCCCGGATCACGCCGATTTTCGTCAACTCGCGCAATGGCTGCACGCCGCCGATGCGCTGGTCGAACACCATAGCGACGGGGAGATGCTCAGCGGCAGCAGCACGCACGATCTGCCGCTGATTCAGCGCGTTCTCGACGCGCACCCCGCGCAGACGCTGCAGCCCGGCGCCGTGCAGGCGCTGGCCGTCGCGCTGGGCCGTGCGCTGCTGCACGCGCACGACTGTTGCGACTGGGTCATCGTCGAAGGCGCCAGGCACCGCGGGTTCGCCCTGCGCCGCGCCGGCACGCTGCTGTGGGTTTCGCCGCACGGCAGCCTGCACGCCCATTTACAGGCGCATGCCAAGGCGGACGCCGCACAGGTTCTGGCGCAGATGGCGCAGCGGCTCAACCCGCCGGCGCTGGCGGCGTCGATGCCTGGCGTGCCGTCGGCGCTTGCCGCTTCGTCCACCCGTCATTGAGCGTGCGAAGAAAGGCGATGATGTCGCGCATGTCCTGCGCGCTCATCGCCGGCGCCTCGCCCGGCTTGCGGTTGAACGGCGGGTCGGTCACGTCCACATTGGCGCGGTACGCGGCGGGAAGATCGTCGAACTTGCGCACGCGGCCATCGACGGTGGGGTAGATTCTCTCCGGCTGCACGTCGCGGAAGGCGTAGAAGTCCAGTACCTGCTGCAGCGAGTGGTAGACCCCGTTGTGGAAAAACACCGGGCGGCGGGCGACGTTGCGCAGCGTGGGGGTCAGGAACATGCCGCAGTACTGCGTCTGATCCTTGAGGTCGATGCGGAAGGGGCCGCACAGGCCGAGGTCGAAGTAACGCGGGTCGGCGTTGGCCGGGATGTACGGGTTGCGCGGCACCCCCAGCGCCTCGTACTGGGTGTCGGTGAACAGCGGCGGCAGATGATCGCGCGTGGGCCGGTCGAGGTGGCAGGCGGCGCAATCGCCCTTGTTCACGTCGTTGAACGCCAGGTAGCCGCGCATTTCTTGCGCGCTCAGCCGTGCCTTACCCTGCAGCCAGGCGTCGAACTTGCTGCTGAACGCGTGAAAGCTCGGGTCTTCGACTTCATAGCGGGCGATCGCAAACAAGGCTTCGGCCGTGACCTGCTTCGGGTCGTCGAACACATTGGGGCCGAACAGTTGCACGAAGTCCTTGGCGTAAGGCTGGCGGGCGATGATCCCGGCGACGCGCTCGGGCGTGCCGGCGTCCATTTCCACCGGGTTGAACAGGGGGCCGGCGGCCTGCTGCTGCAAGGTGTTGGCGCGGCCGTCCCAGAACAGACCGCCCTGCGGCACCAGGTTTTGCGCACTCTGCGCCGTGGTCGCCGCGGTTTTGGTCGCGCGCGCGGCACCTTGCGCGGCAAGGACCATTTGCGTCAACGTGCTGTTTTCGTTGGTCTCGTTGTCGGGACCGATGGAAAAGTTCTGCTGCCGGTAGAGGTACGCCAGCGAGGGGGGAGCGCGAAATCCCGGCGTTCGCAGCGCGGGGCCACCGCGCATTACCGGCCCGCTGCTCGACGGCGGACCGTAGCCGGTGGCTGGGTCATGGCACGACGCGCACGACTGCTGGCCCGAAGCCGACAGCGCGGTGTCAAAAAACAGTTGCTTGCCGAGTTGCGCCACCGCTGACAGCGGCGCATTCTGCGGCAGATGCAGCGCCACCGGGTGCGGATTGCCGCCCAGCGCGTAGGTGAAGCTGTCGACCGGGTGCAGCAGCCAGTCAATCGGCGCGATCGACGGCTGCTGGTGCATGCCCCAGGCGAAGCCACCGAGAGTGGCCGCGAGCAATGCCGCGGCGCCCGCGCCTAGCCAACGCCCGCGCCGGCGCCGCGGGGTGCGGGCCGGCGCGGCGGGCGCTGCCGGTGGGTTCAGCAGCGCGGCCATGTCAGGACGCAGCGACGTTGATGTTCGCCGGGGTCGTGAAGGTCGGCGAGGTGCTACCGGCCGGGGGTTGGCTCACCACCAGACCGGTGTTGGGGTCGATCCAGACCTTGGGTGCTTTGCCCTGTGGGCCGCTGAAATCGAACAGGTCCATCAGCGAACCGGCGGTGGCGTCGAACGAACCGCCGCCCAGGCGCTGGCCGCCCAGCCAGTTGTCTTCGATGAAGCGCACGATCGACGCCTGGCTGATGCGCTGGGTGCTGACGTAGTTGGTCTTGGCCCACGGCGAGATCACCAGGAACGGAATGCGCGTGCCCGGGCCGCAACGGCCGTTGACCGGCTTGCCGTTCACCCCGTTCATCGGCGTGCCGCTGCCGCACACGCCGGAGCCGTTGAGCTGGTCGGCCTGCGCGTCGAACGAGGGGTTGGTCGGGTTGGCGTAGGCGTGGTCATACCAGCCGTCGGAATCGTCCCAGGTGACGATGACCGCAGTGCTGTCCCACTGTGGCTGCTGCTCCAGGAAGTTGATGACCTTGGCCAGGTACATCTGCTCGTCCAGCGGGTTGGAATAGCCGGCGTGGCCGTCTTCGAACGCCGGGGCTTTCAGATACGCCACCGCCGGGAAGTTGCCCGCCTTGACCGCGGCGAAAAAGTCCTGCAATCCGTATTCGTGGTTGGCCGGGTCGAGGGTCTTGCCGTCGGTTTCATACGTATGGCCGATCGCCAGCGTCGAGCTCGGCCGCGCGTGCGTCGGGTTGGCCGTGCTCTTGAAGTACTGGAACCAGTTGTGGTGCTGGATGTAGTCGGGAATGTTCTGCCCAATGACGTTGGAGTAGGTGCTGCGCTGGCAGCCGGTTGTTCCGTTGGGGTTGACCACGCTGAGGTTGAACCCGCCCATGAACCCGCCCCAGGAAATGCCCTTGGCGTTGAGCAGGTCGCCGATGTTGGGCGCGTTGATCATCATCTGGTCGGTCTTGCTCGAGCACACGTCGTAGCCCGGATCGACGTCGTTGATGTCGGTGTAGCCGCCTTGGCCGTCGGCGATGTAGTAGCTGTAGGCCGACAGGGTGAACGGCTTTTTGCTGGTCACCGGAAAGGTTGCGCCGTTGGTCTGCCCGGCCACCGCCTCCAGCGCGCCAGGCGTCGACGGGCCATAGGTGTCGGTGTAGGCGTTGTCGCTCATCGCAAAGTTCTGCGCGTAGTTCCACAGGCCGGTGACGGTGTTGCCGTCGAAGTAGCCCATGACCTGCCCCTTGGTGCCGAACGCGCCGACGCCGCCGCTGGTGCCCTTGCCGGTGTATTTGGGAAACAGGTCCGCTTTGCCGTTGTCGTACGCCTGCTGCTCGGCGGTGTAGGCGTGGTTCTGGTCGGCTGTGGCGGCCTGGGTGCGGTCAAGCCGGTAGGGGTTGGCCGCGTCGCTGCCGTTGGCGGGGTTGGTGAAGTTGGGGTTGTTGCTCAGCAGGTTGGCGCTGACCAGGTTGTTGACCGTGGGCGTGCCGGCCTTGGCGCTGAACGCCGGCTCGCCTTGGGGGTTGGTGGCGCTGGGGTAGGTGGCAAAGTAGTGGTCGAACGACACGTTTTCCTGGTAGAGAATGACCAGGTGCTTGATCGGCGTGGCCGTGGGGAAGGCGCGCGCGGCGGTGTAGTTGGTGCCGGGCACGGTGGCTGCGCTGGAGCCGCCGCCGCAGGCGGCAATGGCTGCGGCGGTCAGCGCCAGCGATGTGGCCAGAAGGGTTTTGCGCAACATGGTGTGACTCCCTGTCGATGTGGACGATGCGTGCGCGGCAGCGGCCTGAGCCGTCTGCGCGCCAGGCAGGGATTGTTGGAAGCGCAGATGTCGGCTACATGACCCGGCAGCCTCTGGCAACACCTGGTTGCAGAAGATACCCTGCCGTTACGTTTGCCACCAAGGAAACGCCGCAGACATGGCTGCGCGGGCGGTTTGCAGCGTGCTCTCGCGTTTCCCTAGCGCGCCAGGTTTTTCAGCGCCAGGCGGATGCCTTCGTCCACCCCGCAGCCTGCGGGAAGCGCTTTGACCGCGGCGCCGGCTTCGCGCTCTGAGTAGCCCAGCGCGACCAGCGCCTGCAGCACGTCGGCAGTGGCACCCGGCTGCGCCGCCGCCGGCCCGAGATCGGCGCCGAGCCTGCCCTTGAGTTCGAGCAGCAGCCGTTCGGCGGTTTTTTTTCCAATGCCGGGAACGCGGGTGAAGCGCGCCGCGTCCTGCTGCGTCACCGCTTGCGCGATCTCCTCCACACTCAGCCCGGAAAGCACAGCCAGCGCGATGCGCGGGCCGATGCCGCTGATTTTGAGCAGCTCGCGGAAGGCGGCGCGCTCGCCGGCAGTGGCAAAGCCGTAGAGCAGATGCGCGTCCTCGCGCACCACGCTGTGAATGAGCAGCGTCACCGCCTGGCCGACTGTGGGCAGGGCGTATAGCGTGCTCATCGGCACATCGACCTCGTAGCCGACACCGCCGACGTCGAGCAGGATCTGTGGCGGAGATTTGTCGAGCAGGGTGCCGTGCAGTCGTCCGATCATGGGACGAACTGTAGCAGCCGCTAAGATTTATCGATTGACCTGCGACGCGCTTTTATGACCCGCCCCTCCTCCTACAGCAAACAAGATCTCATCGCCTGCGGTGAAGGCCGGCTGTTCGGCCCCGGCAACGCCCAACTGCCGCTGCGCGAAATGTTGATGATGGACCGCATCACCTCGATCACCACGGAGGGCGGCACTTACGGCAAAGGGCAGATCCTCGCCGAGCTCGACATCCACCCCGATCTGTGGTTTTTTGCCGTGCATTTCCAGGGTGACCCGGTGATGCCGGGCTGTCTCGGGCTGGACGCGATGTGGCAGCTCGTCGGCTTTTACCTCGGCTGGATCGGCGCCCCCGGACGCGGGCGGGCGCTGGGCGTCGGCGAGGTGAAATTCACCGGGCAGGTGCTGCCCACGGCCAAGCTGGTGCAGTACCGCATCGATTTGAAACGGGTGATCAACAGCCGGCTGGTCATGGGAATCGGCGATGGCACCATGCTGGTCGACGGCCGCGAAATCTACACCGCCAAGGATCTGCGCGTCGGCCTGTTCACCTCGACCGAAGGGTTCTGACCGCCAGCACCCGCTGGTGTCTGCGTGAAAACACCCTGTCGCCGGCAGGCGATCGGCGCTACATTTCAAAATGTATCGTTTCGTTTTCAGGGTTTTCACATGACTGCCGCCTCGTTTGATGTGCAGCGCCGCCGCCTGCTCGGCTGGGGCGTGCTCGGCGCCGGCAGCGCCGCCGCGCTGGCCGCTTTTCCGCAGATCGCCGCGTTCGCCGCCGACGCCGCGGACTTCATCCGCGGCCCCAAGGTGCCCGACGTCGCGCCGACGCGGCTGGGCCCGCACACCTATGTGATCTACGCCGCCGACGGGTTTCCGACCGAGGCGAACAAGGGCATGATGAGCAACGTGACCTTCGTGGTCACGCAAAAGGGCGTGGTCATCCTCGACTCGGGCGCGTCGGTGCAGATCGGCGAAATGGCCATCCGCCAGATCAAGACCGTGACCGACAAACCGGTGATCGCGGTGTTCAACTCGCACTACCACGGCGACCACTGGCTGGGCAACGACGCCTTCGTCACCGCCTATGGCAAGGATCTGCCGATCTACGCGATGGAGCACACCCGCAAGGAAATCCTCGGCAATACCGGCACCGAATGGGAGCAGGCGATGCTCAAGTGGACCAACCAGTCCACCGCCGGCACCCGCATCGTCGCGCCCAACACCGACGTCAAACACGGCGACACGTTCGACTACGGCGACGTCACGATCCGCCTGCACCACTACGGCACCGCGCACACCCCTTCGGATCTGTGCATGGAGGTGGTGCAGGATAAAGTCACCTACGTTGGCGATGTGATGATGAACCGGCGCATTGCCAATATGGACGAAGGCTCGTTCCCCGGCAGCCTGGCTTACATGGACGCGCTGGAGAAGAACATCCCGGGCAGCAACTGGTTGCCCGGCCACGGTCACGCCGGGCGCGAGGTGATGGCGTGGCAGCGCGAGCTGTTCACCGCGATTTGGGAGCACGCGCAAAAAGCCGCACGCGACATGGCCGGGCCCGACGCGGCAATCGCCGCGGCCAAGGCCGACCCGCGCGTGGCGTCCAAAGCCAAGGAAACGCTGGGCTGGGATAACAACATCGGCAAATACATCAGCCTGGCTTACCTCGAGGCCGAGCAGAAGGGTTGATCGCGCACCGCGCGCTGCTTCCCGTCCCCCATATGGACGGCATCGTCGCTGGCGGCTGATTCCGCGCACGCCGAGCGCGGCGCTCAGCCGAGCAGCCGCCCGCGGCGGGTGCGCAGCCCGCGCAGCTGTGCCGCGGCCAGTCGGTCGCCGGTCGGTGCGTTGCCCAAAGCAGCACCGGGCTGCGCTGCCTGCTCCAGTACCGACAGCCCGCGCTGCGCATGGGCGTGGCAGATCGCCAGCCCGAGGGCGTCTGCGGCATCCGTCGCCGGCAGCCCGGGTAGCGCCAGCAGCCGCGCCACCATCTCCTGCACCTGCGCCTTGCTGGCACGGCCATAGCCGACGATGGATTTCTTGAGCTGCAGCGCGGTGTACTCGACCACCGGCAAGTCGTTGGCGACTAGCGCGGCAATCGCCGCGCCGCGCGCCTGCCCGAGCAGCAGGGTCGATTGCGGGTTGACGTTGACGAACACGATTTCCACCACCGCCACGTCCGCCTGCGCCTGCTGCGCCACCTCGGCCACGCCGTCGAACAGGGTTTTGAGCCGCTGCGGCAGCGCGCCGGCGCGGGGAATCTGGATGGTGCCACTGGCCACATAGCGCAGCCGCTGCCCCTGCGCGTCGATCACCCCGTAGCCGGTGGTGTTCAGCCCGGGGTCGATGCCGAGGATGCGCATGGCCGCGCTGCCGGCGCTTTGCCGCGGGTTCAGTGGCGGAAATGGCGCATGCCGGTCAGCACCATCGCCATGCCGTGCTCGTCGGCGGCGGCGATGACTTCGGCGTCGCGCATCGACCCGCCGGGGTGGATCACCGCGGTGATGCCGGCTTGCGCCGCGCTGTCGATACCGTCGCGGAACGGAAAGAACGCGTCGGAGGCCATCACCGCGCCGGCGACTGCCAGCCCGGCGTGCTCGGCCTTGATCGCGGCGATGCGCGCGGAGTTGACCCGGCTCATCTGCCCGGCGCCCACACCCACCGTCGCCTCGTCCTTGGCGTAGACGATCGCGTTGGACTTGACGAACTTCGCCACGCGCCAGGCGAACAGCAGGTCGCGCAGTTCGGCGGCGCTGGGCTGGCGGCGACTGACCACCTGCAGATCGCCGTGCAGCGCGAGGTCGGCGTCCTGCACCAGCAAGCCGCCGGTCACGCGCTTGTAGTCCAGCCGCGCGCCGGGCTGCGCGTCCCACGAGCCGGTGACCAGCAGCCGCACGTTCTTTTTCGCTGCGCAGATGGAACTGGCCTCAGCCGACACGCTGGGGGCGATGATGACCTCGACGAACTGCCGCTCGACGATGGCGCGGGCGGTGGCGGCGTCGAGCTCGCGGTTGACCGCGATGATGCCGCCGAAGGCCGATTCGGGGTCGGTGCGGTAAGCGCGGTCGTAGGCGGCCAGCAGCGACTCGCCCACCGCCACGCCGCAGGGGTTGGCGTGCTTGACGATCACGCAGGCCGGCGCGCCGTCGAACTGCTTGACGCATTCCAGCGCCGCGTCGGCGTCGGCGATGTTGTTGTAGGAGAGCTCTTTGCCCTGCAGCTGCCGCGCGGTGGCGATGCTGGCCTCGCGCGCGCCCGGCTCGACGTAGAACGCGGCGCGCTGGTGCGGGTTTTCGCCGTAGCGCAGTTCCTGCTGGCGGGTGAACACCAGGTTGAGCTGCGCCGGAAATGGGTCGCGCGTGCCGTCGTCGCGCAGCGCCGACAGGTAATTGGCGATCGCCGCGTCGTATTGCGCAATGCGGTTGAACGCCTTGACCGCCAGCGCGAAGCGCGTCTCGGGCTTGACCCCGCCGGCGCGCAGTTCGTCGACCACACGGGCGTAGTCCGCCGGGTCGGTGAGCACGGTCACATGCCGGTAGTTCTTCGCCGCGGAGCGCACCATCGCCGGGCCGCCGATGTCGATGTTTTCGATCGCTTCGTCCAGGGTATGCGGCTTGGCCACCGTGGCCTCGAACGGGTAGAGGTTGACGCACAGGATGTCGATCGCCGGCAAGTCGTGCGCCCGGGTCTGCGCGACGTGCTCGGGCAGGTCACGCCGCGCCAGCAGCCCGGCGTGCACCTTGGGGTGCAGGGTCTTGACCCGGCCGTCGAGCATTTCGGGAAAGCCGGTGTAGTCTGCAACCTCGGTCACCGGCAGCCCGCTGTCGCGCAGCAGTTTGGCGGTGCCGCCGGTGGACAGCAGCCGCACGCCTAGAGCGTGCAGGTCGCGGGCGAGTTCGAGCACGCCGGTTTTGTCGGAAACGGAAATCAGGGCTTGCATGGCGGCGAAAAGGGAAAAGTCCGGAAAAGGTGCGTCGTCACTCGCCGGGCTTGAGCAATTTGTGCTCGGCGAGTTTTTTGCGCAGGGTGTTGCGGTTGATGTCCAGCCAGCGCGCGGCCAGCGACTGGTTGCCCCCGGCGTGTTTCATCACGGTCGCCAGCAGCGGCTTTTCCACCGCGGCCATGACCATGGCGTGGATGCCGTGCGGCTCGGAGCCGCCGAGGTCACGGAAAAAGCCTTCGAGGCTGTCGACCACGCATTGTTCGAGAGTTTTGTGCGTCGGCTTCATGCGGCGGCAAGGCAAAAGGCGGCGTGCGGCCGTGGATCGTGCAAAAACCGCCGCAGCGCATCGAGCTGCCCGGCGGCGGTCTGCAGGGTGTTGAAATGGCGACGAAACGCCTCGCCGCCGGGCAGGCTGGCGACGTACCAGCCGACGTGTTTGCGCGCGCTGCGCACGCCGACCGCTTCGCCGTAAAGCCGGTAGTGGTCGTCCAGATGCGCGAACAGCCAGTCGCGCCACTGCGCGGGCGGCGGGTCGGGCAGCAGCGTGCCTTCGGCAAGAAAGCGCGCGACCTGACCGAACAGCCAGGGGCGGCCAAGCGCGGCGCGGCCGATCATCACCGCGTCGGCGCCGGTCTGCGCCAGCACCGCGGCGGCTTTTTGCGGCGAGTCGATGTCGCCGTTGGCAACCACCGGGACGGCCACCCGACGCTTGACCTCGGCAATCGTGTCGTACTCCGCCTGCCCGCCGTAGCCCTGCTCACGGGTGCGACCGTGCACCACGATCATCGCCGCGCCGGCGGCTTCGGCGCGGGCGGCGATGCGCGGGGCGTTGCGCTCGGCATCGCACCAGCCGGCGCGCATTTTGAGCGTCACCGGCGCGCCGAACGGCCGCGCGGCGGCGACCGCGGCTTCGACCAGGCGCGCGGCCAAGTCTTCGTCCTGCATCAGCGCCGAACCGGCCCAGCGGTTGCACACCTTTTTCGCCGGGCAGCCCATGTTGATGTCGATGATGTCGGCGCCGCGCTGCAGGTTGTAGACGGTGGCCTCGGCGATTTGCTCGGGGTCGGTGCCGACGATCTGCACCGCAATCGGCGCGGCCTCGCCGTCGTGGTTGGCGCGGCGCGAGGTCTTGAGGGTGTCGCGTAGGTCGGCGCGCGCAGTCACCATTTCGCTCACGCAATAACCGGCGCCGAGTTGCCGCGCCAGCCGCCGGTACGGCCGGTCGGTGACCCCGGCCATCGGCGCGGCGAACACCCGGTTTGGCAGCTCGAAACGCCCGAGCCGCAGCGGCGCCGGCAGCGCGGCAGCGGAAACGGCGGGCAGACGATGGGCGGACATGGCAGGCAAGGCGCTCAGCGCGGCCGGACCGCTCCCGCGGCTGCCGCTTTTTTGTGCAAAGCCGGGATTCTATTCCCGCCGCCCGCCCGCCGACTCCGCCGCTGGCGGGCGCGTGGCGCATCCGTCCCGGCGCTGCCGGATCTGCGCCCACACGTGCAGTCTGTCCGCTTCGCTCATCGTGCTCCAGCGCGCGATTTCATCCAGTGTGCGCGAGCAGCCGCGGCACAGGCCGGTGGCGGCATCCAGGGTGCAGACGTGCACACAGGGCGAAGGCACGGCCACGTCACGCTCCCGGCGGCACCAGGCTGACGGCGCTGGGCTGCACCTGCAGCCAACGCACCAGATCGTCGGGCTGCAGCGCAAACACCGCGTGCGGATGACCGGCTGCGGCCCAGATCCGGTCGAAGCGCCACAGGCTATCGTCGAGCAGCGCGATCGGCGGCTGCGCATGGCCGACCGGGCTGACGCCGCCGATGGCAAAGCCGGTGGTGGCGCGAACGAATGCGGCATCGGCCCGCGCCAGCTCCCCCACCTGCGCGGTCACCGCGCGTTCGTCGACGCGACGGTCGCCGGCGCAGACCACGAGCACGGCGCGACCGCTGCCCACGTGGCGAAACACGATCGACTTGGCGATCTGGCCCAGGGCCACGCCCAGCGCATCGGCCGCCTGCTGCGCGGTGCGCGCCGCCGCGTCGAGCAGCACCGGCTGTTGCGCATGGCCGAGCGCGGCAAGGGCGTCGGCAACGCGCTGGATCGAGGTGGGATACGCTGCGGCAGCAGGCGACAGGGTTTGCATGGTCGTCGTGGGTTGGGTCAGGCCGCATCCCCTTGCGCCCACTTGGCCAGCAGCGCACGGCCGGCGCGGCTGTTGTTCGGGCGGCCGATGGCACGGCAGATGAAATCGCCGGCCTGCACCACGGCGTGCAGGTCGACACCGGTGTCGATCCCCAGGCCGTGCAGCAGGTAGAGCAGGTCCTCGGTGGCGACGTTGCCGCTGGCGCCCCTGGCGTAAGGGCAGCCACCCAACCCGGCGACCGAAGAATGGAAATTGGCCACACCCAACTGCAGCGCGGCGTACACATTGGCCAGCGCCTGGCCGTAAGTATCGTGGAAATGTCCGGCCTGCCGCGACAGCGGAAACACCCGCGCGGTGGCCTCGAAGACCGCCTGCACCGCACCCGGCGTGCCCACGCCGATGGTGTCGGCGATGTCGATGCTGTCGCAGCCCAGGTCGGCCATGCGCTGCGCCACCTCGGCCACGGCTGCCGGGCGCACCTCACCCTGGTGCGGGCAGCCCAGCGCCACCGAAATGCTGCCGCGCAGTCGGATTCCGGCATCCCTGGCTGCCTGCGCCACCGGGCGAAAGCGCTCGATCGACTCGGCGATCGAGCAGTTGATGTTTTTCTGCGCAAAGGCTTCGCTGGCAGCGCTGAACACCACGACCTCGTCCACCCCCGCCGCCAGCGCCGCTTCCATGCCCTTGAGGTTGGGCACCAGCGCGGAATACACCGTGCCTGCGCGCCGCCGGATGCGCGCCAACACATCGGCGCTGCCGGCCATCTGCGGCACCCATTTGGGCGAAACGAACGCCGCGGCTTCGATGTGGCCGAAGCCCGCTGCCGACAGCCGGTCGATGAGCTGCACTTTCACGTCCAGCGGTACGGGCTGTGGTTCGTTCTGCAGTCCGTCGCGCGGGCCGACTTCGACGACCTGGACGGAGGCCGGCAGGCTGAAGGACATGTTCATCGGCGGATTCTCCTTCACGGTTCAATAGCCCAGCCGCATGTCGACCACGCCGCTGGGCGTTTCGCCGCGCTCGATCGCGGCGATTTTGCGCATCACCTGCGCTGCTGCCGGGCCGACCAGGGTTTGCGCCGCCACGTGCGGGGTGATGCGCACCCGCGGATGGCGCCACAGCGGATCGTCAGCCGGCAGCGGCTCGGTGGCGAACACATCGAGCAGCGCGCTGCCGATCTGTCCGCCGTGCAGCAGATCGAGCAGGTCGGCCTGGTCGATCACCGCGCCACGGCTGGCGTTGATGAGGTGTGCGCCTGGCGGCAGGTGGCTCAGCGCAGCGTAGTCGAGCAGGCCGCGGGTGTCGGCAGTCAGTGGCAGCAACACCACCAGCACCCGGGTCTGCGCGAGAAATTCGTCGAGCTGCGGCAGTGCGTAGACCGGGCAGGACAGACCGCCTGCCGCGCGCGCGTCTCCGCTGCGGGTGCAGGCGAGGATGGGAAACTCCATCGCCGCCACCCGGCGCGCCGCCGCCGCGCCCATCTGCCCGAGCCCGAGAAAGCCCACGCGAAAACTCGCGCGCGGCGGCAGCGGCAGCGGCTGCCAGCGCTGCTGCGCCTGCTGCTCGGCGTAATCGGCCATGCGGCGGTAGGCGTGCAGCACGCCTTCGGCGACATAGTCGGCCATCTGCCGCCCCATGCCGGCGTCTTCCAGCCGGATCAACGGCACACCCGGATGCAGCCGGTGCAGCAGCGGGGCGATGGCATCGACCCCGGCACCCAGGTTGAACACCGCGCGCAGGCCGAGCTGGCCGGCCAGCCAGTCCGACGGCGGTTTCCACACCAGGGCAAAATCGGCCTGCGCCTCGGGTTGGGCAGGAGCGTCGATGACGTCGACCGCCAGCCCGACTTCCAGCGCGTGCTGCACCAGCGCGTCGCGCCAGCGGCGAAACGGCTCGTCCGGGTCCCAAACCGCCAGTCTCATGCGCTTGCTTCCTCCACCGCCTCGATGCGCAACAGCTCGGCACCCTCGCTCACCTGGTCGCCCACGGCGTAAAGCACTTCGCTCACCCGCCCGGCGGCGGGGGCGCACAGCGTGTGTTCCATTTTCATCGCTTCGAGCACCAGCAGCGCGTCTCCTGCCTGCACCTCCTGCCCGGTGTGCACGTGCACGGCGATGAGCTTGCCGGGCATCGGCGCCGTCAGGCGTCCTCCGCCGTGCGCGGCGCCGGCAGCGGCAAAATCGGCGGTGCGCAGGCGCAGCATCACCTGCTCGCCCGCGGCGAACACCTGCCAGCCCGCCTCACCCAGCGGTGCCACGTCCAGGCGCGCACGTTGCGTCCCCAGCGTCAGCACCAGGGTACGCAGCGGCGGCTGCACCGCCTGCACCGTGCAGGAGAAGGGCTGCGGCGTCGCCAGCCCCGGCGCCTGCAGCCGCAGGGGCTGGCCGGCAGCGGGGTAAAACAGCGTGCAGCGCAGCTCGCCCCAGGGGCTGTCGAACGCCAGGCTGCGTGGCGGCATCACCCCGTTGGTAAAGCCGTCGCTCACCGACCACGGATCGGCGGTCTGCCGCGCAGCCGCGTCGTCGAGCAGGGCCCCGGCCACGGCGGCGCAGGCCAGATGCAGCGGGATCGACGGCGTGGCGAGCAACACGTCCTGCTCGCGGCCGATGAGTCCGGTGTCGAGCACGCCGGCGGCAAACGCCGGCAGGCCGAGCAGCCGATGGACGAACTGCACATTGGTCTGCACCCCGGCGATGCGCGTGGCCGCCAGCGCCTGCCGCAGCCGGGCCACGGCCTGAGCGCGCGTCGGCCCCCAGGCGATGAGCTTGGCGATCATCGGGTCGTAGTACGGCGTGATGTCGTCGCCCTGACGCACGCCGCTGTCCACGCGGATTCCCCCCGCGTCGCGGCTGACGGCAAACGCCGTGTGCGGCGGCAGGTGCAGACAGGCCAGCCGCCCGGTCGATGGCAGAAAACCGGCCTCGGGATGTTCGGCGTACAGCCGCGCCTCCACCGCATGGCCCTGCCCCTGCACCTCGGCCTGACCCAGAGGCAGCGGTTCGCCAGCGGCCACGCGCAACTGCCATTCGACCAGATCGAGCCCGGTGATGGCCTCGGTCACCGGGTGCTCGACCTGCAGCCGGGTGTTCATTTCCATGAAATAAAACGACTGCGGCACGCCGTCTTCGCTGCATTCGACGATGAACTCCACCGTTCCCGCGCCGACGTAGCCGACGGCCTTGGCCGCGGCCACCGCGGCGGCGCCCATGTCGCGGCGCATGGTGTCGGGCAATCCGGGGGCGGGCGCTTCTTCGATCACCTTTTGATGCCGGCGCTGCATCGAACAGTCGCGCTCGAACAGCCACAGACAGTGGCCGTAGCCGTCGGCGAACACCTGGATTTCGATGTGCCGCGGGTTGCGCACCAGACGTTCGATGAGCAGGGCATCGTTGCCGAAGCTGGCCGCCGCCTCGCGCCGGCACGACGCAAGCGCCGCGTCGAAATCGGCCGGCGCGTGCACTTCCCGCATGCCCTTGCCGCCGCCGCCAGCGCTGGCCTTGAGCAGCAGCGGGTAGCCGATGCGTCCGGCCTCGGCGCGCAGCCGGGCATCGTCCTGGTCGGCGCCGTGGTAGCCCGGCACCAGCGGCACGCCTGCTGCGGCCATCAGCCGTTTGGCCTCGGCCTTGAGCCCCATGGCCTGCATCGCCTGCGGCGGCGGACCGATGAACACCACACCGGCCTGCGCGCAGCGCCGCGCGAAATCGGGGTTCTCGCTGAGAAAACCATATCCTGGATGAATGGCCTGCGCCCCAGTGTCGAGCGCGGCCTGCACGATGCGCCCGGCGTCGAGATAGCTGTGCGCCGCCTCGGCCGGACCGATGCACACGGCCTCGTCGCACGCGGCGACGTGCGCCGCCTGCGCATCTGCCGCGGAATACACCGCCACCGTGGCAATGCCGAGCTTGCGGCAGGTGGCGGCGACGCGGCAGGCGATTTCTCCTCTGTTGGCGATCAGAATTTTGCTCAACATGGCTCATTCCTCCTTGCGCACTGGCGCGTCGCCCGGCGTGCGGCCGCCAAACAGACGCACCATGCGGCCGAGCAGACCGCGGACGAAACGCCAGCTCCTGCGCAACAACCACAGCATGACGACGATGGCGAGGGCCAGCGCGGGAAAAAACAGCAGCGGATGCGCCAGCGCCAGCCACAGCGCGGCGAGCACCACGCCCTCCTCGCCCAGAGACGCACCGATATTGGAAAACGGCTCGGGCGACGTGTTGATCGCCGCGCGCGTGGACAGTTTGGTGCCGTGGCTGAGCGCAGCCAGGCTGCCGCCGGCGGCTGCGGCCAGCGCCGCGACCAGTGTGTGGTCCAGCCCGAACACGCTGGCGGCGAGAAGCGCACCCGCGGGGATGCGCAGCAGGGTGGACACAAAATCGAGCAGGCTGTCGGCACCGGGGATTTTGTCGCCGATGAATTCGAGCAGGGCAAAAAAACCGGTGATGCCGATGGCCACCGGCGTGGCCAGCGGCTGCAGCCCGGCGGGCAGTTGTACCCAGCCCGCCATCCCGGCCACGCCGACGGCGAACAGCACGAGAAACGCGCGCAGCCCGCTGGCCCAGCCCAGCGCCGCGGCCAGCGCGAGCAGTTGCAGGGTATCGAGCGCCGGGGGCTGCATCGGCAGGTCAGTTTTCCGGCTGCAACGCGATGGTGCGGCGCGTCACGCTGCCGGCGGCAGGCGCGTCGGCCGCCGGCAGCAGCCCCTGCGCGCGCAGCCCCAGCCGGGAAAACAGCGCGCGGTCGGCCTCGACCTCGGCGTTGCCGGTGACCAGCAGGGTGTCGCCGTAGAAAATGGAATTCGCCCCGGCGAGGAAACACAGCGCCTGGATGCCCTCGCCCAGCTCCTTGCGCCCCGCCGACAGCCGCACCCAGGCGCGCGGCATGACGATGCGCGCGGCGGCGACGGTGCGCACGAACTCGAACGGGTCGAGGTCGGGTGCATGCTCCAGTGGCGTTCCGGCCACGCGCACCAGCGCGTTGATCGGCACCGATTCGGGGTAGGGGTCGAGCGCCGCGAGCTCGGCCAGCAGCGCGGCGCGGTCGGCGCGGCTCTCGCCCATGCCGACGATGCCGCCGCAGCACACGGCCATGCCCGCTGCACGCACGTGTTGCAGGGTGTCGAGCCGTTCCTGATAGGTGCGGGTGGTGATGATGCGGCCGTAGAACTCGGGCGAGGTGTCGAGGTTGTGGTTGTAGTAGTCCAGCCCGGCGTCGGCCAGGCGCTGCGCCTGCTCGGCCGTCAGCATCCCCAGAGTCATGCAGGTCTGCAGCCCCAGCGACTTGACGCCGCGCACGATGGCTGCGATCTTGTCGAGGTCGCGATCCTTGGGCTCGCGCCACGCCGCGCCCATGCAAAAGCGGCCCGCGCCGGCGTCTTTGGCCGCCTGCGCGTGCGCGAGCACGGCGTCGACGTCCATCAGCTTTCCTGCGGTCACGCCGACGTCGTAATGCGCCGACTGCGGGCAATATGCGCAGTCTTCCGCGCAGCCGCCGGTTTTGATCGACAGCAGCGAGGAAAGCTGGATCTCGGTGGGGTCGAAATGCGCGCGGTGCACCTGCTGCGCCTGCCACAGCAGCTCGGGCAGCGGCAGATCGAGCAGGGTCTGAATGCGCTGCGTGTTCCAGGACGTGGTTTGAGTTGGGGTCATGTCAAATCGGGCGAACCGACCCAGTCGGGTTGGCGTCTGTTGAGAAAAGCGGCGATGCCTTCACGGCCGTCGCGGCTGGCGCGCGCGGCAGCGATGCGCTCTGCGGTGTCGGCCAGCAGCGCGTCGCCGAGATGGCGGTGGGCGACGTCGGCAATCAGCGTCTTGGCCGCAGCCAGCGCCTGCGGCGAGGCGGCCAGCAGCTGCCGCACCCAGCGCGCGACCTGCGCATCGAGCGCTGCGGCATCGGCAGCGACCTCGTGCACCAGCCCGACGCGCTGCGCGGTCGCGGCGTCGAATACCTCGGCGGTCAAGGTGTAGCGCTGCGCCGCGCGCTCGCCGACCGCGCGCAGCACGTAGGGAATGATGGTCGCCGGGATCAGCCCGAGCTTGACTTCGGACAGACAGAAGCGCGCGCTGCTGGCGGCCACCGCCAGATCGCACGCGGCGACCAGCCCGACGCCGCCGGCAAACGCGTCGCCCTGCACGCGGGCGATCACCGGCTTGGGACACTCGGCCACCGCGCGCAGCATGTGCGCCAGCCGCAACGCGTCGTCGCGGTTCTGCGCTTCGCTGTACTGCGCCATCTCCTGCATGTAGCGCAGATCGGCACCGGCGCAGAACGCCGGGCCGTCGGCGGCGAGCACGATCACCCGCACTGCGCCATCGGCGCCGAGTTCGACGAACGCGGCGTGCAGCGCGGCGATGGTCGCCGCATCGAAGGCGTTGCGCACCTCGGGACGAGCGAGCACCACACGCGCGACCGCGCCTTCGCGCTCGATGCGCACCGGCGCGTTCATGCCCGCGCCCCTTGCGCCGCTGCCTCGGCTTGCAGCATGTAGACGATGTCCAGCTCGGGCGCGGGCCGACCCATCGCGGTCAGCGCGGCGCTGATCTGGCCGCGGTGATGCGTGCCGTGGTTGAACACATGCGCCAGCGTCGGGGCAAACGGCAGGCTCATCAGCACCCCTTTGCTGTTGGTGTAGCGAAACGGTGCGTCGAAGCGCCCGGCGGGAAGCTGCTGCACGTGGTCGATCCACTCTTGCGCGGTGTCGAGCAGCCGCTGGCGCAGCCGCGCGCGGTCGGGCTCGACTTCAGCGTTCAGCGCCACGCCCTGCGGGCTTTCGCCGCGGGCAAAGCGCGGCAGCCAGACGAGGCTTTCGACCACCAGCAGATGGTTCAGCGTGCCGCGGATGCTTTTGAAAAACAGCCCGCAGTCGCGGCGGTAGTCGGCCTCGGGCAGGTCGACCAGGGATTCACCCAACAGCTTGCGCGTGGCCCACAAGTGGTAGCGGGCGAGGGTGACGAAATAGTCGCGCATCGGGTTCAGTTCGGCCATGTGTCCAGATCTCCGACCATTTTGAACGCCTCGAAATCGGCGTCGCGGTGCAGCAGGGTGTGGCCCTCCGTCATGCAGTAGCTCGCCAGCAGCACGTCCACCGGGCTGCGCACCGTGCGGCCCTGCAGCCGCAACCGGCGGTAGAGGTGCGCCGCGTGCACCGCCCGCGACTCGCCACCGAGGCTGACCTGCGGCAACGCGCGCAGCAACTGCTCGGCCTGGTCGGCGGCGCGCCCGGGGCGAAAGCCACGGAGAACTTCGAATAGCACCAGATCGGCGGTGCCGACTTCGACACTGGAGTCGCCCAGCGCACGCGCCAGCAGCCCGCTGGCGCCGCCGCGCTCGCCGCGAAAAAAGTCGATCCACACGCTGGAATCCACCAGAATCATTTGCCGCGGCGCTCTTGCGAACGACTGGCTTTGCCCGCGGCTGCGCCCGCGCCGCGCACGGTTTTTCGCGCGCCCCGCGGCTTGGTCGCGGCGTAAGCGCCGCGCGGTTCGGCGACGTGAATCGGCGCCTGCCCCTGCTCGGCGCGCGCTGCCGTCCAAGCAGCGTCCGAATCGTCCCACTGCAACTGACCGCGCAACGCAAGTAAGCCCTCGTACACCGCCCGACGGCGCAACAAGCGCAAGCCTTCCTCGACCGCTTCCTTCTTGGTCTTGAAGCCGCCGGCGGCCATCGCTGCGGCCATCAACTCGTCGTCGATGTCGATATTGGTGCGCATCATCGCCTCCGATGTGTATGTTTAGGAAAAATTATACACATCACATGCGGAACACCCCAAACCGCGTTTCCGGGATCGGCGCGTTCAGCGCCGCGGCCAACCCCAGCGCGAGCACGCGGCGGGTGTCGGCCGGGTCGATGATGCCGTCGTCCCACAGCCGCGCGGTGGCGTAGTACGGGTGGCCTTGCGTTTCGTACTGCGCGCGGATCGGCGCCTTGAACGCTTCCTCCTCCTCCGCGCTCCAGGTTCCGCCTTTGGCCTCGATGCCGTCGCGCCGCACCGTGGCCAGGACGCTCGCCGCCTGCTCGCCGCCCATCACGCTGATGCGCGCGTTGGGCCACATCCACAGCTGCCGCGGACCAAACGCGCGGCCGCACATGCCGTAGTTGCCAGCGCCAAACGAGCCACCGATGATCACCGTGAACTTGGGCACCTGCGCGCAGGCCACCGCAGTGACCAGCTTGGCGCCATGCCGGGCGATGCCTTCGTTCTCGGCCTTGCGCCCGACCATGAAGCCGGTGATGTTCTGCAGGAAAACCAACGGAATGCGCCGCTGGCAGCACAGCTCGATGAAATGCGCGCCCTTGACCGCGCTGTCGGAAAACAGAATGCCGTTGTTGGCCAGAATGCCGACCGGCAGGCCGTGCAGGTGCGCAAATCCGCACACCAGCGTGGTGCCGAAGCGCGCCTTGAATTCGTCGAATTCAGAGCCGTCGACCAGCCGGGCGATGACTTCGCGCACGTCGAAGGGCTTGCGCGTGTCGGTGGGGATGCAGCCGTAAAGCTCTTCGGCCGGATACAGCGGCTCGCGTGGCGGCCGGCGGTCGATCGCCGCGCGCTGCGGCGGCGGCAGGTGCGAGACGATGCGCCGGGCGATGTCCAGCGCGTGCGCGTCGTTGTGCGCCAGATGGTCGGCCACGCCGGACAGCCGCGTATGCACGTCGCCGCCGCCTAAGTCTTCGGCGCTGACCACTTCGCCGGTGGCGGCCTTGACCAGCGGCGGGCCGCCGAGAAAGATCGTGCCCTGGTTTGCGACGATCACCGCCTCGTCGCTCATCGCCGGCACATACGCGCCGCCCGCGGTGCACGAACCCATGACCACGGCGACCTGCGCAATGCCGTCGGCGCTCATCGTCGCCTGGTTGTAGAAAATTCGGCCGAAGTGGTCGCGGTCGGGGAACACCTCGTCCTGGTTGGGCAGGTTGGCGCCGCCCGAGTCGACGAGGTAGATGCACGGCAGGCGGTTTTCGCGCGCGATCTCCTGCGCCCGCAGATGCTTCTTGACCGTGAGCGGGAAGTAGCTGCCGCCTTTGACCGTGGCGTCGTTGCACACGATCAGGCATTCGCGCCCGGACACGCGGCCGATGCCGGCGATCAGCCCGGCGCCGGGGGCGGCGTCGTCATACATCCCCAGCGCGGCCAGCGGGGCGATTTCGAGAAACGGCGAGCCGGGGTCGAGCAGTGCGGCGACGCGTTCGCGCGGCAGCAGCTTGCCGCGCGCGGTGTGCTTGGCACGCGCGGCTTCGCCGCCGCCTTGTGCCACTTGCGCGAGCCTCGCGCGCAGGTCGGCGACCAGCGCCTGCATCGCCTGCGCGTTGGCGGTGAACTCGGCGCTGCGCGGGTTGAGGTGGGTGGGCAGAACGGGCATGGCGGGCTCAGGCGGTTTTTTCCGGCTGCAGGCCGAGCTCCTGCTGCATCGCTTCGCGGATCTTGAACTTCTGCACCTTGCCGGTGATGGTCAGCGGAAAGCTCGGCACGAAGCGGATGTAGCGCGGGATCTTGTAGTGCGCGATCTGGCCTTTGCAGAAGTCGCGGATGGCGTCTTCGGTCGGCGTGGTGCCGGGCTTGGGGATGATCCACGCGCACAGCTCCTCGCCGTATTTCGGGTCGGGCACGCCGACCACCTGCACGTCCTGCACGTCCGGGTGGCGGTAGAGAAACTCCTCGACCTCGCGCGGGTAGATGTTCTCGCCGCCGCGGATGACCATGTCCTTGATGCGGCCGACGATGTTCACATAGCCCTCGGCGTCCATGGTCGCCAGATCGCCGGTGTGCATCCAGCCCTCGGCGTCGATCGCTTCGCGCGTTTTCGCCTCGTCGCCCCAGTAGCCGTGCATCACCGAATAGCCGCGGGTGCAGAGTTCACCCGGCGTGCCGCGTGGCACGGTTTGGCCGGTTGCGGGGTCGATGATTTTCACCTCCAGATGCGGCTGCACCTGGCCGACGGTGCTCACCCGTTTGTCCAGCGGGGTGTCGACCGAGCTCTGGCAGCTCACCGGCGCGGTCTCGGTCATGCCATAGGCGATGGTGATTTCCGACAGGTGCATGTCACGCACTACGCGTTTCATCACCTCGATCGGGCAGGGGCTGCCGGCCATGATGCCGGTGCGCAAGGTCGAGAGATCGAACTCGGCAAAGCGCGGATGGTCGAGCATGGCGATGAACATCGTGGGCACGCCGTGCAGCCCGGTGCACGCTTCGTCCTGCACGCATTCGAGGGTGAGCAGCGGATCGAACGCGTCGTTGGGGTAGACGATGGTCGCGCCATGCGTCAGGCAGGCCAAGTTACCCAGCACCATGCCGAAGCAGTGGTACAGCGGCACTGGGATGCACAGCCGGTCGGCGGCGGTGAGTTTCATCGCCTCGCCGATGAAATAGCCGTTGTTCAGGATGTTGCTGTGCGTCAGCGTCGCCCCTTTGGGAAAACCGGTGGTGCCGCTGGTGAACTGGATGTTGATCGGCTCATGGGCGCGCAAACCGGCAGCGGCCTGCGCCACCGCCGGGTCGTCGGCGCTGCCGCGGGCGATCCAGTCGGCAAAACGCAGCATGCCCGGCTCGTCGTGCTCGCCCAGTTGCACGATCAGCCGCAGCTCGGGCAGACGCGCGGCATGCAGCTCGCCGGGCTGCCCCGTTGCCAGCTCAGGTGCGAGCTCGCGCAGCATCGCCAGGTAGTCGCTGGTCTTGAAGCGGGTCATCGTCACCAGCGCCTTGCACCCGACCTTGTTCAGCGCGTACTCGACCTCGGCGACGCGGTACGCCGGGTTGATGTTGACCAGGATGATGCCGACCTTGGCCGTGGCCAGTTGCATCAGCACCCATTCGACGCAGTTGTGCGCCCAGATGCCGACGCGGTCGCCCTTGCGCAGCCCGCTGCGCAGCATTGCGCTGGCCAGGCGGTCGACCTCGCGCTTGAGCTCGGCGTAGCTCAGCCGCGCGTTCTGGTGCCGCACGACCAGCGCCTCCTGCTCACCCATGCGTTGCGCCATGTCATCGAAAAACGCGCCGATGGTCTGGGTCAGCAGCGGCTGGTCGTGGCTGCCGCAGGCGTAGGCCTGCAGCGTGGCGGGGGTGTCGCTCATGATGGGTCTCCTCTGTGTTTCGCCCGCGGCTGCGCGCGGGGTGTGGCTGGTGTTGCGGCGGTTCAGAATCCTCCTGTGGCCAGCCAGTGTTCGAGCTGCGGCAGGCGGTCGGCGCCCCAGAACGGCTGCTCGTCGACCACGATGTACGGCGCCCCGCACATGCCTTCCTGCAACGCGCGGTCGACGTTGGCCTTGAGTTGCGCCTTGATCGCCGCATCGCCCGTGTAGCGCGCCACCGCGTCGGCCGCCAGGCCCTGCTCGGCCGCCAGCGCCTGCAGCGCCGGCAGTTCGGCGATGTTGCGGTTCTGCGTGAAATACGCGGCAAAGCAACGGTGCAGCCAGGGCACGGCCTGATCGGGCTGTTCGCGCTGCAGGCCGATGAGCACCCGCGCGGCTTGGTAGGTGGCGACAGGAAACACGTCCGGGTGACGGTACGGCACGCCGAAATACCGCGCGGTGCGTGGCACGTCGATCAGCAGATAGTCACCCTTGAGCGGCTGCTCGATCAGCGGCTTCGCGCCGGTGGCGGCAAACACCGGGCCGAGCAGCACCGGCACCCATTCGACATCGCGCAGATGGCGTGCGGCAATCGCCTCGATCTGCGTGCTCGCGAGATACGCATACGGCGAGGAAAAGTCGAAAAAGAAAGTGATCGGGCTGACGGGCATGCAAGTCTCCTGGGATGTCCTTGGCGCGCACGTCAGAGCGCGCGGGCGATGAGCAGTTTTTGCACGTCGGAAGTGCCTTCGTAAATCTGGCAAACCCGCACGTCACGCCAGATACGCTCGACCGGAAAGTCCGCGACATAGCCGTAGCCGCCGTGGATCTGCATCGCCGCGCTGCACACCCGCTCGGCCATTTCGCTGGCAAAGAGTTTGGCCATCGCCGCTTCCTTCAGACACGGCTGGCCGGCGTCTTTCAGGCTGGCGGCGTGCCACAGCAACTGCCGCGCTGCTTCGACCTGCGTTGCCATGTCGCTTAAGCGGAACTGCACCGCCTGATGTTCGAACAGCACCTTGCCGAACGCGCTGCGCTCGCGCGCATAACGCAGCGCCGCCTCGAACGCCGCGCGCGCCATGCCCACCGCCTGCGCGGCAATGCCGATGCGCCCGCCTTCCAGCCCCGACAGCGCAATCTTGTACCCCTGCCCTTCGGTGCCGATGCGGTTTTCCGCCGGGATGCGGCAGGCTTCGAAGCGAATTTGCGCGGTGTCGCTGGCCGTCTGCCCCGCCTTGTCCTCCAGCCGCTCGACGATATAGCCCGGGGTGTCGGTCGGGACGAGAAAGGCGCTGATGCCCTTCTTGCCCGCGGCGCGGTCGGTGACCGCGAGCACGATCGCCACCTGGCCGTTTTTGCCGCTGGTGATGAACTGCTTGACGCCGTCGAGGACGTAGTGGCCGCCGTCGCCCGCGGCATGCGCCGGGCCGCCCCTAGCTTGCCGCACCCCCTCGGGGGGCGAAGCCGACTCGTCGGCTTCTGGGGGCACATACCTTGCCGTGGTGCGCAGGTTCGCCGCGTCCGACCCTGCCTGCGGCTCGGTCAGCGCAAACGCGCCGATCATCTCGCCGCGCGCCAGCGGCTTGAGCCAGCGCTCCTTCTGCGCGTCGTTGCCCCAGGCCATCAGGATCGAGCAAACGGGACAGTTGTTGACGCTGACGATGGTGCTGGTCGCGCCGTCGGCGGCGGCGATTTCCTCGATCGCCAGCGCCAGCGACAAGTAGTCCAGCCCGGCACCGCCCCACTGCGAAGGCACCGCAATGCCCAAGCAGCCGAGTTCGCCCAGCCCGCGCAGCGCCTCACGCGGAAAGCGCGCGTCGCGCGCCCATTGTGCGGCGTACGGGGCGATTTCGCGCTGCGCGTAGTCGCGCACCGCGTCGCGGATCAGGCGATGGTCGTCAGAGAGCAGCATGGCAGGCTCACGATGTCAGACCATTTCGATCGCCATCGCCGTGGCCTCGCCGCCGCCGATGCACAGCGCCGCCACACCTTTTTTCAGCCCCCGCTGGCGCAGCGCGCCCAGCAGCGTGACGACGATGCGCGCGCCCGAGGCGCCGATCGGATGCCCCAAAGCGACCGCGCCGCCGTGCACGTTGACGATGTCGTGCGGCAAGTCGAATTCGCGCATCGCCGCCATGGTCACGGCAGCGAACGCTTCGTTGACCTCCCAAAGATCGACGTCGCGCGGCGTCCATCCCGCGCGTTGCAGCACCTTGTCGATCGCGCCGACCGGCGCGGTGGTGAACCACTCCGGCGCCTGTGCGTGCACCGCATGCGCGTGGATGCGCGCAATCGGCGTGCAACCCAGCTTTTCGGCGGTGGACTGCCGCATCAGCACCAGCGCGGCGGCGCCGTCGGAAATACTCGATGAGGTCGCCGCGGTGATGCTGCCGTCCTTCTTGAATGCCGGCTTGAGCCCGGGGATTTTGTCCAGCTTGGCCTTGAACGGCTGTTCGTCGCGGCGGATTTCGACGTCACCGCCCTTACCCGGCACCTTGACCGGCGCGATCTCCCAGTCGAACGACCCGTCCTCGTTGGCCTTTTTGCTGCGTTCGGTCGAGGTGATGGCAAACGCGTCCATGTCCTGCCGGCTGAACGCATACTTGGCGGCGCAGCTTTCGGCAAACACCCCCATCGCCTTGCCGCGGTCGTAGGCGTCTTCCAGGCCGTCGAGCGCCATGTGGTCGTAAAACGCGGTGGCGCCATATTTCACACCCTTGCGGATGAACGCCAGATGCGGCGCATTGGTCATGCTCTCCATGCCGCCGGCCACCATCACCTGCGCGCTGCCGGCGGCAAGCATGTCGTGCGCGAACATCATCGCCCGCATGCCCGAGCCGCACATCTTGGACAGGGTCACCGCGCCGGCCGACAGCGGCAGCCCGGCCTTGAGCGCCGCCTGCCGCGCCGGCGCCTGGCCTTGCCCGGCCATCAGGCAGTTGCCCATCAGCACTTCTTCCACCTGCTCGCCTTGGACGCCGGCGCGTTGCACCGCGGCGGCAATCGCCGTGGCGCCCAGCTCCCACGCAGGCAGGGCGGCGAAGTCGCCGAGCAGGCCGCCGATGGGCGTGCGTGCGGCAGAAACGATGACAACGGGGTCGGTCATGGTGCGGTCTCCAGAAGGGGTTGGGAAGGCGCCGGCTGGCGGCTGCCCCGGCAGTCCGGTCGCGGGAAGCGCCGCGACACGTCGTAGGTGAACACGTCGTACAAATAGCCTTCGCGGATGCGGCTTTGGTGCTCCAGCCAGAACGCCGGGTCGAGCAAGTCGGCGTGATGCTGCATGAACACCGCGCGCACCTTGGGGTTGCCGAGCAGGAACTGGCCGAAGGTTTCGGGAAAGACGTCGTGCGGGCCGACGGCGTACCAGGGCTCCGCTGCCATTTCGTCTTCTTCGTTGCGCGGCGGCGGCACGCGACGGAAGTTGCAGTCGGTGACGTACTCGATTTCGTCGTAGTCGTAAAACACCACCTTGCCGTGGCGGGTGATGCCGAAGTTTTTCCACAGCATGTCGCCGGGGAAGATGTTGGCCGCCACCATGTCCTTGATGGCGTTGCCGTATTCGATCACCGCGGCTTCGAGCTGGGCGTCGTCGGCTTCCTGCAGGTAGATGTTGAGCGGAATCATGCGCCGCTCGATATAGCAGTGGCGGATGATGAGCGTGTCGCCGTCGAATTCGAGCTGCGACGGGCAATAGCGCTGCAGTTCGTCGATCAGTTCGGGCGAAAACCGGGCGCGGTCGAACGCGACGTTGGAATACTCCAGCGTCTCGGCCATGCGGCCGACGCGGTCGTGCTGTTTGACCAGCAGGTATTTGCTCTTGATTTTGTCGCGCGACGTGTCTTTCTGCGGCGGGTAGAAGTCTTTGATGACCTTGAACACGAAGGGAAACGACGGCAGGGTGAATACCACCATCACCATGCCCTTGATCCCCGGGGCGACGATGAACTGGTCGCTCGAATGCCGCAGGTGGTAGAGAAAGTCGCGGTAGAACAGCGTCTTGCCCTGTTTGGCCAGCCCCAGCGCGTTGTACAGCTCGGCGCGCGGCTTGCGCGGCATCAGGCTGCGCAAGAACTGCACATAGGCCGACGGGATTTCCATGTCGACCATGAAGTACGCACGGGCGAAGGAAAACAGTAGCAGCATGTCGTCCTCTGTGAGCAGCACGGTGTCGATGTAGAGCTGGCCACAGTCGTTGTGCAGGATGGGCAGCGCCAGCGGAAACTCGGTGAACCCGTTGATCACCTTGCCCACCGCGTACGCCCCCTTGTTGCGGTAGAACAGCGAGTCGAGCATCTGGATCTGGAAATTGGCGCGCAGCCGCACGTCGCTGCCGAAGCGCTTTTGCACCGCGGCGATGACGTAGCCGATGTCACGGTCCAGATCCTCGAACGGCACGCGCAGCTGGAAGTTTTCGATGGCGCGGCGCAGGCAGCGGTGCAGCGCGTCGTGGGTGTGCGGGTAATACACACGGAACGTCGGTTTGGCCGCCGGTTCCTCGTTTTCGATGTACTCGGTCGATACGGCGGGGCGGACGAACAGGAATTCGTTGTTGAAGTGCTCGCGGCGCAGAATCTTGGTCGTCACCGAGTTGAAAAACGTCTCCGCCAGTTCCGGCTGATGGTGATTGGTGAGCAGGCCGATGTAATGCAGCTTGGCCTGCTGCCACACTTCCATCGGCTGGTTGCCGGCATCGAGCTCTTTTTGCAGCCGTTCGGTGCCCTCGTCCACCCGTTGGTCGTAAAACGCGATGCGCTCGCGCTGCGCCGCCTGCTGCGCCGCCCAGTCGGCGCGCTCGAAGCGTTCCTTCGCCGCCGCACTCACCTGACGGAACAGGCGGTAATGGCGGTTGAAACCTTCGAGCATGGTGCGCGCCATGGCGAAAGCCACCGGCGAATCCAGGCGGGGCGGAAACTGGTTCATGATGCTGCAGCAGGTCCAGACGCCGCACACTGTAAGCCCGGCCTGGCACGGTGAAAAGCCGAGCAGCATGCTAGGCTTTTCCCCATCGGCGCCCGCCCCGCCGGCGCCCCGCCTTCAGGAGACACCCGATGCCCGCTTTGCTGCCCAACGTCGACCCCGACGGACTGCTCGAATACTCGGTGGTTTACACCGACCGCTCGCTCAACCATATGTCGGCTAGGTTCCAGCAGGTCATGCGCGACCTGTCGGCCATGCTCAAACAGGCCTACGGTGCGCAGGCGGCGGTGATCGTTCCGGGCAGCGGCACGTTTGCGATGGAAGCCGTGGCGCGGCAGTTCGTGCAGCGGCAGCCGGTGGTCATCGTGCGCAACGGCTGGTTCAGCTACCGCTGGAGCCAGATCATCGACACCGGCCACCTGAGCGACAAGGTCACGGTGCTCAAGGCCCGCCGGGTGGCCGAGGCCGCCGAATCGCCCTTCGCCCCAGCACCCATCGCCGAGGTGGTGGCCACCATCGCCCGCGAAAAACCCGCCGTGGTGTTCGCCCCACACGTGGAAACCTCCGCCGGCATGATGCTGCCCGACGAGTACCTGCGTGCCGTGGCCGACGCCGTGCACGCCGTCGGCGGGCTGTTCGTGCTCGACTGCATCGCCTCCGGCGCGATGTGGGTAGACATGCAGTCCACCGGCGTGGATGTGCTGATCTCTGCGCCGCAAAAGGGCTGGAGCGGCCCGCCGTGCTGCGGCTTTGCCCTGCTCGGCAGCCGCGCGCTGCAGCGGCTGGAGCAGACGACCAGCGACAGCTTCGCCTGCGACCTGAAAAAATGGCATCAGATCATGCAGGCCTACGAAAACGGCGGACACGCCTATCACGCCACCATGCCCACCGACACCCTGGCCGAAGTGCGCGACCAGATGCGCGAGGCCTTCGCCTACGGCCTGCCCGCGCTCAAGGCGGCGCAGATTGCCTTGGGGCAGCGCGTGCGCGCGTCGCTGGCGCGCCGCGGGGTGAACAGCGTGGCTGCGCCCGGGTTCGAGGCCCCCGGCGTGGTGGTGAGCTACACCCGCGACCCGGACATCCAGAGCGGCAAAAAGTTCGCCGCGCAGGGGGTGCAAATCGCCGCGGGCGTGCCGCTGGCGTGCGACGAGCCGGCCGACTTCAGGAGCTTTCGCCTTGGGCTGTTCGGCCTGGACAAGTGGAAAGACATCGACGGCGCGGTGCAGCGGCTCGACGCCGCGCTCGATGCCGTGGGGCTGACGTTGCAGCATGCCTGAACGCCCGATACGCAATGCGTCCATCCTTCAGGCCGTCTGCGCGAACAGCTCGCGGCCGATGAGCATGCGACGGATTTCGCTCGTGCCCGCGCCAATCTCGTAGAGCTTGGCGTCACGCCACAGCCGGCCGAGCGGGTAGTCGTTGATGTAGCCGTTGCCGCCGAAAATCTGGATGCCTTCGCCGGCCATCCAGGTGGCTTTTTCCGCGCACCACAGAATGACCGCGGCGCAGTCCTTGCGCACACTGCGGGCGTGGCCGTCGCCCAGCGCGTCCAGGTTCTTGCCGACGGTGTAGAGAAAGCTGCGCGCCGCCTGCAGGGTGGTGTAGAGGTCGGCGAGCTTGGCCTGGATGAGCTGGAATTCGCCGATCGGCTGGCCGAACTGCTTGCGCTCGTGCACATACGGCACGACGTTGTCCAGCACCGCCTGCATGATGCCCACGGGCCCGGCGGCGAGCACCGCGCGCTCGTAATCCAACCCGCTCATCAGCACCTTGACGCCTTCGCCCACCTGGCCGAGCACATGGTGCGCGGGCACTTCGCAGTCCTGGAACACCAGCTCGCCGGTGTGGCTGCCGCGCATGCCGAGTTTGTCCAGCTTCTGCGCCACCGAAAAGCCCTTGAACCCTTTTTCCACCAGGAAGGCGGTGATGCCCTTGGCGCCGGCATGCGGGTCGGTCTTGGCGTAGACCACGAGCACGTCGGCATCCGGGCCGTTGGTGATCCACATTTTGCTGCCGTTGAGCACGTAGCGGTCGCCGTGTTTGTCGGCGCGCAGCTTCATGCTCACCACATCGCTGCCGGCACCGGGCTCGCTCATCGCCAGCGCGCCGACGTGCTCGCCTGAAATCAGCCTGGGCAGGTAGCGCTTTTTCTGCTCGGCCGTGCCGTTGCGGCGGATCTGGTTGACGCACAGATTGCTGTGCGCGCCATAGCTCAGGCCCACCGACGCGCTGGCACGCGAAATCTCCTCCATCGCCACCATGTGCGCCAGATACCCCAGCCCGGTGCCACCGTCGGCCTCGGGCACGGTGATGCCCAGCAGACCGAGCTCGCCGAACTTGCGCCACAGATCCATCGGGAACTGGTCGCTGCGGTCGATGTCGGCGGCGCGCGGCGCGATGTCCTTTTGCGCAAAGTCGCGCACCGCTTCGCGCAGCGCGTCCAGATCGGCGCCGAGTTGAAAGTCCAGTCCGGGCAGTTGCATGGTGTCTCCTTGCTTGGGCGCAGCGCGCGCATCTCGGTCGCGCACCGGCGCGGTCTGGGCCGGATGTTAACTTCCGTTTACGTCAACGTAAATGCCGCACGCTCTGCCGCATCCAGCGCCTGGCGATGTCGGCGATGTCATAGGGCCGGGCCGTGTCCACGGTGATGCTCGCCCGCACCTCGTCCGCACGCAGCGCACCGGCCTGGACGAGCTGCTGTTCCAGCACCGTCAAGTCGGCCTGCGAGGCATCGTCGCCACGGGCGTGGCGCCGAGATACGCGCTCGCGCAGCACGTCGGGCGGTGCATGGCAATGCAAAATGCTCCACGGCACCGCCAGCCGCTGCGCCAGACGGGCGAATGCGTCGCGCTCGGCTGGCTGCAAAAACGTCGCATCGACGATCACGCGGCAGCCAGCGCCGAGCAACACGTGCGCCAGACGCCGCATGCGGGCATAGGTACGCCGCGACGCCTGCGCAGAATAGAGCGCGGCCCGCGGCAACGGCGCGCCGCGCCCCTGCCGCACGAACAGCCGCTGCCGCTCGACGTCCGAACGCAGCCGGATCGCCCCGGCCGCCTGCAGCAATTGCTGCGACACCACACTCTTGCCCGATCCCGACGGCCCGTAGGTGATGAGCAGCCGGGCGTCGGCCGCTGCACCCAGCCGCTGCGCGGTGGCGAGGTAATCCGGCCCATCGACGGTGAGTCCCTCGGCGCGGCGCAACTCGGCCACCAGTGCCCGCACCAACGCGCGGTACACGCTGTAATAGCGCAGCACCCGCACCCCGGCATAGTCGCCGGTGATTCCCAGCCAGCGATCGAGAAAGCGCCACGCCAGGTCGGCGCGGCCATGCGCCGTGAGGTCCATGAGCAAAAACGCGATGTCGCTTTGCACGTCGATCCAGCGCAGCCCAGGGTCGAATTCGATGCAGTCGAAGGCCGTGACCTCGTCGCCCAGATCGACCAGATTTCCCAGATGCAGGTCGCCGTGGCCTTCGCGCACCCAGCCCTGCAGCTTGCGTGCGGCAAAGCGCTGCCGCAGCCGTCGCCCCTGAGCCTCGCACCGGGCGCGCAGCGGGTCGAGCGTCTGCGCCTGCACCCGCGCGTGCAGACCGGCGAGCACCTGCGCCGTCGTCGCCTCGATGCGCTCTGGCGTGCCAAAACCGCTGGCGGCGTCGGCCGCGGGGATTGCCATGTGAAACGCCGCCAGCCGCGCCGCCAACCGGTCGATCAGCCCGGCGTCGAGCAGGCCTGCGGCCAGCCGCGTGCTCAGCAGCGCGTGGTCGGCGAACTGCCGCATGCGCAGCGCGTACTCGATCGCTTCGCCCCCGCCGCCCAGGCGGGGCGCGGCGACGCTGCCGGTGATCGGCTCGACGGCGCGGTAGACCGATGCCGCCAGCCGGCGGTTGAGCCGCAGCTCGTCTTCGCATGCCTGGCGCCGCGCCTGCAGGGTGGTGAAATCGACGAATCCCAGACGCAGCGGCTTTTTGATTTTCCACGCCTGCTCGCCGTCGAGCAGCACCCACGACAAATGGGTCTGCACGCAGCGCACCACACGGCCGGTGCGTGCCTGCAGCAGCCGTTGCAGGCCGGCGATGAGCGGATCGGCAGGAACTTGCATGGGCGGCGGCAGTGAGGCGGCGCGGTGGACGCTAGCGTAGCGCAGCCGCAGGCTTTGCCACGCGCTGCGCCCTGACCGGCGCGGCCTGTCGTTTTTTGCAGAATAAAAACCCGGTCTGTGACAAATTTCACATCCGATTGCGCCAACCGAGCGCGGATAATGCAGGCACCGCCACACCGTGCGACGCTCGCCCCGATCCCCGATGCTCTGGTCACGTTCCCTGCCCGCCCTGCCCGCCGACGCGTCACAGCAGCATGGCACCGCGGCGGCCGACCCGGCTCACCCGCTCACCCGCTTGGGTCTGTTCCATCACCCGGCCGACGAAGACGCGTATGTGCGCAGCGCGTGGGCAGACATCGCTGCGCGGCTGCAGCTGCTCGGCCTGGCAGGCGGTGCGGTCTTCGTCCTGGCCAGCATCGTCGACTGGACCAAGCTGCACGGCACGCCCGAGTTCTGGCAGGTGTTGCTGGCACGGCTGGCAGTGCTCGCCCTTGGGCTGCACCTGTGGCATGTCGCCGGCCGACAGGACAGGCAGCCTGCCGCCCTGCGCCGCGCGCTGGTCGCTTTCGAAATCGCCGGCATCGTCGGTTTTCGCCTGGTCAACCTGGCCTACGGCGGGTACTCACCCAACCAGGGCATGTCGGGGCTGCTGATGGTGCTGGCGTTCTACACCTTCGTGCCGATGCTCAGCCGGTGGAATTTCTGGCTGCTGCCGCTGTCCACCGCCACGCTGTTCATCCAGTCGGCGTGGTGGTACGGCGCCTCGGCGCGTGACCTTGCCGCGCTGGCGGTGATCGCCCTGTTCGTCCACGCACTGGGCTGGACGGCCGCGGTGCGCAGTGCCCGCAGCAGCCGCCAGTCATGGCTCGAACGCCTGCGGCTGGACCGCGAAATGGACGAACGCCGCGTCGCGGAGAGCAATTTGCGCCATTTGTTCGAAGTCTGCCCGGTGCCGCTGGTGCTCAGCCAGCAATCCGACGGCAGCGTGCTGCGGTTGAACCGCGCTGCGCAGACCTTGCTCGACCCGGCGCAGCGCCATCCCGCCCCCGGGTCGGCGCGCATGGCCGGCTTTTACGCCGACGAAGCCACGCGCAGCGCCATCACCCAGGCGCTGCGCAGCAGCGGCGAGGCCGGGCCGGTCGACGTGCGCATGCTCACCTCCAGCGGCCAGGGGCTGCACGTGCTGCTAGCCGCACGCGCGCTGCGCTTTGACGGCAAACCCGCTGTCCTCACCAGCCTGGTGGAAATCACCGAGCGCAAGCAGCGCGAGCAGGCACTGGCGCGGCAGACGCAGACCGACGCCCTCACCGGGCTATTCAACCGCCGCGGGTTTTTCGACCGCGCCGAAGTGCTGCTGCAGGCGCAGCACGGCACGCTGCCCAGCCTGCTTTTGCTCGACGCCGATCACTTCAAGCGGGTCAACGACACCCACGGCCACGCCGTGGGCGACGCCGTGCTGCTGCAACTGTCCAGCCGCATGGCCGCAGCGCTGCGCGAAGGCGACGTGCTCGCGCGCATCGGCGGCGAGGAGTTCGCCGTGTTGCTGCCGGACACACCGCTCGACCAGGCCCTGCACCTGGCCGAGCGTCTGCGCGAAGCCGTCGCGCGACACGCCCTGCGCGTGCACGGTGTCCGCGTGAGCATGAGCCTGAGCATCGGCGTGACCGCGCTGCTCCCGGGTGAACGGCGCATCGACGCAGCGCTCAGCCGCGCCGATGCCGCGATGTACCGCGCCAAACAAGGCGGCCGCAACCGCGTGGAGTGCGCCGACGCGGCTGCCTGAACCCGCCGGCATGCAGCCGCAGCCCGTTGACATGCAACTTTTCTAGACCTGACCCCGTTGCTGTTTTTTCAACAACTGCCGCGCCTCGGCCTCGTAAGCGCGGATTTCCTCCAGCGTCGCGCGCAGATCGGCCATACGGCTTTCGATGTCGGCGCGGTGCGCGCCGAGCACTTCGAGGTAGCGTTTGAGCTGCGGCACGGTGTCACGCGGTGATTCGTACATCGTCACCAGCTCCTTGATTTCCGCCAGGCTCAGCCCCAGGCGTTTGCCGCGCTGGGTCAGCTTGAGCCGGGTGCGGTCGCGCTGGGTGTAGATGCGCGCCCGCCCCTGACGCTGCGGGCACAGCAATCCGGCCTCTTCGTAAAACCGGATGGCGCGCGTCGTCAGGTCGAACTCGCGCGCCAGCTCGCCGATGGTGTAGGTCGGCGCCGGGGGCACAACTGCAGGTTTTTGCATGCTTGCCTATACTCGGTGGCACTTGACGTTAACGTTAAGTGTAATGGCCTGCCTGACGGCACCCTGCCCCAATGACACCGTCCATGACCTCCCTGCCCGCCGCCGACGCCCTGTCCTACCCTTACGCCCAGACGCAACCCGCCCGCGGCGCCAGCATCGAACTGCTGCCCGGCGTGCGCTGGCTGCGCATGGGCCTGCCGTTCGCCCTCGACCACATCAACCTCTGGCTGCTCGACGACACCATCGACGGCGTGCGCGGCTGGACCCTCGTCGATTGCGGCATCGACTCGGCGCCGACGCGTGAGGCGTGGGAGCAGGTGTTCGCCGGTGAGCTGCAGGGGCGGCCGGTGCTGCGCGTGGTGGTCACGCACATGCACCCGGATCACGTCGGCCTGGCACATTGGCTGACGGCGCGCTGGAACTGCCTGCTGTGGATGAGCGCGACCGATTATGCCGTGGCCAGCATGGCCGCGCGCGGCTGCATGACCATCGGCGGCGAGCCGATGGCCGCGCACTTCGCCGCGCACGGCCTGCGCGACCAAACCGTGCTGCAGGCCATCCGCCAGCGCACCGATTACTACACCGGGCTGGTGCCGGCCATGCCGCCGCGGTTCAGGCGGCTGCAGCATGGGGACGTGCTGCGCATCGGCGGACGCGACTGGCGCTGCGTCGTCGGCTTCGGCCACGCCCCGGAGCACATCAGCCTGCATTGCGCACAGGACGATGTATTCATCGCCGGCGACATGCTGCTGCCGCGCATTTCGACCAATGTCAGCGTCAACGACAACGAGCCGCTGGCCAACCCGCTGCAGCAGTTCCTCGACAGCCTGGAGCGCTTTGCCGCGCTGCTGGACAACGGCACGCTGGTGCTGCCGTCGCACGGACTGCCGTTTCGCGGCGCGCTCACGCGTATCGCGCAGCTGCAGCAGCATCACCAGCAGCGGCTGGCGGAGGTGATCGCCGCCTGCGCCAGCGCACAAACCGCAGCCGACTTGCTGCCGGTGCTGTTCAAGCGCCCGCTGGACGTGCACCAGCTCACGTTCGCCATGGGCGAGTCGATCGCGCATTTGCACAAACTGTGGTTCGACGGCCAGTTGCGCCGCATCGACGACGGCGGCGTGTACCGCTTCGTGCGCTGACGCCATGCCGGGCGCACGGCTGCGCCGTAGCCGTGCCGGCGACTGCGGCGCATTGCGCATAATCGCAGCATGCTCAACATCTTCACCCTCAAAAACGGCCGGCTGGTGCAACAGGAAATCACCGACCCGCAGACGCTGGCCTCGCTGCAGCCGGTGTGGGTCGATCTGGAGGCGGCCGAGCCGCGCGAACTCGGCTGGGTCGAGGCGCGCTTTGGCCTGTTCATTCCGCCGGACGTGCTCGACCAGGATCTGGAAGAATCCGCCCGCTTTTACGAGGAGGATGAAGAGCAGCAGCTACACCTGCGATCAGACTTTCTCATCAACGACGAGCAGCGCGCGCGCAACGAGCGCGTGGCGTTCATCATCCACCGCGGTGTGCTGTTTTCGGTCCACACCCACGACTTGACGGTGTTTCGCCTGCTGCGGCTGCGCGCGCGGCGCATGCCCGGGCTGATCGAAAACGCCACCGACGTGCTGCTCGCGCTGTACCTCACCGACGCCGAGTATTCCGCCGACACCCTCGAAGGCATCTACGACGCGCTCGAAGCCATCGGCGCACGCATCCTCAAACCCGGGCCGAGCGACCAGGACGCCTCCGACGCGCTGACCGGCATCGCCCAGCAGGAAGACCTCAACGGCCGCATCCGCCGCAACGTCATGGACACCCGCCGCGCGCTGAGTTTTCTGCTGCGCAGCCGTCACCTCAGCGCCGAACAGTCGCAGCAGGCGCGGCAGATCCTGCGCGACCTCGATTCGCTCGACGGCCACACCGCGTTTCTGTTCGACAAGATCAACTTCCTCATGGCCGCCACCGTCGGCTTCATCAACATCAACCAGAACAAGGTGATCAAAATCTTTTCGGTCGCCTCGGTGGCCATGCTGCCGCCCACGCTCATCGCCAGCATCTACGGCATGAACTTCAAGGCCATGCCCGAGCTGGAGTGGACGTATGGCTATCCCTTCGCCCTCGGGCTGATGGTGCTGACGGTGATCGCGCCGTTCTGGTACTTCCGCAAAAAAGGCTGGTTGGGCTGAATCTCAGGGTCCGGCGGCGCGCCGGAACGCGCGCACCACGGCCCCGAGCAGCGGCAACGTGGCATAAAACGCGCATGCATCCCAGTAATCGCGGTGCGACGCGATCCGGCCCTGCGCGTCGAGCTGCAGGCGGCTGGCACCGTCGATGCAATGCGCCGCCCCGCCGGCGCGCCAGGCGAAATGAAACTCCCAGGTCAGCCAGACGACGTCGCCCTGCGCCACTGCCTCGCGCACGGCAAACCGCGGAGCGTGCAGTCTGGCGTACATGTGCGCGAATTGCCCGGTGATCGCCGCCAGACCCTGCACCCGGGTGAACGGATCGGCAAACGTCGCCTGCGCGGCGTAGATCTGCGCCAGGGTGTCGAGCCGGTCGCTGCGCAACTGCTCGAACACCTGCACGATGCGCTGCGCCGCCTCCGACGGGGTGGGGATGGACATGCCCGGCATGGTAGCCGCGGCTTCAAACCCAGCGCGGCAGCAACACCGCGGCCCAGACCAGCGCGGCCAGCAGCAAAGTCAGCAGCACTGCGGCACTGCCCAGGTCTTTGGCCGTTTTGCTCAGCGGGTTGCGCTCCAGCGACACGCGATCGACGGTGTATTCGATCGCGGTGTTGAGCAGTTCGACGATGAGCACCAGCAGCACGCTGCCGGCGAGCACCGCGCGTTCCGTCCAGCTGCGTCCGAGCCACAGCGCCAGCGGCAGCGCCAGCAGCGCCAGCACTACCTCCTGGCGAAACGCCGATTCGGTGCGCCACGCCGCGCGCAATCCGCTGAGCGAATGCAGCACGGCGTGGTACAGGCGGGACAGCCCGGTGCGCGTCTTGTACGGGTTGGCCGACTGCGTATCCGACGGCAGCGGCGCCGGTTTGCGTTGCTGCGCCATGCCGCCTTAGCGCACCGCGCCGTTTGCCGCGCCCTGGCGCACGGCATGGCGCAGATGGTCGAGAAACTGCCGCGACGCCGCGTCCCAGGTGAATTTGCGCGCGTGCGCCAGCGCCACGCTGCGCGGGATCTGCAGCGCGCGCAGGCAGGCCGCCTTCAGGTCAGGGTCGAGCACGCCGGCCGGGCTGTCGCCGATGACGTCCAGCGGCCCGGTCACCGGGTAAGCCGCCACCGGGCAGCCACAGGCCAGCGCTTCGATCAATACCAGGCCGAAGGTGTCGGTCTTGCTCGGAAACACGAACACGTCGGCGCCGGAATACACCCTGGCGAGCTCGTCCTGCGACAGGACGCCGAGAAAGCGCACACCGGGATATTGTTTGCGGATGCGTGGCAGCTCCGGGCCTTCTCCCACCACCCACTTCGTGCCCGGCAGATCGAGCTGCAAAAACGCGTCGATGTTTTTTTCCACCGCCACCCGGCCGACGTACAAAAAAATCGGCGGCGTGCCCTCCAGCCGCTGGCCGTCGCGCGGGTAGAACACGCGGTGATCGACGCCGCGCGACCACAGCCGCACCTGGCGGAAACCCCGCGCCTCCAGGTCGCGCTTGACCACCTGCGTGGGTGCGAGCACGGCGCGGCCGGCGTTGTGGAAGCGGCGCAGGTAAGCGTAAGTCCAGCTCAGCGGAATGCGAAACCGCGCCTGCACGTATTCCGGAAAGCGGGTGTGGTACGCCGTGGTCAGCGGAATGTCCAGCCGGCGGGCGATGGCACGCGCGGCGTGTCCCAGCGGCCCTTCGGTGGCCACGTGCACCACATCGGGCATGAAGCGGGTGATGCGCTGCAGCAAAAGCGATCGCGGCCACAGGCTGAGGCGGATTTCCGGATAGGTCGGGCAGGGGATGGTGCGGAACGCCCCGGGTTCGACCACTTCGACCTCCTGCCCGAGATCGCGCAGATGACCGATGGTGGTCTTGAGGGTGCGCACCACGCCGTTGACCTGCGGTTCCCAGGCGTCGGTGACGATGAGGATGCGCAGCGGCGGCGCGCCGATGGCCATCGGCGCGGGCCTGTCCGCAGCCGGCGCGAGGGCCGCCGGGAAGTCGCCGGGGATCATGCTGTCCCCCCGCGCGCCGTCGCCGCTGGCCGCTGGACCACCCCTTGCGGCTGCAGCTCGGCCAGGACGTGCAATCCAGCGTTCCAGTGCAGCAGTTTGAGGCTGCCGGCGTGGTCTTCGGCCAGGGCCGTGAGGCTTTCCACCCAGTCGCCGCAGTTGGCGTAAATCTGCCCGGCGTCGCCGCGCAGCTCGGCGTGATGGATGTGACCGCAGACCACGCCGTCGCAGCCTTGTCGCCGCGCCTCGTCGCCGAGCAAGGTTTCGAACGCCGAAATGGTGTTCACCGCCGCCTTGACCTTGTGCTTGAGGTATTGCGACAGCGACCAGTAAGGCAGACCGAGCTTGAGCCGCACGTGGTTGAACCAGCGGTTGAGCTTGAGGCTGAACATGTACGCCGCATCGCCCAGGTGCGCCAGCCATTTGGCGTACAGCACCACGCTGTCGAACAGATCCCCATGCACCACCAGCAGGGTGCGGCCGTCGGCAGTGACGTGCCGCACCTGATTGACCACCTCGATGCCGCCGAAGTGCAGCCCTTCGTAGGGGCGGGCAAACTCGTCGTGGTTGCCCGGAACGAACACCACGCGCGTGCCCTTGCGCGCCTTGCGCAGCAGTTTTTGCACCACGTCGTTGTGCGTCTGCGGCCAGTAAATGCCTTTTTTCTTCAGTTGCCAGCCGTCGATGATGTCGCCGACCAGGTAAATGGTGTCGGCGCCGCAGTGCCGCAGAAAGTCGAGCAGCTGGGCCGCCTTGCAGTCGCGTGTTCCGAGGTGGATGTCCGACAGCCAGAGGGTGCGCCACTGGAACTGCGGCTCGGCCTCGACGCCGCCGCCGTGCGCGCCGCAATACGTAGCGACAGGCAGCGACGCCGTCGCGCCGCCGGGCACAGCCGCCGTGCTGCGCTGCAATCGGGACGAGGTGACTGTGGCCATGCGCGCATTGCATCGGCACAATATGTCAGGCGCATGACCGTCATGCAAACCGTCGCCCCGGCGCTCGACGCGGGCGCTTGTGCGCCGCGCGGCGAACGGTTCCAATGATTCCATCCCGTCGATCTGCCCATCATCTGTCCGCCATGAGCCAGGAACGTGAACTCAAATTCCGCATCGACCCGTCGCAGCACGACGCGCTGCGGGAGCACCCGGTGCTGCTCAGTCTGGCCGCAGCGCCGCGGAGCCAGGCCCTGCAGAGCTGGTATTTCGATACCCCGGATCACGCGCTGCGCAACGCCGGACTGGCACTGCGCGTGCGTCATGCAGACGGCGCGCCGCGCGTGCTCACGCTCAAGAGCAGCCCGGCGCACGGACTGCAGCTCGAACGCGGCGAATGGGAGTTCGCCATCGACGGCGACGTCCCCGATGTCGCGGCCCTGCAGCGTCTGCAGTCCACCCCGCTGGCCGCGCTGGGCGACGCCGCCGCGCTCGCGGGGGCCCTGCGCGCGGTGCTCGGCACCCGTGTGCAGCGCACGGCATGGCAAGTGCCGTGGCAGGGCTCGCTGCTGGAAGTCTGCCTGGACGTCGGCCAGGCACTGGGCGGCACCGCGGCCGATGCCCCCGCCCTGCCGCTGAGCGAAGTCGAAATCGAACTGCTCGACGGCCACTGGCTGCACGCCTTCGATCTGGCCTGGACACTGGCGCAGGACATCCCGCTGCTGCTGTCGCCGACCAACAAGGTGCAGATGGCGGCACGGGCTGCCGGCATGGCGCCGTGGCAACTGCCCGAACTCGCCCGCAGTCTCGCGCCGCACGCACGCGGCGGGCAAGCGCTGGCGGCAACGCTGCAACAGGCTGCCGCCGTGCTCGCCAGCGGTGCCGAGATGCTGCACCATGGCCATGCCCACGCCGACACCGTGCATCAAATGCGGCTGCAACTGCGCCGCCTGCGCGTGTTGCTGCACCTGCTGCAGACCACCGGCCCGCAGTCGCAGCGCGCCGCGTGCAAATGGCTGCGCGGCGAATGGCGCTGGGCCGGGCAGCTGCTCGGCGCCGTGCGCGATGTCGACGTCTGCCTGCAACAGGCCGCGTCGCTGGCCGAAGCCGAGCGCCCGGCGGTGCACCGCGGCCTGGAACACAAGCGCGCCGCGCGGCTGCAGGCGCTGCTCGCCTACCTGCGCAGCGCGCGCTTCGGTCGCGTGCTGCTGGCGCAGGCGCGCTGGGCGCAGGACTGGAGCGACGCGGAGCTGGCCGCAGCCCGGCAGCCCAGCAGTCAGCTCGCCCGCCGGCTGCTGCGCTTTCACCGCGACGACCTGCAGCTGCACCCCCAGCGCTGGGCCGAGTTGCTGGCCATCTGGCAAGGCCAGACGGCGTCACCTGCCGACGCGCCGTGGGAGTCGCTGCATGTCCTGCGGCTCAAGGCCAAACAGCTGCGATACTCCCTGGAGTGGCTCGCGCCCTGGGTCGACGACGTGCTGGGCAAACAGGGCCGCGCCTGGCTCAAACTCACCAGCGCACTGCAGGCCGATCTGGGAGACGCGCTGGACACCCTGCGTCTGGCACGCTGGGTCAACGAAACCCGCGCCGCGCACCCGGGGCTGGCCGCAAGCTCCGACGAGGACGGCGTGCGCCGGGCGTTCGACCTGGCCAGCCGCGGCTTGCAACGGGCGCTGCAGGCAGCCCGCAGCGCCAGCCGCTAGGGCGGCACCGTCAGCAGGATGCCCAAGCCGTGAAGCCGCGCACGGCTGCCGCCCTGCCCGACTTAGCCCAAGGTGAGCCGGGCGCGGCCTAGTGGTTCAGGGGTTTTTGCGCAGATTCGCCGCAGGGATGCGCAGCGCTTCGCGGTATTTGGCCACGGTGCGCCGCGCCACCTGCACGCCCTGCCGCGCCAGCAGATCGGCCAACTCGCTGTCCGACAGCGGCTTGGCGCTGTTTTCTTCGGCGATCAGCCGGCGGATGAGCTCGCGTACCGCGGTCGACGAGGTGCTGCCGCCGGTTTCGGTGTTCAGCCCGGAGCCGAAAAAGTATTTCAGCTCGACCGTGCCGAACGGCGTGAGCATGAATTTCTGCGTGGTCACGCGCGAAATGGTCGATTCGTGCAGGCCGAGCTCGTCGGCGATTTCGCGCAGCACCATCGGCCGCATCGCCACCGGGCCGTAGTCGAAAAACCGCTGCTGCCGCTCGACGATGGCCTGGGCCACGCGCTCGATGGTCTCGAAGCGCTGCTGCACGTTTTTGACGAACCAGCGGGCCTCCTGCAGCTGCCCCTGCATCGCCGCGGTGCCGTCGCGCGCGCGGCGCAGCGCCTCGGCGTAGAGCTGGTTGACGCGCAGCCGCGGCAGCACCTCCGGGTTGAGGTGCGCCGTCCAGCCGCGCGGGGTTTTGCGCGCGATGACATCGGGGGTCACCGCCTGCGCCGCATCGCTGCGAAACGCGCTGGCGGGTTGCGGATCGAGCTGGGCGATGCGCTGCTGCGCCTGGCGCAGAGCGGTTTCGTCGGCGCCGAGCAGGCGTTCGAGCTTGCGCCAGTCGCGCCGCGCCAGCAGGTCGAGATGGCCGCCACGGCAGATCGCCAGCGCCAGGTCGCGCACCGCACACGGCGGCTGGCGTTGCAGTTGCAGGCACAGGCAGTCGGGCAAATCGTGCGCCGCCACCCCGGGCGGATCGAAACTCTGGATCAGCCGCATCGCCGTGGTCAGGGCGTGGACCACGTCGTCCAGCGTCTGCTCGTCGGCGTCGGGGGCCAGCGCCTGGGCCAGTTCCTGCGGCGTCTCCGGCAGGTAACCGGCGTCGTCGAGCGAATCGATGATGGCCTCGGCGGCGGCCCGCTCGGCCGGGTTGAGCGCCAGCCCGGCGAGCTGCGCGCGCAGGTGGTCGCGCAAATCCGCCTGCACCGCGGCGCGCTCCAGCGGGCTGAAGTCGTCGTCCTCGTCGCGGCTGGCAGCCGATGCGGCGCTGCCCCAGGAATCGGGCTCGGCGTCGGCATCGGCGCCGGGGTCGGTTTCAGCGCCGCTGGCAGTCCAGTCCTGCGCGTCCAGCCGCAGTTCGGCGGCATCCGCTTCGGACTCGACCGCGGCGGTGGCTGTCTCCGCCACGGTTTCGGCCGGGGCGGCCGGAGCGGCTTCGACCGGCGGCACGGCGGCGGTGTCGTCGGTGTCGTCGGCTTCGAGAAACGGGTTGGATTCGAGCAGGCTGTCGATTTCCTGCGTGAGCTCGACGGTGGAGAGCTGCAGCAGGCGGATGGACTGCTGCAGCTGCGGGGTGAGCGCCAGATGTTGCGACAGGCGCAGATGAAGCGACGGTTTCATCGCGTGGACTACATGCGGAAGTTTTCGCCGAGATACACCTTGCGTACCGCAGGGTCGTCGATGATGGCCTGCGGCTCGCCCTGCGCCAGCACCTGGCCTTCGCTGATGATGCAGGCGCGGTCGCAGATGCCCAGGGTTTCGCGCACATTGTGGTCGGTGATGAGCACGCCGATGCCCTGCTCCTTGAGGAACTGCACGATGCGCTGGATTTCGATCACCGCGATCGGGTCGATGCCGGCGAACGGCTCGTCGAGCAGGATGAACCGCGGTTGCGTCGCCAGCGCACGGGCGATTTCCACCCGCCGCCGCTCGCCGCCGGACAGCGCCGGCGCCGGGGTGTCGCGCAGGTGTTCGACGTGCAGCTCGCGCAGCAGATGGTCTTCACGCTCGCGGATTTCGCCGCGCGACAGCCGCCGCCCCTGCGCGTCGCGCTGCAGTTCGAGCACGGCGCGCACGTTTTCCGCCACCGTCATGCGGCGGAAAATCGAGGCTTCCTGCGGCAGATACGACAGCCCCATGCGGGCACGGCGGTGCATCGGCAGATTGCTGACATCGCGGCCATCGATATGGATGCGCCCGGCATCGGGCCGCACCAGGCCGACGATCATGTAAAACGACGTGGTCTTGCCCGCGCCGTTGGGACCGAGCAGCCCCATGACCTCGCCGCAACGCACGCTGAAACTCACGTCGCGCACCACCTGCCGGCCGACGTAGCGCTTTTGCAAATGCTGCACGTCGAGTTCCGGACACGACGCCGTTGCCGCCGCCGCGCGGGGGGGCGCGGCGCCCTGGGCTGCCGCAGACGTCGGCAGCGGGGGTTGCGGCTGCGCGCTCATTGCCCCCCCATGCCGGGCGTCACGCGCAGCGGCAGCGGAGGCTGGGCAGCGGCAGCCGCCGACGTCGCCGCCTGTGGCGTGATCATCACCCGCACCCGTCCACCCGGATTGGTCGGCGAGGCGCCCTGCGCTCCGCCCTCGACGGTGAACACCTCGGTGATCTGGTTGTACGCAATGACGTTGCCCTGGCTGCGGTCGGCGAGCCTGCCGCCGACCAGGCGGCTGAGCATGGCCTGACCGCGCAGCGTCACCACATCGGTCTTGCCGTCGTACTCGATGCGCTGCGCCTGGCCCTGCATGCTTTGCGTCGGCTGGCCCGGGGCGGTATCGAGCTGCTGCGCGAACGTGGCGAGCTGCCCCGGCGCGGCGATGGCCGTGGCGTACTGGTAGCCGTCGGCCGCCTGCCGCACTTCCACCCGCGCCGCGCGCAACACCATCGAGCCCTTGGTGACGACGACGTTGCCGCTGAACACACTGGTCTGGTGGACGTCGTCGTAGCGCATGGAATCGGCTTCGATGTGGATCGGCTGGTTGCGGTCGGCCTGCGCCGCGGTGGCCGGCGACGCCACAGCGAGCAAGGCCAGCCACAGACCGATGAGGGCCACGCCATGCCGCCACATCGGCCTACCGCCGGGGTGGGCCTGGCGCACGGCGGCGACGCGGACTGCGCTGGGAAGGAGACGGGCCAGTCGTTTCATCGGCATGGGTTTTGCTTGGTTCGGCTCATTCTAGGGCCTGTTGCCGCCGCCGCAACGCGCTGCGGCAAAAAGCAAACTGCCCGCGCGATGGCGGGCAGTCCGGTTGAGGATCACAGGTTCATTTTTTCGCCGCCTGCACCTTTTTGATCAGGTAATCGACGACCTGCAGCACCTTCTGGTTGTTGTTCGCCTCGGGCAGCGCCGCAGACGTGGTGTACATGCCCTGCACCGCCATCGTCGGCACACCCTGGATCTGGTAGTCGGTGACCATCTGCGTGGCCTGCTTGACCTGGGCGTTCACACCGAACGAGTTGTAGGCATCGAGGAAGGCCTTTTTGGGAATGCCCTGCTGCGCCAGCCAGTTGGCCATCTGCTCGGGCGTGCCCAGCGGAATGTGCTGCTGGTGGATGGCCTGGAAAATTTTTGCCTGCATCGCATCGTTGAGCTTGCCCAGCGCCTTGAGCGCGTAATAGAGGTGTTGTTGCGGCACGAATTGTGGCGAAAACGCCACCGGCACGCGTTCGAGCACGACGTTGGGCGGCAGTTTTTTCGCCCAGCTTTCGAGCAGGGGATCGAAGTCGGCGCAGTGCGGGCAGTCGTACCAGAAAAATTCCATCACCACGATTTTGTCCGACGGACTCACCGGCTGCGGCACAGGCAGGCGGTTGTAGGCGAAACCTTCATGGAACTGTTCGGCTGCAGGCGCCGCCGGGGTTTGGGCCTGTGCAGCGGCGCCAAGGAATCCCAGTGAAACGGCCACGAGCAGCAGGGAGAGCCAGCGTTGCAACATGTGTCGTCCTTTTCGATCGATGAATCAGAGAGTTGGGTTTATTTGCCGATGCGCACCAGCGCGGTTTGAATCCCATTGTCGCTGAGAAGTTTCTGCGTCTTCTCCGCCTGCTGCGCCGAGGTGAACGGCCCGACCCGAACGCGGTAGAGGGTGCGGCCGTTGACGACGCGCTCGTCGACGTGCGCTTCCTGCCCGGTCAGCGCCACGCGGGCACGCTGGCGTTCGGCGTCATCGCGGGTGCTATACGCGCCGACCTGCAGCACGTAGCTGACTTCTGCGGGCGCCGCTGCGGGCGTCTGGGCAGACGGTCCTGCCGCCGGCGTGGCTGCAGCCGCCGGTTGCGACGCCGGCGCACCGGGTTGGGCGAGTTTGGCCAGCGCCTGTGGCGACAGGGGTTTGCTGGCAACGGTGATGGGCATGGAGCTGCTGCCCGCCGGCGGCCCGGAGGTCGCCCCGCTCAGCCCCTGGTTCGGATTCCAGCGGCCCGCGGCCGAGCCGGCGCCGACCGGCCGCTCCTGAAAGCGGTTCATGAACGGCAGCGGCGCCTTGGTCAGGTAAAACGCCACCGCCAGCGCGATGGCCAGGCCGATGACCAGGCCGATGATGATGCCAAGCAGGGTGCCGCCAGACTGGCGGTGGTGCGGGCGAAGGGACATAACGGTTCCGGGCAATGAAAAAACGGGGCCGGGCGAAGGCATCGGCTCACATCCGCTGCGGCGCGCTCACGCCGAGCACATCGAGCGCATTGTGCATCACTTGGCGCACGGCGTTGAGCAGCCGCAGCCGCGCATGACGCAGCGGCAGTTCGTCGACTAGCACCCGCTCGGCGTTGTAGTAGGCGTGGAATTCGGCGGCGAGATCGCGCAGATAAAACGCCACGTGGTGCGGCGCGAGTTCCTTGGCCGCCACCGCCAGGATTTGTGGATACTGTGCCAGCGTCAGCAGCAGCGCCCGTTCGCGCGGCGCGGTGAGCAGGCGCAAATCGGCCTGCTGCAGCACGTCGCCGTTGGCGGCATCGCCCGGCGCGCGCGCGGCCCATTGCTCGAACACCGAACACACCCGGGCATGGGCGTATTGCACGTAATACACCGGGTTTTCGTCGGTCTGCGCCAGCGCCAGATCGACGTCGAAGACAAATTCCGTGTCGGCTTTGCGCGAGACGAGGAAAAACCGCACCGCGTCGCGGCCGCGCTGCAGCGCCGCGGCGCGCTCATCGGGGTTCATGTCTTCACGCACCCCGCCGGACCATTCGATCAGATCGCGCACGGTCACGTAGCTACCGGCACGTTTGGAAATTTTCACCTCCTGCCCGCCGCGCAGGACGGTGACCATTTTGTGCAGCACGTAGTCCGGGTAATTTTGCGGAATGCCCAGGCCCAGCGCCTGCAGCCCGGCGCGCACACGGGCGATGGTGCCGTGGTGATCCGACCCCTGGATGTTGACCGCGCGGTGAAAGCCGCGCTGCCACTTGACCAGGTGGTAGGCGACGTCGGGGACGAAATAGGTGTAGCTGCCGTCGGATTTGCGCATCACGCGGTCTTTGTCGTCACCGAAATCGGTGGTGCGCAACCACAGCGCGCCGTCCTGCTCGTAAGTGTGCCCGGACTGCTGCAGGCGCTGCACGGTGGCGTCGACCCGGCCGTCGCTGTACAGACTCGATTCGAGGTAGTAGCAGTCGAAGCGGATGCCGAAGGTTTTCAGATCCAGATCCTGCTCGCGGCGCAGATAGGCCACGGCGAAACGGCGGATGCCCTCCAGATCGTCGGCGTCGCCGCTGGCCTGCACCGGTTGTCCCTGGTCGTCGGGGACGGACTGCCGCGCCAGAAAATCGTGCGCGATGTCGGCGATGTACTCGCCGTTGTACGCCGATTCCGGCCAGCCGGGATCTCCCGGCTGCAGGCCGCGGGCACGCGCCTGCACCGACAGCGCCAGGTTGTGGATCTGCACTCCGGCGTCGTTGTAATAAAACTCGCGCTGCACGGCCCATCCCTGGGTGGCGAGCACCGCGGCGATGGCGTCGCCCAGCGCCCCCTGGCGGCCGTGGCCGACGTGCAGCGGGCCGGTCGGGTTGGCCGAGACGAATTCCACCAGCACCGGCTGCGCTGCGGCACGGCGGCTGTGGCCGAACGTCGCGCCGGCCTGCTCGACGTCGGCAACCACCTGCTGCAGCACCTGCGCCTGCAGATGAAAGTTGATGAACCCCGGCCCGGCGATGTCGGCGCGCTGCAGCCCGGCGGCCAGCGCCGCGTCGGCCTGCACGCGGTCGATGATGTCCTGCGCCACCTCGCGGGGATTGCGCTTGAGCGGCCTGGCCAGTTGCATCGCCAGGTTGGTGGCGAGCTCCCCGTGTTCTGCGCTGCGCGGCCGGCTGACTTCGACCGTGGCGTTGAACTCCGGCATCAAGTCGCCGGCGATGCGTTCGAGCGCGGCGGTCAACCGCGCGGTGTAATCGATCATTATGCAAACGTCGTGATTGCGCAAACGTCCCATTTTATGGGCCTGGCGCGCCGCGCCGCGCGGTCATGGCGGTATGGTGTAATGGCTCGCGCCGGCCTGCGCGTGTGTTCAGGCACGCCGACGCCGGTGGATGGGTGGCATCGACCCCCGTTTCCTGACAACACACTTGGAGGAATCATGAACAAACTGATTGCAACCCTGGCGCTGACGCTCGGTGCGCTGTCCCTACCCCTGCTGGCGCACGCCCAGGCCACACCGCAGCAAAGCCGCATGGCGCAATGCAACAAGGAAGCGGCAGGAAAGACCGGCGAAGCCCGCAAGGCGTTCATGAAGGACTGTCTGGCGGGTAAACCCGCAGCCGCCGAAGCAGCCAAACCCGCGGCCAAGGAGCCGGCCAAGGTCGAACACAAAGCCGCCGCCGATGGCAAAAAGCTGACCCCGCAGCAGGAAAAAATGTCGTTTTGCAGCAAGGACGCCAAGGCCAAAGGTCTCAAAGGCGAGCAGCGCAAAAAATTCATGAGCGAGTGCCTGCGCAAGAAATAAGCAGCGACGACGGTCTGCCTGGCACGCCGCGGTGGCGCCCGCTGCCGCGGCCCGATGAAAACGCACCCACGGGTGCGTTTTTTTATGCCTGCACGCCGTGCTGCCTGCGTTTGTTTATTGCTGCACCACGGAGTAGTGCGTCAGCCCCAGACCCTGCAGTTTCTGCGTCAGCGCGCTGTCGGGAGCGGAGGGCAGCGGGCCGATCTGCACGCGGTAAAACAGTTGCCCGCGGATATACCCCGGCACGATGCCGACGTTGCCGATGCCCGCGGCGCGCATGCGCTCCCGCTCGGCCTCGGCGTTGGCCAGCAGGGTGAATGCCCCGGTTTGCACATAGGTCTGCGTCACGCCGCCGTCGGCCGAAGGTGGCACGGATGCCGCTGCTGCCGGCGGTGGCAGCGGCGACGCATCCACCGGCGCCGGTGCGGCTGCAGCACTCACTGCGGCAGGCTGCAGCGGCGGCAACGGCTCGATCTGCATGCCCACGGGCTGCTGCTGCGGCGCCGCCTGCGCTGCAGCGCTGACGACCGCGACCTCAGCCTGCGGCGCCGGGGAAACCGGTTGCGGCGCGAACTGTTGCGGCGCGAACTCCTGCGGCATGGGCGTGGCCGTTGCCGCCGGCATCGCCTGGGCCTCTGCAGCCGGCGCAGCCGGGGCGGCGGCAAGCTGCAGCGGCGCATTCGCGCCGTCAGGCAGCGCGACGATGCGTACCGGCGCCGTGCCAGTGCGCGTGACACCCAGCGCCTGCGCTGCCCCCATGGACAAGTCCAGCAGCCGGTCGCTGACGAACGGCCCGCGGTCGTTCACCAGCACCAGCGCGCTCAGGCCGTTGTCCAGATTGGTCACCTGCACGCAGGTCGGCAGCGGCAGCACGCGGCTGGCGGCGGTGAATTCGCGCGGGTTGAAGCGCACTCCCATCGACGTCGTCGACCCCGACTCCCAGCCGTACCACGACGCCGTGCCCACTTCGTCGTAGCCCTGCGCGCTGTGCAGCGGCGTGTAGGTGCGGCCTTTGACGGTGTAGGGTCGGTTGTATGCCGCCTGCAGATTGGGCGGCGGCGCATGGCAGCCGGACTGCGCATTGACCGGCACGGACACGCTGCTGCCCGGGCGCGGCGGCGAACTGGCGCAACCGGCGAGCAGCAGGCCCAGCAGCACGGCACCGGCGACGGGCAAACGCAGCCGGCGGCATTCCCGGCAGGTGGCGGGCAGCTGGCGGCTGCAGGTCTGTCGGTGTCGTGTGCGCATGCGCAAACTCCGGGCAATGGGCACAATGCTACCCGCGCCGCAGGCAAAAAAACACCGCCCGCAGGCGGCGTTGCGACCGTTCTGACCGACCAGCGGCTGGCCGCGCCAGACGCTCAGTGGCTGCGTCCGCGCAGGCGGCGGATGGCGGCGAGTTGTGCCGCGAGCATGGCAAGTTCGCCTTCGACCACGGCAATGTCCTGCTTTTCCTTGGCGTGCGCCCGGGCCTCCTGCGCCGCCTTCAGCGCCTCGTTGGCCTTGGCCTCGTCGAGATCCTTGCCACGAATCGCCGTATCGGCCAGCACGGTCACGCGCTTGGGCTGCACTTCGAGGATACCGCCGGCGACAAAGATGAACTCTTCCTTGCTCCCTGCGGCGTTGGCTTCGGGCAGCTCGATGCGCACCGAGCCGGGTTTGATGCGGGTGATCAGCGGGGTGTGGCCCGGAAGAATGCCCAACTCGCCCGATTCACCGGGCAGCGCGACAAAGCGTGCCTCGCCGGAAAAAATCGATTCTTCGGCGCTGACGACGTCAACATGGATGGTATTCATGGCTTCGATCCGGAACGTGATGCGGTTGCGGTCTGCGGCGGTCTGCTCCGTGGCCGGGCGGGCCGCCGCGCGGGGCGCTCACGCTCAGCTGAGTTTTTTCGCTTTTTCGAACGCTTCGTCGATGGTGCCGACCATGTAGAACGCCTGCTCGGGCAGGGCGTCGCACTCGCCGTTGACGATCATCTTGAAACCGCGGATGGTTTCCTTCAGCGGCACGTACTTGCCGGGCGAGCCGGTGAACACTTCGGCGACGTGGAAGGGCTGCGACAGGAAGCGCTGGATCTTGCGCGCACGCGCCACGGCCAGCTTGTCTTCCGGCGACAGCTCGTCCATGCCCAGAATCGCGATGATGTCGCGCAATTCCTTGTAGCGCTGCAGAATGCCCTGCACCGCGCGGGTGGTGCTGTAGTGCTCCTCACCGATGATGTTCGGGTCGATCTGCCGGCTGGTGGAGTCCAGCGGATCGACCGCCGGATAGATGCCCAGCGAGGCGATGTCGCGGCTGAGCACCACGGTGGCATCGAGGTGGTTGAAGGTGGTCGCAGGCGACGGGTCGGTGAGGTCGTCCGCCGGCACGTAAACCGCCTGGATCGAGGTGATCGAACCGACTTTGGTCGAGGTGATGCGCTCCTGCAGTTTGCCCATTTCCTCGGCCAGCGTCGGCTGGTAGCCCACGGCGGACGGCATGCGGCCGAGCAGCGCCGAGACTTCGGTACCGGCCAGGGTATAGCGGTAGATGTTGTCGACGAAGAACAGGATGTCGCGACCCTCGTCGCGGAAGCGCTCGGCCATGGTCAGGCCGGTCAGCGCCACGCGCAGACGGTTGCCCGGCGGCTCGTTCATCTGGCCGAACACCATGCCGACCTTGTCGAGCACGTTCGACTCCTTCATTTCGTGATAGAAGTCGTTGCCTTCGCGGGTACGCTCGCCCACGCCGGCGAACACCGACAGGCCGCTGTGCTGCTTGGCGATGTTGTTGATCAGCTCCATCATATTGACGGTCTTGCCCACGCCGGCGCCGCCGAACAGACCGACCTTGCCACCCTTGGCGAACGGGCAGACCAGGTCGATCACCTTGATACCGGTTTCGAGCAGCTCGACCGAGGGTGACAGCTCGTCGAATTTGGGCGCGGTCTGGTGAATCGAGCGGCGCTCTTCGGTGGCAATCGGGCCAGCCTCGTCGATCGGCCGGCCGAGCACGTCCATGATGCGGCCGAGCACTGCCGGACCGACCGGCACCTCGATCGGCCGGCCGGTGTTGTTCACCCGCATGCCACGGCGCAGGCCGTCGCTGGCACCCATCGCGATGGTGCGCACCACGCCGTCGCCGATCTGTTGCTGGACTTCGAACGTCAGGCCTTTTTCCGCCCGGCTGGCGTCGTTGTCATCGGCCAGGACCAGCGCGTCGTACACCTTGGGAATGGCGTCGCGGGGGAATTCGATGTCGATCACCGCGCCGATGCATTGCACGATTTTGCCTTGCGCTTGAGCTGTCGTCATATTGCTCTCCAATGGTTTCAATTCGGATGGCCGGGATCAGACCGCGGCAGCTCCGCTCACAATTTCCGAAAGTTCTTTGGTGATCGCCGCCTGCCGGCTCTTGTTGTAGACGAGCTGCAGCTCGCTGATCACGTTCTTGGCGTTGTCCGAGGCCGATTTCATCGCCACCATGCGCGCCGACTGTTCGCAGGCCATGTTTTCGGCAACGGCCTGGTAGATCAGCGCTTCGATGTAACGCACCAGCAGCGCATCGATCACCGGCTTGGCGTCGGGCTCGTAGATGTAGTCCCAGCTGTGTTGCCGCTCCTCGCCCGCCTTGGCGGCAAGCGCCTGCGCCGACAGCGGCACGAGCGGCTCGATTTCCGGCGACTGCTTCATGGTGTTGACGAAGCGGCTGTAGGCGAGGTAGACGGCGTCGAGCTTGCCTTCCTGGTAGGCGTCGAGCATCACCTTGACCGGACCGATGAGCTTTTCCAGGTGCGGCTTGTCGCCGAGTTGCACGGCGTGCGAGACGATGTTCATGCCCAGCCGTTGCAGGAACTGCAGACCTTTGTTGCCGATGGCGCAGCACTCGATCTGCACGCCCGCGGCCTGCCATTCCTTGATCCTGCCCAGCGCCATGCGGGTGATGTTGGTGTTCAAGCCCCCGCACAAGCCCTTGTCGGTGGTGACCAAGATCAGGCCGACGCGCTTGACCGGCTCGCGCCTGACCAGGAACGGGTGGGTGTATTCCGGGTTGGCCTGACGCAGATGCCCGGCGATGACCCTCACCGTCTCGCCGTACGGCCGCGCCGCGCGCATGCGCTCCTGCGCCTTGCGCATTTTGGACGCCGCGACCATTTCCATCGCCTTGGTGATCTTGCGCGTGTTTTGCACGCTCTTGATCTTGGCGCGTATTTCTTTCATTCCAGCCATCGCATTACTCCTGGTGCACCCCGGGCAGCCACCGCCGCCCGGGTTTTTGCTTCATCGTGGAATGAATCAGTAGGCACCGGTTTTCTTGAACTCGGCGATCGCTTCCTTCAGCTTGGCTTCGTCGTCCTTGGACAGGTCTTTGGCGGACTCGATGCTTTGCACCAGGGCGGCGTGCTTGGTTTGCAGATGGTCGTGCAGGCCTTTTTCGAACGGCAGCACCTGCTTGACGTCCAGATCGTCGAGGTAGCCGTTGTTCACCGCGTAGAGCGAAGCCGCCATTTGCCACACCTGGAACGGCTGGTACTGCGGCTGCTTGAGCAGTTCGACGACGCGGCGACCGCGTTCGAGCTGCTTGCGCGTGGCTTCGTCGAGGTCGGAGGCGAACTGCGCAAACGCGGCAAGCTCGCGGTACTGCGCCAGGTCGGTACGGATGCCGCCGGAGAGCTTTTTGATGATCTTGGTCTGCGCTGCGCCACCGACGCGCGACACCGACACCCCGGCGTTGATCGCCGGGCGCACCCCGGCGTTGAACAGGTCGGTTTCGAGGAAGATCTGCCCGTCGGTGATCGAAATCACGTTGGTCGGCACGAAGGCGGACACGTCACCGGCCTGGGTTTCGATGATCGGCAGCGCGGTCAGCGACCCGGTCTTGCCCTTGACCGCGCCGTTGGTGAATTTCTCCACGTACTCGGCGCTGACGCGGGCGGCGCGTTCGAGCAGACGGCTGTGCAGGTAGAACACGTCGCCGGGGTAGGCTTCGCGTCCGGGCGGGCGGCGCAGCAGCAGCGAGATCTGACGATACGCCCAGGCCTGCTTGGTCAGGTCGTCGTAGATCACCAGGGCGTCCTGGCCGCGGTCGCGGAAGTACTCGCCCATGGTGCAGCCAGCGTAGGGCGCCAGGTACTGCATCGCCGCAGAGTCGGAGGCCGAGGCGGCGACGACGATGGTGTACTCCATCGCGCCGAATTCCTGCAGCTTGCGCACCACGTTGGCGATGGTCGAGGCCTTTTGCCCGATCGCCACATAGATACAGATCAGGTCTTTGCCTTTCTGGCTGATGATGGTGTCCACCGCCACCGCCGTCTTGCCGGTCTGGCGGTCGCCGATGATCAGCTCGCGCTGGCCACGGCCCACCGGCACCATCGCGTCGATGGCCTTGATGCCGGTCTGCACCGGCTGCGACACCGACTGGCGCCAGATCACACCCGGAGCGATTTTTTCGATCGGGTCATGCTGCTTGGCGTCCACCGGCCCCTTGCCATCGATCGGCACACCCAGGGTGTTGACCACGCGGCCGATCAGTTCGGGGCCGACCGGCACGGAGAGAATCTCCCCGGTGCACTTGACCGTGTCGCCCTCGGAAATGTGTTCATACGGCCCCAGAATCACCACACCGACGGAGTCGCGTTCGAGGTTGAGCGCCAGGCCGTAGGTGTTGTTGGGGAATTCGAGCATTTCGCCCTGCATCACATCGGACAGGCCGTGCACACGCGCGATGCCGTCGGTCAGGGACACGACCGTGCCTTCGTTGCGGATGTTGGCGCTGGCACCCAGACCTTCGATGCGGCTCTTGATGAGTTCGGAAATTTCTGCGGGATTGAGTTGCATGGGAGCCTCTTGAAACTTATGCGGTGAGAGCGGCTTTCATCTGCTCCAGCCGGGCGCGCACCGAGGTGTCGAGCACTTCGTCGCCCACGGCGACGCGCACCCCCCCGATGAGCGACGGATCGATTTCCACGGTGGCGTGCAGTTTGCGGCCATATTTGCGTTCGAGCGCCGCAACCAGGCCGTCGAGTGCCTCTCCTTCCAGCGGATAGGCGCTGGAAATCACCGCTTCGACCTTGCCTTCGGCCGCGTCCTTCAGGGCGCGATACTGCTGGGCGATCTGCGGCAGCGCGGCCAGACGGTGGTTTTCCGTCAGCATCTGCACCAGATTGGCGAGCGCTGCCGGGGCCGGCGCCGGCAGCGCGCCGAGAATCAAATCGGCCAGCTGCCGCGCGGAAACCCGTGGGCTACCGACTACTTCGCGCAGCGCCGGATCGGCTGCGATCTGCGCCAGTTGGTCGAGGGTATCGGCCGCCTGCGCCGCAGACAGGCCGGTGTCGCGCACGGCGGCAAAAACGGCTTCGGCGTAAGGACGGGCAATGGTGGCAAGTTCGGCCATGGCACGCTCCGGTTACAGCTCGGCCTTGAGCCGGTTGAGCAGATCGGCGTGCACCTGCGGGTTGATTTCGCGGTGCAGAATGGCCTCGGCGCCCTTGACGGCCAGCGCGGCGACCTGGTCGCGCAGCTGCTCGCGCGCCTTGACCGCCTGCTGCTCGGCCTCGGTCTTGGCCTGCGCCACGATGTTGGCGGCGACCTCCTCGGCCTTCTTGCGTGCCTCCTCGATCAGGGCCTGCGCACGGCGCTCGGCATCGGCCAGCCGCCCGGCGCTCTCCTGATGCGAGCGGGCGAGCTCTTCCTCGACCTTGCGGTTGGCCGAGGCGAGCTCGGCTTTGGCGCGATCGGCGGCAGCCAGACCGTCGGCGATTTTTGTTGCGCGTTCATCGAGGGCTTTGGTGATGGGCGGCCAGACGAATTTTTTCGTGAACCACGCCAGCAGCAAAAACACGATGATCTGCGCAATGAGTGTTGCGTCCAGATGCATGGCGCTAACCTTTGCTTCAGATGGATGAAGGATGCGGGAAAGACGTTGGGCAAACGCCAGACTCGGTTTACTTCAGCACGAAGGGGTTGGCGAAGGTGAACATCATGGCCAGACCGACACCGATGAGGAACGCCGCATCGATCAGACCGGCCAGCAGGAACATCTTGGTTTGCAGCTCGTTCATCAGCTCGGGCTGACGCGCGGCGGATTCCAGGTATTTGCTGCCCATGATGCCGATGCCGATACAGGCGCCGTTGGCACCCAAACCGATGATCAGACCAGCGGCCAGTGCGACATATCCGAGAACGTGTTCCATGCTTGCTCCTAGAGAGTTGAAGGGAAAAGAGAAAAACAAACGCGCAACAAATCGGTGATGCTGATCGCCGACGGTTTAGTGGTGGTCGTGCGCCTGACCGATGTAAACCAGTGTCAGCATCATGAAAATGAAGCCCTGCAGCACGATCACCAGCATGCTGAAGATCGACCAGGCCAGACCCGCGGCGATGTTGCCGAAAAACAGCGCCCAGCCGGTCAGGCTGCTCAGGCCGGCGGCGCCCATCAGCGCGATGATCATGAACAGGATTTCCTCGGCGTACAGATTGCCGAACAACCGCATGCCGTGCGACAGCGTTTTCGCCAGGTATTCGAGGATCTGCATCGCGAAGTTCAGCGGCCAGAGCAGGAAGTGGTTGCCGAACGGCGCGGTGAACAGTTCGTGCACCCAGCCGCCGATGCCCTTGATTTTGATGCCGTAGTACAGGCTGAGCAGCAAAATGGTGACCGACATGCCCAGGGCGATCGACAAGTCTGCCGTGGGCACGACGCGCAGATAGACGTGCTCGGGGTTTTCGCCGCCGTGCGCCATCTGCCACAGCCGCGGCAGCAGGTCGACGGGAAGCAGGTCCATCGCGTTCATCATCACGATCCAGATGAACGAAATGAACGCCAGGGGAGCGACGAACTCACGCGACTTGGCGTTGCGCACGATGCCGCGCGCCTGCTCGTCGACGAATTCGACGAGGAATTCGACCGCCGCCTGCATCCTCCCCGGCTTGCCGCTGGTCATGTTTTTTGCCACGCGCCACAGCACGAAGCAGGCGATGACGCCCAGCAGCACGGAGAAAAAAATCGAGTCGATGTCGATGATGCCGAAATCGACCACCCCGGCACGCGGGCCGCTGGTCCATTGCGTGAGGTGGTGAACGATGTACTCGCCTGCGGTGATGGTGTGTTGTTCTGCGGACATGGTCGACAAATTTTGAGCGCCGCCAACGCGGCATCACTGGAATGGGTCAGACGGTGCAGGCTGCTTTTTTCCCGCGCAGGATCAGCGCCACCCAATACACCTGCAGAGTGAACGCGATGGCCACCAGCAGCGCCGCCCAGCTCAGCGGCTGCAGCAGGCGCGGGGCGAAAAACAGCAGCACGATGGTCAAACCGATTTTCAACAGCTCGCCCAGCGCAAAGCCGTAAACGGCCACGCCGGGTTTCAATTTGGACAGCCAAAGCTGAATGGCCAGAGCGAACAGCGCCGAAGGCAGGGCGACGACCAGCGTACCGTACAGCGCAGACCACAGCACCGGCAGCGCCCCTCCCGCCAGCGCCCAGGCGACGAGCGCCACGGCCACGCCGACGGCGGTTTGCAGCAGCACCACGCGCCAGACCGACACCTGCGGCTTGCGCCGCAGCAGGCTTTGCACCTCGGCACGGCTCAGCGGCGGCGCTGCCGGGGCAGCGTCCTGCTCGTCCTGCCAGGGGTCTGAGGTGTGCACGGCGTGGCTCAAAGTCGGAACACTCGGTTCAAGGGGTCACGGGGGCGCAGGCTGCCTTGCGGCGGGGCTGCACACAGCCCGGACGGCGCTGCTCGGATTTGTTGCCGCGGGTAACAAATTCGCCTGCGGGTCAAACGGCAAAAGTATAGGGGATAGTCGCCGGCAGGCCAGCTTTTTTGTTGCAGGCCGGTCTAAGATTGTGTCGAGTCAACGTTGCGCGCGCGACACTGTCGGCGTCTTGCAACACATTGCGTGTTCCTTCCCTCCCCATCCCGCCATGAACGCCTTGCTGGTCTTCCTCCATCTCGCCGCCGCCATCATCTGGATGGGCGGCATGGGTTTCATTTTGCTGGCGATGCGGGCCGCGGCTTTCGCCGTTCTGCAGCCGCCGGCGCGGCCGCAGCTGCTGCTGGCCAGCCTGCAGCGGTTTTTCCCTCTGGTGTGGATCAGCATCGCGTTGTTGCTGCTCACCGGACTGACGCTCATGCTCCAGGTCGGCTTCGCCAGCGCGCCGGTCGGCTGGCATGTGATGCTGGGCATCGGCCTGGTGATGATGGCGGTGTTTGCGCACATTTATTTCGCCCCGTTCCGCCGCGCGCAGCGCGCTGCGGCAGCGCAGGACTGGGCTGCCGTCGGCCGGGCGTTACAGGCCATCCATCCTCTCGTGGTGCTCAATTTCACTCTGGGCTGGTGCGCCATCGCCGCGGTGCTGTTCTGGCACTGAGCCGGCAGCGTCGGCAAGCAACGGCGCCAGCGCGTCCCACACGCGCCCGGCGGAGATGCCGCGCAGGCAGTCGAGGTGTCCCAGCGGGCAGGTGCGTGCGAAGCAGGGGCTGCAGTCCAGCTGCAGCCAGACGACGGCGCTGCGGTGCGCCGCCGGCGGGGTGTGGCGGGGATCGGTCGAGCCGTACACGCCGACGGTGGGGCGCTGCAGCGCGGCGGCGATGTGCATCAGCCCGGAATCGTTGCTCACCACCCCACTGCTGCTGGCCAGCAAGGCGATGGCGTCGGCCAACTGCGTCGCGCCGCACAGATTGCGTACCCCCGGTGCCTGCGCGGCGATGGCCTGGCCGCTGGCGGCGTCGCGCGGCGCACCGAGCACGGCCACGGCGTAGCCGGCCTGCTGCGCGCGCACGGCCAGTGCGGCGAAGTGCGCCACAGGCCACTGCTTGGCCGGGCCATATTCGGCCCCGGGGCACAGCGCGATCCAGCGCGGCGGCAGATCGAAGCGCGCGCGCGCGGCGGCGGCATTGGCAGCGGTCACCGCCAGCACCGGCTCGGCCAGCGTCTGCGGTGTGCCCGCTGGCGCAGCAACCGCAGCGAGCGCGGCGTAGTGCCGACGCATGTCGACGCGCGGCGCGCGGGGGATGCGGCACTGCAGCGGCGACAGCGCCAGCGGCTCGGCCAGCGGATTGGCGTCGACGGCGGTGGCCACATCGGTCAGCAGCAGACCGCGGGCCTCGCCGGAATGACCGATGCGCCGCGGAATGCGCGCCAGCCAGGGAACGAGCCGCGATTTGACGGTGTTGCCCAAGACATAGGCGCGATCGAAACCGCTGCCGCGCACTTGCGCCGCCAGCCGCAACCGCAGCGGCAGATCCAACCGGCCGTGGGCGAACGGCGCCTCGATCACCTCGACCACACCGGGCATGGCGCGCAGCACCGCGGCCACCCCGGGCAGGGCCAGCGCGGTCACGCGTTCGCCCCGCGCCGCCAGCAGCGCCACCAGCGGCTGCGCCATGACCGCGTCGCCGATCCACTGCGGCGCGATCAGCAACGCGCGGGTCATGCGGCGGCAGCGCTCAATGCCCGCGCACCACTTCGCCTTCGGCCAGACGGTAGCGGGTACCGCAATACGGACAGGCGGCCTCGCCGTGGGTGACGTCGATGAACACCCGCGGATGGCTGCTCCAGATCGGCATGTTCGGGTTGGGACAGTAGGCGGGCAAATCCTTGGCCTTGAGTTCGACCACGGGCATGTCGGGCTTGGGGATGGCGCTCATGAAATCTCCGCGATACAGAACAAACCGGGTTCAAATCAGGCTGGCAACGGATTCAAACCGCCGTGAGCCAGTGCGCGTATTTCGGGTTGCGCCCGCCGACGACGTCGAAAAACGCGTTCTGGATGCGCTCGGTGATCGGCCCGCGCTGGCCGGCGCCGATGGTCACGCCGTCGAGCTCGCGGATCGGCGTGACCTCGGCGGCGGTACCGGTGAAAAATGCCTCGTCGGCGATGTAGACCTCGTCGCGGGTGATGCGCTTTTCGCGGATGGTCAGGCCGAGGTCGGCGCAGATGGCAAACACCGTGTTGCGCGTGATGCCGTTGAGCGCACCCGACGACAGGTCGGGGGTGTAGAGCACACCGTCGCGCACGATGAAAATGTTTTCGCCCGCGCCTTCGGAAACAAATCCCGCTGGGTCGAGCAATAGCGCCTCGTCGTAACCGTCTCCGGTGACTTCCAGGTTGGCGAGGATGGAGTTGGTGTAGTTGCTCACCGCCTTGGCGTTGCACATGGTGATGTTCACATGGTGGCGGGTGTAGCTGCTGGTCTTGACGCGGATGCCTTTTTTCAGCCCTTCCTCGCCGAGGTAAGCGCCCCAGGGCCAGGCGGCGATCATCAGGTGGATGGTGTTGCCGCGCGGGGAGACGCCGAGCTTTTTGTCGCCAATCCAAGTCAGCGGCCGGATGTAGCAGGAGTCGAAACCGTTGGCGCGCACCACGTCGATCTGCGCCTGCATCGCCTGCTCCAGGGTGAAGGGAATCTGCATGCGCAGAATCTTCGCGCTGTTGAACAACCGTTCGGTGTGTTCCTTCAGCCGGAAAATCGCCGTGCCCTTGTCGGTCTTGTACGCGCGCACGCCTTCGAACGCGCCGCAGCCGTAGTGCAGGGTGTGGGTGAGCACGTGGACCTTGGCGTCGCGCCACTCCACGAGGTTTCCGTCCATCCAGATCTTGCCGTCGCGGTCGGACATGGAAGTGGGCATGACCATGGTGTGCTGTCTCCGTGTGAGAAAACCCTCATTCTAGGAGCTTGCTCGCATCGCGTCGGGAGGTGACGTCGGCCGGCACCTGCCCCGCAGGCACGTGACGGGCGGCCGACTGCACGTGGCCGGACTGGTCGTCGAAGAAAAAATCGGGCTGGAATTCGCGCAGGAACGGGCCTTTGTCCAGGCCGCCAAGGAACATCGCCTCGTCGACGGCGATATTCCAGTGCATCAGCGTGCGGATGGCGCGCTCGTGCGCCGGCGCGCTGCGCGCAGTGACCAGCGCGGTGCGCAGGCGCATCGAGCTGGAACCGTCGCTGCTGACGCGCTGCAGGCGGTGCAGCGCCTCGAGCAGCGGTTTGAACGGCCCGGGCGGCAGCGGCAGCGCCGCCTTGCTTGCCTCGTGCTGCTGGAACGCGGGCAGCCCCTCACGCTGGAACACGCGTTCGGCCTCGTCGGAAAACAGCACGGCGTCGCCGTCGAAGGCGATACGCACTTCATCCGGATGCGCCTGCGAAGCCCGCGCCGACTCGGGGTAGACCTGCGCCGCCGGGTAGCCGGCGTGCAGCGCGGCGCGCACGTCCTCGGGCGAGGCGGAGAGAAACAAATTGGCCTGCAGCGCGTGCAAATACTGGTACGGCGCGCGCCCGCGGGTAAACACTCCACGCTCGATCGGCGTGCCGTGGTGCTTGGCCGAGTTGAACACCCGCAGCCCAGACACCGGGTCGTTGCGCGACAGCAGCACGACTTCGACGCGGTCGCGCTGCTGCGCACTGGTGTTGAACGCCAGCAGCTTGCGCACGAGCTGGAACGCCACTCCGGGATGCGCCGGACGCTCCAGGCGTTCGAGCTGCAGACGCATGTAAGCGGCGTCGTCGGCCTGCTCGAACACGCGGTTTTCCTCCTCGAAGTCGAACAGCGCGCGCGAGGAAATCGCCACCACCAGCCGGTCATCCAGGTTTGCCGCCATGACTATTTCACCAGGTTGTTCATCTGGATGATGGGCATCATCACCGCCAGCACGATGAGCAAAACCATGCCGCCCATCACCAGGATGAGCAGCGGCTCCAGAATGGTCGTCAGCGCCAGCGCGCGCCGCTGCACTTCCTGCGCATGCTGCGTGGCCGCGCGTTCGAGCATCTGCGGCAGCGTGCCGGTCTGCTCACCCAGACGGATGAAGGTGATGAGCACGGGCGGGAAGCGCTTGTGCAGCGACAGCGCCGCCGCCAGCGAAGCGCCTTCGCGCACCAGGGCGATGGCCTCCTGCGCATCGGCCTTGAGCCGGGAGTTGCTCAGCGTGTCGCTGGCCGCCTGCAGCGCGCGCAGAATCGGCACACCGGCGGCACCGAGAATGGCCAGGGTGCTGGCAAAACGTGCCGTGTCCAGCCCGCGCACCAGCCGGCCCAGCAGCGGACTGCGCAGCATGAAGGTGTCGAACGCCAGCCGCGGCCCCGGCAGTTTCATCGCCTGGGCGAAGACCACGGCGCCGAACACGGCCAGCGCCAGCAGCACCCACCCCCAGGCGCGCAAAAAATCGGACACGGCGATCAGGCCGATGGTCAGCAGCGGCAATTTTTGGTGCGCGCCCTGGAAGACGCTGACCACCTGCGGCACGACATAGGTCAACAGCAGCACGACGACGGTGACGGCAACGAACACGACGATGGCCGGGTAGGCGAACGCCTGCACCATTTTGCCGCGCAGCGCCTGGCGGTCTTCGAGGTAGTCGGCCAGGCGCTGCATCACCATGCCCAGATCGCCGCTGTCCTCGCCGGCGGCGACCAGCGCGCGGTAGATCGGCGAAAACTCGCGCGGGTATTGCCCCAGCGCCGCGCCCAGGCTGTGCCCGGCGGACACCTCGCTTTTCAGGCTGGACAGCAGGCCGCCGACGTCGGCGCGGTCGGCGTCTTCGGCCAGCGCCGCCAGCGCTTTTTCCACCGGCAGCCCGGACACCAGCAAACCGGCGAGCTGGCGGGTGAACAGCGTGCGCTCCTGGTTGTTGAGCACGCGACGGGACAGCCGCCGTCCACCCGGCTGCGCCGCCTCCTCGTGGATGCCTTCGACCTGCAACGGAATCAGCCCACGGCTGCGCAGCAGGGTGCGGGCACCGCGCGCGCTGTCGGCTTCGAGCACGCCGGACTGCTCGGCCCCGGCGGCGTCCACGGCGGTGAAGCGGTAGGCGGACATACGGTGCGGTAGGGGTCAGTCGCGCGTGACGCGCAGCAGCTCGGCCAGACTGGTCACGCCGGTGTCGATGTAGCGCTGGCCGTCCTGCCGCATGGTGCGCATGCCGGCGGCAAGCGCCAGCTGGCGCAGCTCGGCTTCGGCCGCACGCGCGTGGATCGCCGCGCGCAGCGCGTCGTCGACCTCGAACAGCTCGAACACCCCGGTGCGCCCGGTGTAGCCGGTGTGGTTGCACGCCGCGCAGCCCACGGCGACGAAACCCACACCGTCGGCCGCAGGCAGTTTGCACGCCGGGCACAGCACGCGCACCAGCCGCTGCGCCAGCACGCCCAGCAGCGAGGAGGCGAGCAAAAACGGCTCCACGCCCATATCGGTCAGCCGCGTGACCGCCGACACCGAATCGTTGGTGTGCAAGGTGGCCAGCACCAGGTGGCCGGTCAGCGACGCCTGGATGGCGATCTGCGCGGTTTCGAAGTCGCGGATTTCGCCGATCATCACCACGTCCGGGTCTTGCCGCAGGATGGCGCGCAGCGCGCGCGCGAAGCTCAGGTCGATACGGGCATTGACCTGGGTCTGGCCGATGCCCGGCAGGTCGTATTCGATCGGGTCTTCGACCGTCATGATGCTGGTCGTGGCCGCGTCCAGCCGGGTGAGCGCGGAATACAGCGTGGTGGTCTTGCCGCTGCCGGTCGGGCCGGTGACCAGCAGGATGCCGTGCGGCGCGCGCACCAGCGCGTCGAAGCGCTCGAGCATGTCCGGCGCCATGCCGACGGCGTGCAGGTTGAGTTTGGCCGCCGATTTGTCTAGCAGCCGCAGCACCGCGCGCTCGCCGTGCGCGCACGGCAGCGTGGATACGCGCACGTCCAGCGTGCGCCCGCCGATGCGCAGCGCGATGCGCCCGTCCTGCGGCAGGCGCTTTTCGGCGATGTCGAGCTGCGACAGGATTTTGATGCGCGAAATCAGCGCGCCGTGCAGCGCCTTGTTCGGCCGCACCACTTCGCGCAGCGTGCCGTCGACGCGAAAGCGCACGACCGAGACGGTTTCGTAGGGTTCGATGTGGATGTCGCTCGCCCCTTCGCGCGCGGCCTGGGTGAACAGCGCGTTGAGCATGCGGATGATGGGCGCGTCGTCGGCGGCTTCGAGCAGGTCTTCGACCGCCGGGATGTCCTGCATCAGCCGCCCCAGATCGACATCGCCCTCGACCTCGCTGATCACCGCCGCGGCGCTGCCGTCGCGCGCGGCGTAGGCCGCGCCGATGCGTGCCTGCAGATCCTCTGCCGTGGTGCGGTGTACCGCGCGCAAGGTGTACTGACGCTGCACCTCGGCCAGCGCCGCAGGCCGCGTGGCCTCGCACAGCCAGAGCTCGACCCCCTGGCCGTCGTCTTCGGCGAGCACGGCCTGGTCGCGGCAGAAGGTGTAGGGCAGAGGATGGCGGGCAGACATCGGGTCGCGGCGGTTCAGTGTTGCGGCGTGAGGGTGATGCGCACCTGCCTGCCGCGCATTTCGGTGGCGTAATGCGTGGTCTGGCTGAGGTTGAGGATCACCCGGGTCTTGCCCTGCGCGCCAAGCACGCTGGCCGACTGCAGCGGGCCGAGATCGAGGGACTGCGGCTGGCTGCTGAGCTGCGAGCGCACCCCGGCGAAATCGAGCACCAGGCGGATGGGATCGCTCAGCGTGAACGCCGTCGGGGGGGCCGTCAGCGGGCGGGAAAAGCCCAGCTCGACCACCGTGGCACCGTCGCGCGGCAGCGCCTGCAGACTTTGCAGCACGGCATCCCCCTGCGGTGCGGCGGGCAGCGCAGCGGCCGTGGGCGGGACTGCGGACGCTGCGTCGTCAGCAATGGCCGGCAGCACCGGGCCGGGCAGGTCGGGCATGCCCAGTTGCGGCGGCAGTTGCGCCCGGTCCTGCAGCCCGCGCATGGCGTCGTAACGCTGCTGGCTCAGCGCCGTGCCCTGATCCTGGGTGCGCACGACGATCGGGCGCAGGAACACCATCAGATCGGTTTTGGTCGCGGTGCGCGAGTTGGAGCGAAACAGCGCGCCCAGGCCGGGAATGTCCCCCAGACCGGGAATTTTGCTGTTATTGGAGCTGACGTTGTCCTGCATCAGCCCGCCGAGCACGATGGTCTGGCCGTCGTTGACCAGCACCGCCGTCTGGATCGAGCGCTTGTTGGTGATGATGCCCGCAGCGTTGGTGGTACTGGAAATGCTCGACACTTCCTGATAGACGTCCATCTTGATCGCGCCACCGGAGGTGATCTGCGGCCGCACCTTGAGCGTCAGGCCGACGTCCTTGCGCTCGATGGTCTGAAACGGCGTGACCGTGGCACTCGACCCGGTCTGCGCATACTGCCCGGTGACGAAGGGCACGTTCTGGCCGACGACGATTTTCGCCTCCTCGTTGTCCAGGGTCATGAGGTTGGGCGCGGACAGGATGTTGGCGCCATCCTGCGTCTGCAAAAAGTTGGCCAGCAGGCCCAGCGTGGCAAAGCCGGCGACGTTGTGCAGCACGCCGATGTTCAGGCCGTTGGGGATGGCCAGCGTGCCGTTGGCGATCGCCGTGCCCGTGGCGCTGCCGCCGCCGGAAATCGCCGCCTGCAGATTGATGATGTTGCTGCCGCCGGTGCCGAAGTTGCTGCCGCCGTAAATCGCGTTGTTGTTGCCCGCGCTGCCGGCAATGGCCTGCCACTGAATGCCCAGTTGCGCCGCCTTGTTGGCGTCGACCTCGGCAATCAGCGCCTCCACATACACCTGCGAGCGGCGCACGTCCAGACGCTCGATCACCCGGCGCAGTTGCAGGTACACCGGTGGCGGCGCGTTGATGATCAGCGCGTTGAGCGCGTTGTCGGCGTACACCGTGCCCCCCTGCGGCAGCGGCACGCTGCTGTCACCGGCGGTCGAGGCGAATTCCGGCGCCTGCCCCAGGCCGGGGCTGGTGCTGCTGCCCACGCCGCCCGCTGCCGACGGATTGTTGTTGCCCGAACCCATGGTTTGCGTGCCGGCCTGTGCCCGGGTTTGCTGCCCCGCGCCCGACGCACTGCCGGCGCTTTGCGCCGCGAGCACGCCGCGCAGGGTGCGCGCCAGGTCGGCGGCGTTGGCGTTGCGCAGGTAGACCACGTGGATGTTGTCCTCGTCGGCCTGCGGACGGTCCAGGCGGTGGATCATCTGCTCGATTTCAGACAGTTGCGCGCCGTTGGTCGCACGCACGATCAGCGAATTGCTCGAGTTTTCCGGCAAGATGACCGCGCGCATCGCCCCGCTGCCGCCCAGCGCCGCCTGGTTGACCGGCACACCGGGCGCGCCGGCAGTCCCGGCAGACACGGTCTGCATGTCGATGAGTTTTTGCAGCGTCGGCGCCAGGTCGCTGGCCACGGCGTAGTTCAGCGGCACCACGGTGACTTCGGTGCCGGTGGGCACGTCGAGCGCGGCGATGATGCGGGCGATGCGCTTCAAGTTGTCGGCGTAATCGGTGACCACCAGCGCGTTGCCCGCCGGGCTGACGTTGATGGTGTTGTTCGGCGAAATCAGCGGTCGCAGCACCGGCAGCAAGCTGCTGGCCGAGGCGTTGCGCAACTGGAAGATCTGCGTCACCACCTGGTCGCCACGCCCCGGAATGTGCGACGGCGCCAGCCCCACCCCCACCGGGCCGCTCTGCAATTTGGCATCGGCCTCGGGGACGACCTGATACACCCCGTCGTGTTCGACCACGGCGAACCCGGCCAGGCGCAACTGCGTCAGCAGCGCCTGGAACACCTTTTGCGGCGGCACCGGCTTTTCGAACTGCAGCGTGACCTGCCCGCGCACCCGCGGATCTACGATGAAATTGCGCCCGGTGGCCGCGGCCACGGCCTGCACCGCGCTGGCGATGTCGGCGTTGACCAGATTGATGGTCAGATCCCCGTTGGCGTTGCGCGTCGCGCCCCCGCCTGGCGCAGGCGCCGCGCGGCCCGGCGCCTGCGCCAGCACCGGCTGCACCGTCAGCAGCGAGGCCAGAAGCAGCGGCAGCAAGCGCCCGGGCACGGCAGGTCTGGCGGCCCCCGGTCGGCGACTGAAATGCAGAAAACGCAGCATGGCGGCGGTCCTCGTGTTCTATCTGGTCAGATCGGTGGGAATCGGTGTCGCACGGTCAGGGCCGCCACCGCGCTCACAGCGCGATACGCACGTGATCGCCCTCGGGGCGGCCGAGCAGGGACAGCAGATTGGCCATCGCCGCCTCGCTGCCCGGCACCGCCCGGGCGGTGCCGGCAAACTGCAATGCCTGCCCGTTCCACACCCCCTTGCCCTGCAGCAGCAGCGGCCCTTTGTCGCTGCGCAGCTCCACCTGCGCCTGCGCCCCCTGCCCGGTGACGGTCAGCGTGTAGCTGCCGATCGGGGCGACCATGCTCAGCCGCGACGCCACGTCGGGCAAATCGAGCTGCATCGACCCGCCCAGGCGCAAACGGCCGGCCACCGATTCTAGGTGCACGCCACGGAGCATGAAACGCGCCTGTCCGCGCAGCGCAACGGTATTCCACGGCGTGCCCAGCCCGTCGAGCACCGACAGCGGCAGCGTCCCCTGCCACGCAGCGTCCGCCGGCTGTCCGGCCGGCTGCAGCGCCACCGTGGTCTGCGACCAGCCCAGGCGCACGCCGACGGCCAGCGGCTGCGGCGACACCGCAGGCCAGTCGATGCGCACCAGCAGCCGGCCGCGCCACAGCCCGCCCAGAGACACCGTCCAGCGCAGCATCCCCGGCACAGCCGTGGCACCGCGGCTGCCGGCGCCCCCTTCGAGCACCAGCAGCGCCGCACCGTCGCGCCAGCTGCCCTGCGGCTGCGCCAACAGCACATGCTGGCCGCTGGCGGCCCAGACCGCCGCGCTCAGCCAGCTCGCCGGCGCCTGCCACAGCAGCGCCCACAGTGCCCCCAGCGCGGCGGCCAGCCACAGCCAGCGGCGGCTGGGTTTGCGCAGACGCCGCGCGGGTTTGCCCCCGCCGCGCGCTGCCGCTGCACGCACGCCGGCCATTCATCCGCCCTCCGCGCCCAGCCGCGACAAATGCACCGTGCCGTCGAGCAGGCCGGACGCGCCGCGCCGCAGCTCGGCGGCATCGACCTGAGCCGACCAGTCGCGCCGCGCCGCCTGCACCAGCGCCACCAGCGTCGCCGGCCGCAGCGCCGCAAGCTGCAGAGTGACCTCCCCGGGCAAAACCTGCACCTGCACTCTGGCCTTGGGATCGACGCGCCGGAACCAGTCGAGCAGCGCCGCCTGCAAGTCGCCGCTGAATGCCGGCACTGCAGGCGCCGTGCGCAACGCGGCAAGCTGCTGCGCCTGCTGCTGCAGCACCTGCACCTGCTGCTGCAAGCTGGCGATGCGTGGCGGCGCGGTGTGCAGCGTGTGCCACGCCGGACGCACGGCCAGCACCCACAACACCGCAGCCAGCACCACGGCCGCGGCCGTGGCGACGAGCACGCGCTCGCGCGGCGACAGCGCCGCCCAACGCCGGCGGCTGGCAGCCACGGTCTGTGGCAGACCGCGGTACCACAGCGCCGACAGGGAAGCGACACGGCCGTTGGCGCTCACGACGTCGCTCCGCGGATCAGCAGCACGTCACCCTGCGCGCTGCAGTCGAGCGCAGCGCCGGCGCAGCGCGCCGCTGCCTGCGCCGCGGCATCGCCCGGCAGGGTGAGCTGCAGTTGACCTGTGCTGAACTTCAGCGCCGTGGGCACGACCCCGGCGGGCACGACCTCGCTGGCGCGGCCCATGAGCACGTCCAGATCGCCATCGCCGGGCCGGCCGGCACGCAACCGCGCGGCATCCAGCGCGCGCTGCACCTGCAGCCGGGGATCGAGAATCGCCGGCACCCCCGGCAGCGCGGCCAGCGCCGTGGCGTCCAGGGTGTGCTGCAGCCGGCTTTCCTCGTGCGACAACCTGAACGCCGCGGCGTTCATGCCGACGAGCTGCACCGCTGCCAGCAGCACCAGCAAGGCGCTGACGCGGCGCCACGCCGGCGTGGCCAACTGCTCTCTCACGCCGTGCCAGCCACGCGACAGCGCGTGTCTGGGTGCCAGATCGAACTGCCGCAGCGTCCACGGCGACTGCGCGGCGCGGGCCAGCCATCCTGCGTCGCTGAGGGTTTGCGGCGTCAGCCCCGACGGCAGGTCCAGCCAGCTCAGCTGCGCCTGCGCCTGATCCTGCACCCACAGATGGTCCGGGGTGACGGGCATCGGCAGGGCCTGCGGCGCGGCGGCATCGGCAGCGAGAATCAGCGGCAGCCACGCCGCCTCGCCCTGCTGGTCGCGCCACAGCAGACGCGGCCCCTGTCCGACGTCCTGCAGCAGCGCGTCGCCCGGCGCCAGCAGCGCGGCCTCGGGAACGACGCCGTGCGGTTCCAGCCCGGCCTGCGCCAGATCGGCGATCGCCTGGCGCAGCGGCTCTCTGGGCACGGCACACGCCAGGGCGATGCTGCCGTCCTCGCTTTGCGGCCCCGCGGCCAGATGCAGCGCGGCGGCGTCCTGCAGCAACCGGTCCTCGAGCGCGCCGGCGAGCGCGGCCTGCAGCCGCGCGGCGGGCAACGGCGGCAGCGACACCGCCAGCACCGAGGCGTCTGCCGCGTCGACCACGGCGACCACGCGCGCCGCGCGCGGCAGCAGCGCCACCTGCTCGCGCCCGGCGGCCAGCAGCCTACCGTCGGCGCCGAGCAGCACGTATGCCAGCGCGGGCAGCGGATGCGCAGCGGCCAGCGGCGGCAGGCGGAGAACCAGGGTTTGCATGGTGGCGGCGATTGTAGAGACGCTGGGTGACCGGCAAGGGTGTGGAAAAACACGATGTTGCGCCGCGTTGTTCAACGTCCACAAGCCGCATGGTCAGTTTGCTCCGGCTGCGGCCTGCGCGGGAGCCGCCAACCAGGGGGGGACCCGTTCGATGCGCACCACCTGGGTGAACAGCCCGGCGCGCTGGATCAGCGCGCGTTCGGCGTATTCCAGGTGGCCGATGCGCACCCGGGCAATGGCGTCGAAATAGCCGGTGGCGACGCTGACGAGTTGCGGGTTGACCTGCGTGCCCTGCGGCAGCAGCAACGCGATGTCACCCAGGTTGCGGAAATACGCGCGTTTGCGCGCCTGCACCAGCGCCTGCGCGGTGTCGGCATCCACCCCCAGCAGGGCGGCCAGCACCAGCGGAGCGGCGGTGTTGGCGTTGACCGCGGTGGGCTGCGGCAGCAGCGTGACTGCCGGGGCCAGCCGCGGCAGGGCCTGCGCCACCGCCGTCCCCAGCCGCGCCAAATCCTGCAGTTGCTGCAACGGCAGTGGCGCGTTTGCAACAGACGGCTGTGCCACCGGGGCGGTGCTCGCCGCCACGCCGTTGGCGATGTCGGTGGCCACACCAGCCGGCAGCTGCAACGCGGCGCACAGGCGCTGCAGCACCCGCAGCGCCTGCGGATCGACGCTGCCCGCCGGCGCCAGATCGCGTAGATTGAAGCGGCTTTGCGCGTCGATGATGCGGCCTTCGAGCCAGGCATCGGGCAGAGCGGCGCTGTCCTGACCGCGCGCGGCCAGGAAAGTGGACAGCCGCGCCTCGGCCAGCGGCACCGACCACGGTTCGCCGAGATAGTCGACCGCGGAATTGCGCGCGTCCTCGCGCAAAATCAGCCGCGCCCAGTCGATCGCGCCGCGCAGGATCCAGCGCGCCTGCGTCTGTTCGCGCGCGGTCTGCTCACGCGAAATCGCGCTCCACTGGCTCCAAAACATGCCCGAGACCATGACCGCCGCCAGCGCGGCGATGAGCATGGCGGTGATCAGCGCGGCGCCGCGCTGCGCGGAGCGGGACGGGCGGCTCATTCGAAGTCGTCGAGCAGAAAGTCGCGCTGCAGGGTGCCCGTCAACGGCTGTCCGGTGAACACCAGCCGCACCCGCACGGCCGCCGGCGTCGCGGTGCTGGCCGCCAGCGCGATGGCGGCAGCCGCTGCGGCGCTGGCCGAGGCTGCCGGCGCCGCCGTCGCCCCCGCGGCGTTCGCCGAGGTGCCCGGGTTGACCCAGGCGCCCGACTGCTGCAGCAGCCCGACCCCGGCGTAGCGGTAGAACTGCACCTGCAGCCCTGCCACCCCGGGCAGGATGGTCAGCGCCGGCAGCGGCGGATTTTGCAACGCCGCCTGCAGCACGGCGCGGCTGTCGCTGGGCGCGCTGGCGCTGCGCTGCAGCGCGCCGTCGCGCGCCATCCAGCACACCACTTGCAGCATTCCCGCCCCCGGTGGCAGGCCGATGCCGGCATCGGCGTCGGCGCGCACATCGCCGCCCAGCGGCTGCGGCACGCGGCGCACGATGCACAACGCCCCGCCGCGCACGCTCACCGCCGGCAGGCCCGCACCCTGCGACACGGCATGGCGCAAGTCGTCGCCCATTTGCTGCAGGCCATCGGCCAGCCGGGCGCTGACATCGAAGGCGCGGCGGGCGTCGTCGCGGCTGCGCGCCACCGTGTCCAGCCCGCGCCAGCCCAGCGCGGCGACCACGGCCAGAATCGTCACCGCCACCAGCAGTTCGATCAGGGTAAATCCCGCCGGGCGCGTGCGTAGCATTCACAAATTCCCGATGATGGTCACCACCCGCCACGCGCTCCAGCCGCTGGCGTCGCGCACATCGACCTGCACACGGCGAAAGTTGGGGTTGGGAGTGGGCATGACATCCACCATCACGGTGAAGGCCACTCCGGCCTGGGTACAGCCGCTGCTGCTCTGGCCGATGGCAAGAAACGTCTTGCCCAGCCGCTGGTCGACGAGAAAATTCTGCGCGCACTGCTCGGCCAGCACCGTCTGCCGGTAGCGCTGCGCATCGTCGCTGACCTGGCCTGCGGCGCGCATCGCCGCCAGCAGGGCGATGGCCACCACCGCCAGCGCCACCAGCACTTCGAGCAGGGTGAAGCCGCACCGGCGCATCGCCGCAGCCCCCTGCGCTGGCCGCCGCCGCGTCATGACCGCAGGCGCTCGACGACAAACGGCGCGAAACCGTCGCTGGACACGGCCTCGCTGTGCGTGCCGTCGGACAGCACCACCTCCACCGCGCTGCCCACGGGCTCCGGGCCAAACAGCAGCCAGCCCGGCGGCACACCCAGCGCTGCCGGGGCGGCGTCGCGCAGGCGCACCGACACGTCCCCTGCGGCGTATTGCGCCTGCCGGGGGGGCTCACCCAGCGCCAGACGCCAATTCACCGGCGCCGGCTCGGAGCGTGCGCCCAGCCACGGCCAGCGACGCGGATGCAGCACATCGGCATCCACCGGCTGCCAACCCTGCGGCCCCATTTGCACGAACGCATACCCCGCAGGCCCGCTGGCCCAGGCCAGCGGCACACCGGTTTGCGCCGCATATTGCCGCGCCGCATCGAACAGCGCCGCCAGCCGTTGCGCCTCACGCTGCATCTGCGCGTTTTGCGACGGCGGCAACGCCAACGCCGCCAGCGCCGTGACCATGCCGACGATGATCAGCGCGACGAGCATTTCGAGGAGGGTGAACCCCCACGCTCGGCGCTGCCGCGCCTGCGCTGCCCCCCGAGGGGGCTGACCCTGCCTTGGGGCGGCCCGGCAGCAGGGCCGGGTGAACCCCCACGCTCGGCGCTGCCGCGCCTGCGCTGCCCCCCGAGGGGGCTGACCCTGCCTTGGGGCGGCCCGGCAGCAGGGCCGGGTGAACCCGCTGCAGGGCAGCTGCGGCACGGGCTGCGCAGGGCTATTGCCAGCTGCCGATATCGGCATTGGCCCCTTCGCCGCCGGGTTTGCCGTCTGCGCCATAGCTGAACACATCGACCGGGCCTTTGACACCCGGGTTGAGGTACTGATACGGGTGCCCCCAGGGATCGGTCGGGAGTTTTTCCAGATAGGGTTTCCAGTTCGCCGGGATCGGCGGCGTCGTGGGCTTGACCACCAGCGCCTGCAGTCCCTGCTGCTGCGTCGGGTACATGCCGTTGTCGAGTTTGTACAGCTTCAGCGCCTGCATGATGGTGGCGATGTCGGTTTTCGCCGCAGTCACCCGCGCCTCGTCGGTGCGACCGATGATGTTCGGCACGATCAGCGCCGCCAGCACGCCCATGATGACCAGCACGACCATGAGCTCGATCAGCGTGAAGCCGCGCTGCCGCTGCCCCCTGGCGGCGGCAGACGCCGCGGCAGCACCTTCAACGCAAGGAGTCGGAACGGATTTCATCGCGGGTCACCTTTCTGCACGGATAATAAAGGCGTGATGCGACGCTCTCCGACCCAAGCCCCCGCGCTGTACGGCGTTTCTGCACGCGGCAGCCGCCGGCTGGCATTCGCGTTCGCGCTCGGGCTGGCGTTTGCCAGCGCGGCGCTGGCCGTCACCTGGACCTTGCGTCTGATCGCCAACCCGCAGCCGGTCCCGGCGGACGCGCACCTCATCGGCGCGCTGCCGGCCGATGAGGCCGCGCAGCAGGCAGCGCGGCTGTTCGGCGCCGAACCGCTTTCTGCCGCCAGCGGCCCGGCGGCGCCCAGCCGCTTCCGGCTGTACGGCGTCATCGCCGGTGGGGACCGTGGTGCCGCGCTCATCGGCACCGACGGCGCACCGCCGCGCGCCGTGCGTGTCGGCCAGCCGGTGGCCCCCGGCGTGGTGCTGCGCGCCACCGGCTACCGCATGGTCTGGCTGGAGCGTGACGGCGTGCGCCAGCAGCTCAACATGGAACCGCCGAGCGCCCAGCCCGCCCCTGCGGCGGCGTATACGCCGACAATGCCGCAATTCACTCCTGCAGCCGTCGCTCCGCCGGCGCTTGCCCCGACCGTTCCCGCCGCACCGCGGGAAGACCGTCCGGATTAGTCCGGGGCGCGGGATGCAGCGCTCGCAGCCCGCGGCCCCGGCGCGCGCAGCCAGGCGCTGCTTTTTTATAATCTAGCCCATTGTGTCGCGCCGAATCGCCCCCATGTGGGTGAAAATCCGCCAAGTTCCGGCGCCATCCCACTTCCACAGGATTTTCATCATGCCGATCTACGCCTATCGATGCGATGCCTGCGGCCATACCATGGACGCGCTGCAGAAAATGTCCGACGCCCCGCTGACCGTCTGCCCGCAATGCGGCAAACCGGCGCTGCACAAGCAGGTCACCGCCGCCGGCTTCCAGCTCAAAGGCTCGGGCTGGTATGCCACCGACTTCAAGGGCGGAGGGGCTGCGGCCACCGCGTCCGCCGCTGCGTCGTCTGACTCTGCCGCGCCCGCGCCGGCCTGTGGTGCGTCGTGCGCCTGCGGCTGAATCCCGTCGAACCCTGCGGGAGGCGGCCGGGCCCACTCCGCCGGGTCGACGCGCTGCCCCGCAACCGAACGTCCGCAGCCCAATGCCTGCCACGCAAACCTTTGCCTGCCGCTGCCGTCTCCAACCCGGGCCGTCGGCGGCGTGTGCAGGCGCACACGGCGTTTTTTGCGCCTGACCCACGGCGTACCTTGCACTGCCGCTGCCCGTCCCCCGACCTGAACGCCATCTGCCCCGCGACAGGTGGTTTTGCTCCATGAGCGTGAAAAACATTTTCATCGCCGGCATGCTGGTCTGGCTGCCGTTGACCATCACCATCTGGGTGCTGTGGCAACTCCTGGCGGTGTTCGACGGCATTTTCCGCGCCGTGGTCGGCGCGCTGAGCACGGTGGCTCCCGGCCTGTCGCCGGCGCTGGACAGGCTGGTGGGCATCCCCGGTGTGGGCGTGGTGCTGGTGCTCTCGGCCATTTTTCTCACCGGCCTGGCCGTGGCCAATATGGTGGGGCAATGGTGGCTGGCGCGCTGGGATGCGCTGATGGCGCGCATCCCGCTGGTCAAGACCATTTACAGCAGCGTCAAGCAGGTTTCCGACACCCTGTTTTCGAGCAACGGCAACGCCTTCCGCAAGGCGCTGCTCGTGCAGTATCCGCGGCCGGGATCATGGACCATCGCGTTCCAGACCGGCGTGCCCGGCGGTGAGGTCGCGGCCCTGCTGCCGGGCGATCACGTCAGCGTGTACGTGCCGACCACACCGAACCCGACCTCCGGGTTTTTTCTCGTGCTGCCGCGCAGCGATGTGGTCGAGCTGCAAATGAGCGTCGATGCTGCGCTCAAATACATCATTTCGATGGGGGTCGTCGCCCCCGCCGCACCGGGCCATCCGCATGGGCGTTGACGCACCACGGCGGCCTGCATTGCAACATTCTCCCGCCCGCGCCACACCGGACGCGGCGGCTGTCCACTGAAAGAACCGTTCCATCATGAGTCTGCGTAGCCAATACTGCGGTCGAGTCACCGAAGCCCTGCTGGGGCAAAGCGTTTCCCTGTGCGGCTGGGTGCAGCGTCGCCGCGACCACGGCGGGGTGATTTTCATCGACCTGCGCGACCGCGAAGGCGTGGTGCAGGTGGTGTGCGACCCCGACCGGCCGCAGATGTTCGCCACCGCCGAGAGCCTGCGCAACGAGTTCTGCGTGCAGGTGCAAGGCGTGGTGCGCGCCCGCCCGGCCGGCACCGAAAACGAGGCGATGGCCTCGGGCAAGATCGAGGTGCTGTGCCACGACATCGTCGTGCTCAACCCCTCGGTGACCCCGCCGTTCCAGCTCGACGACGAAAACCTGTCCGAAACCACCCGGCTGACCCACCGCGTGCTCGACCTGCGCCGCCCGCAGATGCAGCACAACCTGATGCTGCGCTACCGCGTGGCGATGGCGGTGCGCCGCTACCTGGACGCGCAGGGTTTCATCGACATCGAAACCCCGATGCTCACCAAGAGCACGCCCGAGGGCGCGCGCGACTATCTCGTGCCCAGCCGGGTGCACGACGGGCACTTTTTCGCGCTGCCGCAGTCGCCGCAGCTGTTCAAGCAGATGCTGATGGTGTCGGGCTTCGATCGCTACTACCAGATCACCAAGTGCTTCCGCGACGAAGACCTGCGCGCCGACCGCCAGCCCGAGTTCACCCAGATCGACTGCGAGACCTCGTTCCTCTCCGAGCAGGAAATCCGCGACCTGTTCGAAAACATGATCCGCAGCGTGTTCAAGGAAACGCTGGGCGTCGAACTGGCCAACCCCTACCCGGTGATGACTTATGCCGAGGCGATGGCGCGCTTCGGCTCGGACAAGCCCGACCTGCGGGTGAAACTGGAATTCACCGAGCTCACCGACGTGATGGCCGATGTGGACTTCAAGGTGTTTTCCGCGCCGGCGTCCACCCCGGGCGGCCGCGTGGTGGCGCTGCGCGTACCCGGCGGCGGCGAGCTCAGCCGCAGCGAAATCGACGCCTACACCGAGTTCGTCAAAATCTACGGTGCCAAGGGGCTGGCGTGGATCAAAGTCAACGACGTCGCCAAGGGGCGTGACGGCCTGCAGTCGCCGATCGTCAAAAACCTGCACGACCGCGCGATCGACGCCATCCTGCAGCGCAGCGGCGCGCAAAACGGCGACCTGCTGTTCTTCGGCGCCGACAAGGCCAAGATCGTCGCCGACGCCATCGGCGCGCTGCGCGTGAAAATCGGCCACAGCGCCTTCGGCAAGGAGCACGGGCTGTTCGAAGAGGGCTGGAAACCGCTATGGGTGGTCGATTTCCCGATGTTCGAGTTCGACGAGGACGAGCAGCGCTGGGTCGCGGTGCATCACCCGTTCACCGCGCCCAAGGACGGCCACGAGGAGCTGATGGACACCGCGCCGGAAAAATGCCTGGCCAAGGCGTACGACATGGTGCTCAACGGCTGGGAAATCGGCGGCGGCTCGGTGCGCATCCACCGCGCCGAGGTGCAGAGCAAGGTGTTCTCGGCGCTGCGCATCGGCCCCGAGGAGGCGCGCGCCAAGTTCGGCTTTCTGCTCGACGCGCTGCAATACGGCGCCCCGCCGCATGGTGGCATCGCCTTCGGCCTGGACCGCATCGTCACCATGATGGCCGGGGCGCCCAGCATCCGCGACGTCATCGCCTTCCCCAAGACCCAGCGCGCCCAGTGCCTGCTGACCAACGCCCCCAGCCCGGTGGACGAAAAACAGCTGCGCGAACTGCACATCCGCCTGCGCAACCCGCAGCCGGCGGCGTGAGAGGTGTGAACGAGCGCCGCACTGGCCGAAGGCGGGCGGCACTGCTTCAACGATGCGCCAGAAATTCCTCCACCGTCAGGCCGACGTCTTTGGCGATCTGCCGCAGCAGCACTGGGGAAATGTCCCGTCCCTTGTGAAACGGCACCGTGGTGTTCTGCCCGCGGTCGTTGCGAAACTGTTTGTGCGAGCCGCGTTGCCGCACTTCGCGGAAACCCAGCGCGAGCAGAATCGCTGCGACCTCGCCCGGTTTGAGAACCGGCAACTGCCCCATCGCGGGTCAGGCCACGGCGACGTTCTGGATGCCGACGAACTCGGCTTCAAGCTGCGGCTCGCCGTCTTCCAGCAGCATCGCGATGACTTCCTGCAGATTGCGGTTGAGCTCGTCCAGCGTCTCGCCCTGCGAATGCGCGCCGGGAAAGCCGGGAACGAAGCCGACATACAGCCCGGTCTGCGGGCAACGCTCGATCACGGCGGCAAAGGTTTTCATCGTCCGCTCCTTCTGAACCTGCGTCCGATTATCCCGCGCCTCGATCGTGACGTGTCGCGGGGGACGGGCTCCTGATCTGAACGCTTGCTTGCACCATGCCCCGCATCGACGACCCCACCCATGACCGCGAAGCCGGCGCTGCCGACGGCACGCTGGATACAACCCGCATCGACGACACCCGCATCCGCGCGGTGCGGGCGCTGATCTCACCCGCCGTGGTGCTTGAAGATCTGCCGGTGACGGCGGCGGTCGAGGCGGTGGTCGAGCGCGGGCGCGCGGCGGTGGCCGACGTGCTGCACGGCCGCAGCGACCGGCTGATCGCCGTCGTCGGGCCGTGCTCGATCCACGACGCCGAGCAGGCGCTGGACTATGCGCGTCGGCTGCGCGCGCTGAGCTCGGAGCTGGACGACGCGCTGGTGCTGGTGATGCGGGTGTATTTCGAAAAGCCGCGCACCACGGTGGGCTGGAAGGGGTTTATCAACGACCCGCGGCTGGACGGCAGCTTTCGCATCAACGAGGGATTGCGCCGGGCACGGCAGCTGCTGCTGGACATCAACGCGCTGGGGCTGCCGGCAGGCACCGAGTTCCTCGACCTGCTGTCACCGCAGTATTTCAGCGACCTGATCGCCTGGGGCGCGATCGGCGCGCGCACCACCGAAAGCCAGAGCCACCGCCAACTCGCTTCCGGGCTGAGCTGCCCGGTGGGGTTCAAGAACGGGACGGATGGCGGGGTGCAGATCGCCGCCGACGCAGTGGTCGCTGCCGCGCACCCACACGCTTTCATGGGCATGACCAAAATGGGCGTGGCGGCGATTTTCGAAACCCGCGGCAATGCCGATTGCCATGTGATTCTGCGCGGCGGCAAGGCGCCGAATTACGACGCCGCGTCGGTTGACGCCGCATGCGCGGTGCTGGCCAAGGCCGGGCTGCGGCAGCAGGTGATGATCGACTGCTCGCACGCCAACTCGGCCAAGCAGCCAAGGCGACAGATCGAGGTCGCCGCCGACATCGCGCAGCGCATCGCCGCGGGCGAGCGGCGCATCATCGGGGTGATGGTCGAGAGCCACCTGGCCGAGGGGCGGCAGGATTTGAAACCCGGTCAGCCGCTGACGCCCGGTGTGTCGATCACCGACGCCTGCCTGGGCTGGGACGACACCGTGCCGTTGCTGCGCAACCTCGCCGCTTCAGTCCGGGCGCGCCGCCACCACCCCGCCTGATGCGTCAGTCCGCCGTGCGGCGGTGATCGCCCCGCGCGCTGCGTCGCCGTGCTCAGAGCTCCTCACGGAAGGCGTCGTGGCAGGACTTGCAGGTCTTGGCGGTTTCGCCGAACACCACCTTGATCTCGTCGAGCTTGCCGGTCTTGGCCGCGGCCACGAGCTTGGGCGTCATTTGCTGCAGCTTGTCGGCATCGGCCTTGAACTTGTCCATCTCTTTCCAGATCGCCGGCTTGGCGTGCGAGTCGGGCAGGTCGGTGCCCGGGCCGAACGCCTGCCACGGCAGATGCGACATGAAGGCGACGATTTCGGCGTTTTCCAGCGCCGCCTTGGCATCGAACGGCGCCTTGCCCTGCACCATCGCGCCCAGACGGGCGAAGCTGGTGCCCATCAGGACGAAGGCCGACTGGCGATACTTCACCGCCGCCTCGGGTTTGGCAAACTGCGCATACGCCGGCGCCGCGGCCAACGCCGCACAGGCGAGCAAGGCGACAAACGGGGTTTTCGGCTGAAAACGGGTCAGATTCATCGACAGACTCCTGACAGGGTGAGGATGGACACCGGGGCAGTGTAAGAAAAAGTGTTGACGGCTGCACGACGCCATCTGGCGACAATGCAACGGGTCGATTTGCAAAAAAATGCGGTTTCGCTGTCGATCTGGCGCGTGCACGGCTTAAGATGCGGGCCATTGAGCCATCCGCCGCGGCGGTGCAGCGCCGATCGGGGCGTTCAACACGTCCATCGCCGCGTGCCGGACGGGCTCAATGATCCGGCATCCCTGGCCCGTCCAGGAACGCCAGCATGACAACGGCGAATCCGCAGTGTGCGCGGCCTACCGGGCTGGTGGCGGCGTGCAAACGGACCCTCCAATCAACTTCTCGGAGTCATTGAATATGGCCACTGCAAAACCCGCGGCAAAAAAAGCCACCGCCGCCAAAACCTCCCGTCAACCCAGCGCGGCGTTCATGAAGCCGCTCACCCCCTCTGCCCAGCTTGCAGCCGTGGTGGGCGCCGCGCCGATGCCGCGCACCGAAGTGGTGAAAAAGCTGTGGGACTACATCAAGGCGCACAAACTGCAAGACACGGCGAACAAACGCATGATCAACGCCGACGCCAAACTCAAGCCGGTTTTTGGCAAAGACCAGGTCAGCATGTTCGAAATGACCAAACTGGTCAGCGCACACCTCAAATGACGTGGCAGCCACGCGGGCGCACGCTGCGCGCCCGCTCCCACCGGCCCGGCACTGCCGGGCTTTTTCATGCGACACTCTGGGCGCGGGTGCTGGCGTGCCTGCTGCTGGCCGTGTGCGCCGCAAGCGCGCAGGCGGGCGCACCGCAGCCGTTGGCGCTGCCGCGCGATACGGCGGTTTCCGCCGGGTTTTCTCCCGACGGCAGCGCGCTGGCGCTGGTGCTGCAGGTCATCGGCCAGGCGCACCGCAGCATCGACGTGGCGGCTTACCTGCTGACCTCGTCCGATGTGGCGCGCGCCTTGGTGCAGGCGCGGCGGCGCGGCGTCCAGGTGCGTGTGCTGCTCGACGCCAAAAGCGACACGGCAGAAGATGCGCGCTACGCCCGCCATGCGCTGGGCATTCTGGTCAACGCCGGCATCGCCGTGCGCAGCATCGACGCCTACCCCCTGTTCCACGACAAATACATGATCATCGACCGCCGCACGGTGCAGACCGGCAGTTTCAACTACACCTCCTCGGCGGCACGGCGCAATGCGGAAAACGTGCTGGTGGTGTGGAACGCGCCGCAACTGGCCGCGCGCTACCAGGCCGACTGGGAGCGCAACTGGGCGCTGGGGCGCGCCGTGCAGTTGCCTTACTGAGTCCGGGCCGACCCGGCTGCGCCGGCAAAGACGCCGTGCCAATGCCGTACCGGACGAAGGGGCGCCTGCGCGGCGCTGCGTCGCCGCCTAAAATTGCCCCGCTGCACACAGGCTTTGCGAATCCGACGATGAAATCCCTGCCCAAATCCGCGTTGATCGCCGCTATCGTCGTCATTCTGGCGCTCGGTGGTTATCTCGGCTGGTCCGCGCTGGAGCAAAAACCCGCCGCGCCCAACGCCAGCTTTACCCTGCTCGATGGCAAAACGGTCGATCTGTCGGCCTACCGCGGCAAGGTGGTGATGGTCAACTTCTGGGCGACGAGCTGCACCACTTGCGTTGGCGAAATGCCCGAGCTGGTGCAGACTTACGACGCGCTGCATCCCAAAGGCTTTCACCTCGTCGCCGTGGCGATGAGCTATGACAACCCGACCTTCGTGCGCAATTTCGCGCAGCAGCGGCAGTTGCCGTTCTCCGTGGCCTACGACGCCAGCGGCCAAGCGGCCAAGGCATTTCAGAACGTGCGGCTGACGCCGACGAGTTTTCTCATCGACAAGTCCGGCCGCATCGTCAAGGAATACGTCGGCCCGCCCAACTTTGCCGAGCTGCACAGCCTGATCGACCAGTTGCTGGCGCAGCCGGCGTGATCAGGGTACGAGCATGCCCATGTCGTCGCGGCAGCGGGAAAAGTGTGCTTTGAGGTAGTCCAGCCACAGCCGCAGGCGCAGCGGCAGGTGCTTGCGCTGGGTGAACACGGCAAAAATGCCGTTGGGTGGCGCGGCGTAGTCCTGCAGAATCGCCACCAGCCGACCGTCCCTGAGGCTGCTGCCCACTTCCCAGAGTGAGCGCCAGGCGATGCCGCGGCCTTCCAGGCACCACTGGTGCAGGACCGCGCCATCGGTGCAGTCCATGCGTCCGCCGACGCGGATGTGCGTGATGTCGCCGTCGATCCGGAACACCCAGCCGCGCGGCTGGCTGCCCACCGACGAATACGCCAGGCAGTTGTGCCGCGCCAGATCGTAAGGCGTGGCCGGCGTGCCGTAGCGCTGCAGGTAGCTGGGGGCTGCCACGCACACCCGCTGGTTGTCGGCCAGACGCAGGCTGACCAGCGAGGAATCGGCCAGATCGCCCACACGCACCGCGCAGTCGTACCCCTCGTTGACCAGATCGACCAGCCGGTCGGTGAGGTCCAGCGACAACGTGACTTCAGGGTGCTGATCGAGAAAATCCGGGATCAATGGAGCGATATGCCGCCGGCCAAACCCCGCCGGCGCGGTGATGCGCAAATGCCCGCTGGCCTTCACCCCGCCCGCGCTGACACTGGCCTCGGCGTTTTGCAAATCGGCCAGCAGCCGCTGGCAATCCTCGAGAAACGCGCTGCCTTCCTCGGTCAGGCTGATGCGGCGCGTGGTGCGCAGCAGCAATTTGACGCCGAGCCGGGCTTCGAGCGCATCGATGCGGCGGCCGATGATCGCCGGAGCGACGCCTTCGGCCTGCGCCGCAGCGGTCAGACTGCCCTTGGTCGCGACCGCGGCGAACGTCTCCATCTGTTTGAGTTTGTCCATATTTGCACAACATTGCATCCGCAAAAGGTTGGAATCTAACCGAAGCCGCAGGCGCCAGCGCATGGTTTGATGCGGCTTTGCAGCAAATTCGCGGCAAAGTCCCTGCACGCCGGCGTCCATGCCCTTCGCCAGCGGCCCTGTCCAAACATTGCAGTGCAGCATAAACTGCACGTATCCCAAAAAGATGGCTGCCTGCCGCTGCGCCGCGCCACCCGTTGCCTGGCGGCAGACACACACCCTATTCGTTCACGGAGATCGCCATGTCACAGACCACCTTGCCTGCCGGCGTGCAGCTCACCGCCGCCCCCCATTCCGCTTTCGACTTCATCCTCAGCGCCGATGCGCTGGGTTTCGTCGCCAAACTGCACCGCGCCTTCGAGCCGCGCCGCCAGCAGCTGCTCGCCGCCCGCGCCGAGCGCGCCAAGCGGCTCGATGCCGGCGAAAAACCGGACTTCCTGCCCGAGACCCGCGCGATCCGCGAAGGCGACTGGCGCATTGCGCCGCTGCCGCCGGCGCTGCAGCGCCGCCGCGTGGAGATCACCGGGCCGGTCGATCGCAAAATGATCATCAACGCCTTCAACTCCGGCGCCGACAGCTATATGGCGGACTTCGAGGACGCCAATACCCCGGACTGGCGCAACCAGATCGAAGGCCAGATCAATCTGTATGAGGCGGTACGTCGCACCATCCGGCTGGAAACCGGCGGCAAGACCTACGCGCTGAACGACACCATCGCCACGCTGCAGGTACGGCCGCGCGGCTGGCATCTGGATGAAAAGCACCTGCTGGTCGACGGCCAGCGGGTCAGCGGCTCGCTGTTCGACTTCGGGCTGTTCTTTTTCCACAACGCGCGCGAGCAGCTCGCCCGCGGCGCCGGGCCGTATTTCTACCTGCCCAAGATGGAGAGCCATCTGGAGGCGCGGCTGTGGAACGACGTGTTCGTGTTTGCGCAGAACGAGCTGGGCATTCCGCAAGGGTCGATCAAAGCGACCGTGCTGGTCGAGACCATCCTCGCCGCGTTCGAAATGGACGAAATCCTGTACGAACTGCGCGAGCACAGCGCCGGGCTGAACGCCGGGCGCTGGGACTACATTTTCAGCGCGATCAAGAAGTTCAAGGTCGACCGCAACTTCTGCCTCGCCGACCGCGCGCAGATCACCATGACCGTGCCGTTCATGCGCGCGTATTCGCTGCTGCTGCTGGCCACCTGCCACAAGCGCGGCGCCCCGGCGATCGGCGGCATGAGCGCGCTCATCCCGATCAAAAACGACCCGGAGAAAAACGCCCGCGCGATCGAGGGCATCCGCGCCGACAAGCGGCGCGACGCCACCGACGGCTACGACGGCGGCTGGGTCGCGCACCCGGGGCTGGTGCAGGTGGCGATGGAGGAATTCGTCGCCGTGCTCGGCGACCGGCCGAACCAGATCGACAAGCGGCGCGACGATGTGCGCGTGACCGCCGCCGACCTGCTGAACTTCCAGCCGGAAAAGCCGATCACCGAAGCGGGGCTGCGCAACAACATCAACGTCGGCATCCACTACCTCGGCGCATGGCTGGCCGGCAGCGGGGCGGTGCCGATCCACAATCTGATGGAAGACGCCGCCACCGCCGAGATTTCGCGCAGCCAGGTGTGGCAATGGATCCAAAGCCCCAAGGGGGTGCTCGACGACGGCCGCAAGGTCACCGCCGAACTGGTGCGCGCGCTGATTCCCGAAGAGCTGGCCAAGGTCAAAGCCACCGGCGCCAAGGGCGAGTTCGACCGCGCCGCGCAGATTTTCGAGCGCATGGCCACCGCCGAGACGTTCACCGAATTCCTCACCCTGCCGCTGTACGAGGAACTGCCGTAACGGGCCGCGACGGCGCGGCGCACGCTACCCCAGCGATGAAACCAAGCCGCCTGCGGGCGGCTTGGTCGTTTCGATGGGGCAGCGGCATGGCACAAATCCTTGCACCGTGCAGCGCTTGCGGCGATTTCCGCACCGGTACCAGCCGCATCGCCGCGCCCCCTGCAAGCTCTGCCGGTCACGCCTAGCATGTTTCTCGTCGTTTCACAACAACGGAGGATTCCCATGCAAATACGTTCCCTGAAAGACCAGATCGCGGTGATCACCGGCGCCTCCAGCGGTATCGGCGCGGCCGCGGCGCGCGCGCTGGTCGCCGAAGGCATGCACGTGGTGCTGGCGGCGCGCTCGGCCGACAAGCTGCAGGCGCTGGCCGCCGAGCTGGGCGAGCGCGCCCACCCGGTGCCGACCGACGTCGGCGACGAGGCGCAGGTGCAGCGGCTGTTCGACACCGTCAAGCAGCGCTTTGGCGGGCTCGATCTGCTGTTCAACAACGCCGGGGTCGGCTATTTCGGTGCGTTCGAGCACGGCAAAACCGAGCAGTGGAAAGCCACCATCGACGCCAACCTCTGGGGCGTGCTGTTTTGCACCCGCGCGGCGATTCCGCTGCTGCGCGGCCGCCCGGGGGCGATGATCAGCACCGTGTCGAGTGTGGGCGGGCGGCGCGGCATCGAAGGCTGGGCCGTTTACAACGCGACCAAGTTCGCCGTCGTCGGCCTGCACGACGCGCTGCGCAAAGAGCTCGGCCCCGAGGGCATCCGCGTGTCGTTGATCGAGCCCGGCGCCGTCTACACCGACTGGGGGTTCAACGTCCCGCCGGAGCAGATGAAGGCGCGCCGCGACTCGATTTCCGCGCTGCACGCGCAGGACATCGCGCAGGCGCTGGTCTACGCGTTTGCCCAGCCGCCGCACGTCAACCCGCAGGAGCTGCTGATCCTGCCCACCCGCCAGGTGTCGCCATGAGCGCGGTTGCCGAGGACTTGCGGCTGCGCGCCGACTACGCCCGCGCCGAGGTGGTCGACACCACCGCGCTGCCGTGGGTCGATTCGCCCGCGCCGGGGGTGCAGCGCAAGCTGATCGAGCGCGACGGCGGCGAAGCCGCGCGCGCCACCTCGATCGTGCGCTACGCGCCGGGTGCCCGCTTTGCTGCACACACCCATCCGCTGGGCGAGGAAATCCTGGTTCTGGACGGCACCTTTGCCGACGAGCACGGCGTGTATCCCGCGGGCACTTACCTGAAAAACCCGCCGGGCTCGCGCCACGCGCCGTTCACCGACACCGGCTGCACCCTGCTGGTCAAGCTGCGGCATCTGCAGCCGGACGACAGCGAGCGCGTGGTCGTCGACACCGCCTCCGCGGCCTGGCTGCCGGGGCTGGTGCCGGGGCTGCAGGTCAAGCCACTGTCGGACTTTGCCGGCGAGCACGCGGCGCTGGTGCAATGGGCGCCCGGCACAGTGTTCACCCCGCACCGGCATTGGGGCGGGGAGGAAATCTTTGTGCTCGACGGCGTGTTCGAGGACGAACACGGCCGCTATCCGGCGAGCACCTGGATGCGCAGCCCACACTTGAGCCAGCATCATCCATTCAGCCGCGA
>Ga0315298_1000121_pt1 | contig 148725 bp, 100 predicted proteins | sample WHS_1_MG_FD_203077 | JGI IMG/M metagenome (GOLD analysis project Ga0315298, IMG submission 203077) | Extremophilic microbial mat communities from Washburn Hot Springs, YNP, Wyoming, USA - WHS_1_MG | ecosystem: Environmental > Aquatic > Thermal springs > Hot (42-90C) | place: USA: Wyoming...
CCGCCGGGTCGGGATGAACTGATCAACAGATAACGTCCAAAGTTAAAGTATAGCGCTGCCAGCGCAGGATCTTCAGCTCCATTGGCAAAACCGGCAAGTCGCTGCGGTGTCGGCAACCAGCTGTTTGTTGTTGCAGGCAAATCCAGTTCAACACGGTTGAACCATTTTTCGTGATCAACCTTCTGTGATGCCCGTAATTTTGCGAATGATTTCTTTGCCGCCTTATTAAGATCGCGCGCTGTCGCAGCGACCGGGTCCTTCAGTTGTCGCCCTGCAAATCCGCGGTAATCGGTAGCTGCGGTAAAGAGCAGGATTGCCTCATTTGCGTTAGAAACAACAAGTCTTTTGCCATCCGCCTTCACAGAACCTCCAGTGGCGAGAATACGCAACCGAGCAGCATAGGTTACACCTTTACCGCCGCGGCCATCATTGAGAGTGCCTGTCATTAATAATTCGTTATCCTGAACCGCAGTTGTTTCGAACCGTTCAGGACGGTCGAGTGATGCTATGAAGGAAACAGGACCTGTCAGACGCGTAACAAACACTTGATCCGGCGCCGATATGAAATGTTCGCGTGTGAAAGTTTTGCCGTCTCGTTTGTATGAAACAGTTGCTAATTCCGTACGCAAGTCCAACGTTCGCACGTAATCGCTGATTTCCGGAGATTTAAGGGTTACCCCATCAATGCTAATTTCGGCTATTTGAAAATGTGTTACACCGGGATTGGGCATAAAAGTAAAACGGAAGTACCGGCAAGGGACCTGATTGGTAATGGTATATTCTCTGGTTTGGTGGCGTTTTTCGAATACCGGTTCATCCTTGTGTTCATCAAGTGTTGTCCAGTTTGTGCCATCCTGTGAACCTTCGAGTTTCCACGTCCGCGGATCGCGTACCGGCATATCCTCAGCCGAGGTAAAACTATATCTTTGCGCTGTTACAGCATTTGTACCTACATCCAATTGCCAAATCACTGGTTTGCCTTCGTGGATGATACACCACTTCGTATTCACATTACCGTCCATTGAAAATTCTATTTCCTGATTAGCCGACCATGCGCGATGCCCGCTTGCGCATTCTAACGCTGGACCATTTTGTCCACCATCAAATTGCAACCATAAGTTGCCGAGTGTCTGATAACAGCCAAATGGCACATTCGCACCTCTTCCATGTCCTGAGCCTTTACCCTGACATGTAAAATTTGCGTTAACTAGCGCTTCTGCCTCGACATTTTTCCCTTCAAGCAACAGCCGCCTGATCTCTGGCAGGACTTTGTGCGCGTCCGGTCGATCTGCATCGTTGTCACGCGAACCCGACCAGACGGAACTTTCATTGAGTACAATCCGCTCTTTATCGACGCCGCCAAACACCATTGCGCCGATTCGTCCGTTTCCGAGTGGGAACGACTCACGGAAGCTCGTTGCCGGTTTATCAAACCAGATCGTGGTCTTCGGGTCAGCAGCAGACAAGTTTGCGCTAATTGCAAGCAGGCAGGTTACAAGAAGAACCATTGAATGCCAATAAGGTGAAATAAGATTTACCCACCCTCTGCAATTCTGCGGTTTATTGGTGACATTTATTTTTGTTTCCATATTTAAAAACCAAAAATAAAAAAGATTATTATTTTTTAACCGGCTTTTCACCGTCATTATCATTTTTATCCTGCGTTTTATTACGCAGACTTAGTTTATGAATTTTTGTTAGCCCGTCCAACATCATTGTGACCAGTGTGCAGCTCATACAATAGTCTGGCACGCCCAGCGCCTTGCCGGTGACAGAGTCGTAATGTTCGCTGATACCGTTTTTTATGGCATTGGCTATGGTTTTATCGCAAATGTCTGCGGCAAGGTCCTTGAAACCGTAAGCTGCCAAGCCCTTGGCAATAAGGTAATTTGTCGAAGGCCAGACATCACCACGCCAGAAGCCGTTTGACCTCCAGCGTTTATCTGTGCGATCCACTGTCGGTATCGGCAATGGTGTCTGCCACGCTGGCGAAGCGAGCACCTCTGCCATTCGTTTTGCCATTGCTTCAGTTGGCACACCTGCGGCAAGCGGAATCCAACTCCCGATAGTGGCGACTCGGATTTTTTCAAGCGTGTCGCGTCTGACAGTAAGGAATGTGCCGGCTTCTTCGTCCCACATATAGGCGCGCATACTTTCGATGCCCTTTTCAACCTTGCGCATACGCCGTAACGCCATCTCTGTATCCCCGGCGATTTCAGCAAGCCGAGCGAGGCTGCGTTCAGCCATAATCAGGAAGGCTGTATTGCCAGGCACACAGAGGTCAGCATACCATTTACCCTCGTTGGGACCTTTACGTCTGGGATGGAAGGTCATCTTCATATCGTCCATATTGCATTCGTAGTCGAAGGTCTCCCACTTTGCATGTTGAAGTATGCCTGTATATGCACCGAGTGTAATCAATCCGTTGTTATGCAGGTCACGTTCGCGCCAATACCATTCATGAAACCGTTCGAGTCTTCCGAGACATTGCCTGATGAGTTCCATATCATAATTTCGCTGATAAACCCGTTCTACACCCCAGGCAAGTATCGGTATTTGTGAAAACTGCCGTACCTCTTGCGGAGCGGTTTTTATTGCAACGGTAATCATATCGCGGGCATATTCCGGCGCTGTCTTGTTCCAGCGGTCTTGGAAATCCCAGTAGTTTTGGAAAATGTCCCGGATGGTTTGTTTTTTGTCCGGGAGAAGACTCAGCAGGTCCACAACAAACATAGTGTCCCAGATCCATTGACCCTGATAGTAAGGACCGCCCGGTTGCACCCACGTGTGCCGCAATGGTTCGGTAGGCTCCTGCAGTTTTTCAAGAATGCATTTAACCATTACGCGTTGCGCCAGCGCCAGCACCTCCGGATTGTCAGATTCAAAGAGGTCCTGAACTGATACCTGCTTCGCTTCTGCTCCTCTTGCCCAATCATTCAATAGTCCGGCAAACGATATACCGCCGATTGCCACGCCGCAGGTAGTTTTGATGAAATCGCGTCGTTTCATTACTTCATTTTAAAATATAACTTGTTGCCTGTGCCATTTTACTGGTCATTTAAGTATTTTTATTTTTCATACAACCTTGCAGACAATCGGACAAGTTGCTTTGCTGTGGCATCAATAAAATGTAATCGAGGAAGCCTGATTTTTTACGACCTCCTAAGACTGTTCTTAACCTATTATTTCTTTTTTGGAAAGGATACAGAATAAGTTTTTCCTGCCGGACCAATGTCGGTCATCACTACTTTGCCTCCACTGACAACCGTAACCTTTTGCTGATCCCCAACCTTCTCAACTACTAAATCCCAGGATCTGCCGAAAGCCCTCATGTCACGCAGAGCCATTTTCTGCCAATCCTTTGGAAGCCATGGTGTACATTCAAAGGAATCAAAACTGGTCGGTACAATTCCAAACATACCCTCAATGAAAACACGCGGATAAAGCGAACCCGGACAAAGCATATCAATTGCATCTTCATCGGGATACGGTCCCCTCCAACCAAAGATTTGTGCGCGCACCACGCGACGGGTAGTATCCAATGCTTCTTCGGTACGACCGGCTTTGAACAAGACGCGCAATGCATAATAGGTTTCGCGACCCCATTCGGTTGGACGTCCAGCTTCAGCAAGGATATCGCCTCCCATCATCCTGTGTGGCCAAAGTTTGTCAGACAGCAATGCGGCAACAGTTCCCTCCTGCCGATCGGTGATCCCCATTGCAATTGGCAACAGGATCCATCCGCGTAGTGTGGTGTTCCCATCATAGTACCGATAAGTATGAAATCCTTCGATATCAGCGCCGAAATATGACTCAATTGCCTTGCGCAAGGCGTCAGCGCGCTGGTCAAATTCTGCAGCCACAGGCTTTCCTAATGCCCACGCCAACTTTGCAGCAAACCGGTAACCGCCGTAAGCAAGTGATGACGTGCTCAAATTGGCTTTTCCGGTCGGATACCGTCCTTCCATTTCGTCGGTTCGAGATGCAATAATTCCATTGGTTGTTGTGTGACGTAAAACTGATTCAGCGCTATATTCAATCAGAGGCCAGAGTTCCTCAGCAGCAGCACGGTCACCCTGAAAAAGCAAAAATACTGACAGACCATAAAGCACCATTGCATCGTCGCCACGCTCACGTTGGACAAGCTTCAGACCGGGACCTTCAAAAGATCCCGGGAATGGCACAATGCCGTTCTCCCGGCAATAATTCAGCCAAATCCGGTACATATTCATACAAGCGCGGTTTAGTTCAGCATCTCCAAAGAACGGGAACACGGGGCTTGAATATTCCACAGGGTCGTTTGCCCAGATGCCAGGTGAATAAGTCAGACTTCCGTTGTGAGTGATGACGCCTTTGATTGTCTCGATCGGGGTTTCAAGAATGTGGAGTTTCTGCAAAGCAAATGCCACATCAAGAGCCGGTTCAGGGGTTTCCAATCGTCCCCCGGTCCGCGCCATGCAGCCTCAGCCAAAGCCCGGCGCGCCTTGCGTTCAGCCGATACATTTACTTTTATATCAGGCTCGTTCGCTGGTTTTGCCTGCACGCTGGTGAAAAAGGAGATTTTACCACGGGATTTTATAGTGGTAGTTTTAACACCCGGACAGCTCCAAACAATCGAAACTTCCTCACCAATAGATTTCACCACGCGGGCAGGCGTAACAGTAACGGAGACCCGTTCGCCACTTGTATTTCTTAACTGCCATTCTTCCAGAACCAATGCTTTGGTCATTGAGGGGTAAACTATACGAGTCAGTTCAACACCTTCGGATGCCGGATAGTTCAATGTAAGAAGTCCGTCGAATGTAATTGTGGAAGGTACGCCTATGTTTAATGGTTTGCCATTAATTAGTACCTCCGGCTGAGATTCGCGTCCTGTCACGAAAACAACCCGCTTTTTTTCAAGCTCTTTCAGTACGTTAAAGAAGCGTACGGTGTAGGAGAACCCGTTGGTGATGTCGGATCGCACTTGCATAACCACCTTGCGTCCCTGCATACACATAACCATCGGTTCAGCATTTGTGCAGGTATGAATGATGCGTCCTTGTTTATCCCAAACCCAGAAGTCGGCAGGTGCCGATGCTGGGGTTGTCTGACCGGGCGAGCGAAGTGTCGCCACAATCAGCAGGGCTGATGTCAATGTCCATATACCATATCTTTTCAGTTTCATTGGTTTCATAAAACTATTGTATCGTGCTTTTCCGTGTTCTGAGAGTCATACCATCAGGGGATTGGATTGTCTCCACCATCGCCCAGAAATTTTCCAATGGTGTGTCGAGCTGAACATGATGTGTTGGTCCAATTATTAAGCCACCACCTTTCCCTACGGTTTCAAGGCGTGTTAACACCTCACGCCGTACGTCATCTGGCGTGCCAAAAGGCAAAGTTCGCTGTTCGTCTATCGTCCCCCAGAAACAGAGCTTATCTCCCCATTTCTTTTTCAACACTGCCGGATCCATACAAGCCGGCTGAACAGGGTTCAGAATATCGAGACCAATTTCGATCATATCCGGAATAATAGGTTCGATGTAACCGTCAGAGTGGTAAGCGATTTTCAGATTTGGATTGATACTTTTTAGCTCACTAAAGAATTTTGCCCACATCGGTTTAAAAATCCGTCGCCACAATGCAGGCGAAATAATCATACCATTCTGTGCGCCAACATCATCGCCAACCCAAATTGCGTCAACACCCATTTCGACGAGTTTTTTTGCCGCGGTTAAATGATATCGGTAGGGAATGTCGAGGATTGCCTGTGCAAGGTCGGGGTCGACAACAAAATCCATAAGTAACTTTTCAAGACCGCGCAGTGCCCAGGCGGTCTCGAAAATTGTGGTTACTGTTACGCCAACGATAAAATAATCTTTTTTATAATTTTGTATCAAATAGGCAGCGTCCTTATACAGTTCGGGTCTGTTCGGGTCAGGGGGCTGGTAGGAGGCGATTGCATCATCATCTGCAAGCGGATGGCTTGAGATTTCAGTATAAAACCCTTTGCCAAACGGGGTGGTGTATTCGACAGGTTTCCAGCCGACGCCCCATTCATCCGTATAAGGCTCGTTTGATTGATAATAACAATTTGCCCAGCCAACGCTTGTCAACAAAAGATCTTCGCCGAGCGCGCGCTCAAGTTCGTAAGTATTGCCACCACCGTGCGGATTGTGAGAATTGCGGTCGGATAACCCCATATCTGCCCGCAACCGTGTTGCAAATTCCGGAGTAAAACTAATCTGCATAGGGCAGCGATCAGGCTGCTCGTGGTTTAAAGACATTAAAACCCGGTCTCTTGGTTTAATCTCAAAACTCATAAATGGTCTTTAGCAACTTAGTTAATCAAAGCTCGTATTAAAAGCAAGTCTGGTGGCAACACAATCTTCAAAATAAATTAGATTTTTCGACCACTTCTTATTGCAAATTTTTAATTTTTGGTGTGAATATCCAAGCCAATTATTTTCTTGACAAAAGAAAAGTTAATGGTTATTAGCATAACAAATGCTCATTTAAAAATTAGTATAGATGATAGGCATTATATGTGGAGAATGAGAAGGCCTAAGGTTAATTCAAACAAATGGCAATCCACGAATCGGCAAGGGTTCATACTCTTCTTATTACTGAGTTCAGCTATCATTTCGGCGCAGGATTTGGATGACGGGCATCTTTACGTGAACATCCTGCGTGGCGGAATCACTCCAGGAATTGCCGCCGCAGGGGAAACGGTTGAATACCGTGTGGATTACGAATGGCGACGACCGGATGCACAGCGGCTCGAACTTGCGCCTGGGGTGGACTGGTCCCCATTAGTAGTCGAAAGCTATCGATATGTTACCAATGCACAGGGTAATCCTTCTTTCCGGGTAGTGTTGCGGATTCCCGAATCTCTTATCAATACCAACGGTTCCGATCGCTGGCTGTTTTTCACGCCACAACTACGGGTAGTGGATTCGCAGGGGAACGGGCATCTGCCGTATTATTCACCGAATGGTTTTCTAGAAGTACTTGTTCGACATGCGTTGGCAGTTTCAACCAATGGAACGATCATAACAAAAAATGAGCCTCCAGGTTCGTGGTGGGTCGTGGTAGATCCTTCATTGGCAGGCTACGATTCAGAATCTCCCTTGCGGGATCGCAGCCGCGTGCAACTACCTCCCGGTGGTGAGCTCTTGATAGGCGGTCTTGACCCCCGAATCGTAAATTGGATGGTCTCTGATATGACCTTGAACTGGCCAGAACCAGGCACCTTCGTGGTGCGAACCGAGGGACCTTTCGAGCTTTTCCCTTATGATAACCCAAGAATATCTTTTCAAGAATACCGCACTCGATCGATACCGTTCATTCAGAATTTGTTTTCTTTTACGCAATCACCAAAGTTGGAGTGGTGGAAAATAGGTGTTCGACCGCGTCGCGGCACTGCGCCCGGTGCAACCGGCAAGGTTATGGTTAGTTGGGAATTGGGTAATGGAGAAGAATGGTCCCGGCGCGAACTGCGGCTCGAAACTATTCCTGAACCTCTTGAGTCTTTCGGTGCGATCAGTACCAACGACAGGTGGATATCGGAAGAACTTAGTCCTTTAAGCACTATTCAAGTCGAGACAAAGGTTTTCAAAAGCATTAGCATCAGTGGTTTACAGGTTTTGCCGGAAGGAGGATATCGAGCTATTTTTTATGCCAATGGCCAAAGGGATGATTACGGCAGTACAAATAGTATTAAATCCTACACAATGTGGCGGCTAGGGGGCACAAACGCTATTGAATTCACAAAGTGGTACAATTACGGTACATGGAGCTCATGTATGGATGGATCTGACTATATTTTAGGAGGCGCATACACGTGCGAATATATACCAGTTAATTATTATGGAAGTGTCACAAAATGGACTTTTTGGCCCGGTGTAGTGATTGCTACATATCCCCCTTTTAGCGGTGATTGGGAAAACATTGGAGATTTCAGTGTACCTTGGTCTTATGAAATCAATAGACGTTATCGCTGTTCAGTACTGACCCCTGTGAATATTCGCGTGCGATTTGCCCCGCCAGCAAAGCTTGAATATTTTATAATTGATGGGATCACATTAAGTTCTGTTATTCAAATTGATAGTTCGGAAATTCCGGGTAAACCCCGTAACAATACGGCCATTACGGGTGGTTATACAAGCATCGACACTGGTTATGTGTACTCATATAGTCCGCTTGTAGCCGATCTTCTATCGGGGCGACTAAATGGTGAGTTTGATATTTATTTTGCTTTTGCTTCAGGACTCGGAGGTTCTTATCTGACCATAGATAAACCGATAAATACCCAGATTAGAGAGGAGAATCCAGAAATTAATGTTGAGTTACTTGCCAACCCATCAGCGTTACGATTAGAGCATCTCGGGAACACTAACCGTCCGTGGATTGAGCTGATTGTGCAGGCGGACAATGATGGTGAACCATGGTCGGCTCAGCCCGTGGTTGTCGAAGCACCCAATGCTGGATTGTTGGCTCTGGAAGAACCGCGCCAGACGGACCGTTATGGTCACTACACATTCCATTGGCAACCTCCCGGACCAGATTGGTTTGAGGGCAAACCATTACCTCAACGGTTTTGGTTTACAGCCCGGCTACCTGGTGGCCGCAGCGCCAGTGCAGTTGTCGAAGTTGCGCAGCGGGTGCTTCATGGTCAAGTTGTCCGGCGGCATGCTGGAGCCGATCGCGATGACCCTGATGGGGACGGTTTAAGTCCCGTTGCCGGCGCTCAGGTGAGCCTCACACCGGACTTCAATCCTGATCTCACCAGCCAAACCGATTCGGAAGGACGATTTTCCATTGCTGTACCGGACACAGGCACCTACACTGTTTATGTACGTAAACCTGGTAACCAGCCACCCATGACATTGACTCATTCATCTCATTTTTTAGTAACAGCTGGAGAAACTGAAGTTAATCTGACTGAACCACTTTATCTTGCCAGTTTGAGCGTTCTGAATAAGTTAAAGACGGTGTATCTACCTCAGGTTAGCGATTTTCTACAAGCCTCACCGGTTGAGATGTGGCTGCAAATAGATTCGCCCACAAATCCAGCTCCGGCTATTGATGCATTTTTGCAACGGTTGCAAACGCAGACACAAACCGCCAGCTACGACGAAGAAGCGTTGCGGAGGCTCAACCTTGCTGTCTGGACAGCCTATGAAGGCAGTCGTGCCGCTCAAGAAGTAGCCGAATTTGCTGCCGACCAAATCTGGGAAGGTTCCTTCGCCGCATTGAACCGACTGATGGTCGAAGCTCTTGAGAAAATCAACCTTGTTCAGACGTTGAAAGATAATTTAAACAAACAAATTCAGCAACTAATCGGTTCAGGTGGAGATTCAACACGGCTTAAGCAGTTGAAGGATCAACTCGCCATGTTGGAGAGAGCCGAGACAAAATTTGTGGAGGTGAAGCGGCGGATCAACCAAGCGGCTTATTCCCTTTACAGTCAGATTGCTGTGCGTCTTGCCAAATCCGGTCCAGATTCACGCACTACAAAACGATTGTTCCTCCAATTGGTTAAATACTGGAACGACCGCATGCTCGAATACGCAGGCGATCAGGTAGAAGACTGGCTGCTGAAGAGCAAACTGGGACAACTGACCGTTCAGGAAACATCACGCCGCCTCCAATCAGTCAGCGATTCACTCAGTAAGCTTGATACGGATTTACGTCAGGCACTTAAGCAATATCTTGCGCTTGGATTCCGGCAGGAGGTTGCGCGCGCTTTATTGGAGGCGACTGAGGCGGCATCTGCAGGACGTTTCCCTCAACGACCCTATAGTTATGCAGCCGCCCAACGCGCGGTTGACCTTGCAATGGAACAACTGCAGGCTGAAATAAACCGTTTCCGCTCTTACCTTGGTAGCGACCTAGGCTATAACTTCTGGATGGATTTCGTTAACGGAGTTATTGATGACTGGGATGGTTGGGCAAAGGCGACGTTGGTTGCTGTCAGCGGTGGGACGTTGGCACAGGGCGTGGCAATTGCCGATCGGATTTTGGAGGCCGTAGATCGATTGTTGCCTGTTGTCCAAGTTGTCAACGGTGTCATGGCGGTCCAGAGCATCGATGAAGATGGGGCAATTACGGTTGCAACTGTCAAAGGCATACGATTTGCACTGTCGCAGGCAGGACGGTTCCAAGTCCGGGTTCACTCGCCTGTCCATTTAATGGCTGTTGATTCACTCGGCAGACGCACTGGTTTTGATACAGAAGGTACTCTTTATCAGGAAATCCCGAGCGCTTTCGCTCACCCTGTCATGGGAGACCAACCCGAAACTATTTACCTACCAGAAGCACCTTCTTCTTATCGGCTTCTCATTCAGGGCATAGGCACCGGCTCTTATCTGGTTGAAGCAGTCACCGAACAGGCGGATGGAGGATTCCAGACCAACAGTGTCTGGTCTGCTCAGGCAACACCAAACACGGTTAGGTCGGTGCCATTGGAGGTTACAGGGCAAGCAGTTTCTGCTACAGGTGCTGAAGCACCGTTGCCGGTAGCGCAGCGTCTGGAAATCTGGGACGATGCTGGACGTTCCCTCAATGCCTTGAGTCTATCTTCTGGCGAAATAGTGCGAATACGGCCAGTATTATTGGGTGAAGATCAATTTCCGTTACCTACTGAACCAACAAATTTCCAATTCACCGTTAGTAACACAAATGTCCTGACAGTCCGGCAAGAAGGCATATGGTGGGAAATTGCAGCCGGGTTGGCTGGCACAAGTACCCTTAGCGTAAGCCATGGGTCGCAAGCAACGAACCTGAGTATAGTGGTAACCACTGCACCGCCATCTGTACTAACTTTACAATTATCACCGGCAGTTGCACAGCCCGGAACAACAGTCCAACTAGAAGCCCGTGTCACAGATGGATTCAATAACCTGAGTGGATGGACTGTCCAATTTCTTGCCCCAACTCGTCAAACCAATGCGATTGCCACAGCCATCACAGGAGCCGATGGATACGCCCGTGCCACATGGACTTTGCCTACTGACTTGTCAGAATCTGTTCTTGTGGTTGCAACTTTGCAAAGACCAGATGGACTTGCCCTTACTGCTGCCCGACGCGTTGGTGTACCTTTTGCAGCGGAAGCTTTGCCTGGAACACCTGTCAACTCAGAAACCAATCTCATGTTGGTGATAACTAATGGATTATTTACAGTTCGTGTTCAAGTGCCTTCGGAGGCATTTCCTGACGCAATGCAGCCTGTAGCGTTCTTAGAAACGATGCCAGTGAATCTCTTCCCGCAACCAGACGGCGAGTGGGGTTTTATTAGCGACCCTGTAAGCCTCACATTGCTGGACGCAGCACGGGAAACAGAAGTCCAGGCAAATAAACAATTTGGAGTTATTATTAACCTGACTAATCGCGATTTAAGCCACGTTTACGTCTGGTATCTGGTCAAGACTAATGGAACATATATTTGGCAATCTATCGATTCAGCGATTCTTACTACTAACGGGCTTCAGTTCAATCTCGACCAATCTGGAGTGGTAGTCCTTGCGGCTGACGTACGTCCTCCATATGTGACGGAAACCCAGCCAACAGACGGTGCTTATTTTGTCAATCGCTCTCAACCACTCACCATTCGGTTCCATGAACCTGTTGTCCCAGGTAGCTCATGGACACAGATTCGCGTTGAGGTTGGAACCAATCAGGTGCCGGTTCAAACAACGATTGCAGGAGACCAGCTAATCGTGACACCGCAGCGAATCTGGTTACCTGGACAACAACACCGGCTGGTTGTGCCTGAAGGCACAGTAACTGATGCTACGGGAAATCCTAACTACGCTTTTACTTTAAAATTTACCAGCCGCCCCGCACAACGACCACGTTTACAGAAACCAGTGATTGAAAACACTGAGAATGGCCTTCAGGTGCGGCTCCGTTTTGCGACAGAACCCGATCTAGGTTACGTGTTGGAGGAAACAGAAAATCTATTCAGCGGAGACTGGGCACCAGTATGGACATCACCAATTCCTGTAAATACCACAGAAACAGAAGCCTATCACGTTGTTCCGAACCAAGACACTCAGAAGTTTTATCGGATTCGGGTCGTGTGGTAAAAACCGCAATTGCGACCGGCAAATATCATAGAAAAATTAAAATTTCAATTATAAACAATAGTCAGTTTAACGCAGCAACTTTTGACCAAATGTGGCTTTCAATACCGTTAATTTTGATTCATTAACAAACCCTGATCCTCTTCTTATCATTAACCACAAAAGTGGTTTATGGCTGAATATTAAACTAACGCATACTGGCACTCGCCTAATGTATTATTATCCCTAACTCAAATGATCTGATCTATGGAATTTTTTAATAAAAGTTTTTAACGCAGGATTAATATCGGTGGTTTTGCAGATTGCATTTTCAAACTGTATATATGAATTTTACTACCTTTGATGTTGCAAAAATTAAGTCATCCAAACTGCCTGTTCATAAAATTGTCGAAAACGGACGGATCGTGTTTTAATATGTACGGATTGTGTCTTAACAATATGAAATGTTACCTGCTTTGCTCCGCATTTACTGCCCCCATACACGCGGTGCCTTATAGTTCGCGGGCTGCTCTTCTGCCTTGGGTGGAACGGCAGCGGAGCGATACTCTTCAAGTCGTGCGCGGAGCTTGCGTACAATCTCTGGATTCTTAGAGGCAAGATTGTTCTGTTCATAAGGATCATCGTTAAGATTGAATAATTCCACAGTTTCATTTGCGATTTTCTTCGCCTCTGTTATTGGCGATGTGGCGTCTTGGATGTCGTTAGCAGTGATGTGTCCGTTGATTACAAGTTTCCAGTTACCCATGCGAATAGCACCGCTATTAGGCATTGCGTTGATAAGGATATCCTCATGTGGCGACGGTTTACCTTCTGTGATTACAGACCAGATGTCATGCCCATCAAGGGGATTCTTTTGCGTGAGTGATCCTCCTGCAAGTTTTACAAGTGTCGGAAACCAATCCACGATATGCAATGGTTCGTTGATAACAGTCTCGGGCTTTATGTGTCCGGGCCAGTTTGCAAAGGCGCAGACCCGAGTGCCACCCTCGTAAAGTGTTCCCTTTCGTCCGCGGAGTTTACCGTTAGTTCCTCCACCTGCACCGGGCAAACCGCCGTTGTCGCTTGAAAATATAATGAGTGTGTTCTGCCTTAATCCCCGTTTCTCCAGAGCGGCAATGATTTTGCCAACCTGCTCATCCAGACACTCGACCATCGCTGCAAAAGCCTGCCGTCTCTTGTTGCCAATATGCGCGTAACGTTTCAGATACTCGTCCGGAACCTGTAACGGCGTATGCGGCGCATTAAAAGCCACGTAAAGGAAGAATGGTTTTCCGTGCTGCGCCTCTTCGATTACGCGCACAGCCTCGTTGGCTATTAATATCGTCGAGTAACCTTCATCGTGATTCTCCTTATCATTGCGGTGCCAGTCATGACCACCATCGCGTTGGTGAGTAAAATAGTCAATCGCGCCATTGTAATGGCCATATTGCGTGTCGAAGCCACGGCGGGTTGGCAAGTATTCCGACCGAAAATGACCGAGATGCCACTTGCCGCTGATGTGCGTAGTGTAGCCGACCTCTTTTAGCGCTTGCGGAAGGGTGCGTTCGTCGAGTGGCAAACCATACTGTGCCCACGGGCGAACTACGCCAACCTGCAAGCCGTGGCGAATCGGATAACGGCCTGTCAGGAGTGCAGCCCGAGTGGGTGAGCATAAAGGCAGTACATAAAACTGTTCCAGCTTTGCACCTCCATTTGCAAGCTTATCGAGATTTGGTGTCCTGATTTCGCTGCCGTGCCAACCGACGTCTGTCCATCCCAAATCATCGGCGAGGATGTAAATTATATTCGGTTTCTCCGCCGCATATAGTGCAACCAAAGTTGCTGCTAAAACGACGGTTAAGAATAAAAATTTGAGTTTTGTCATACTTGTTCTTGATTTTTATGGTATTAGCAAATTTTGAATTTGATAACGAATTTTTTCCATTCTTTTTTAAACTAACAAAAATTTTACCATAAAGATTCAAGGCTGATTATCAGTTTCTGATGACCTTTATATTGCGGATTCCTGCCGTTTGTCCAAACACGAGGAAATTTATAACGGTCTTTGGTTGTCCGAATACAGCGTGCGCGCCATTTGCAGTAACATCATTTACCTGCACCGTTGTTTCATTCCCTTTGAATGTAACGCGAACAGGATACCATTGGTTGGAATCAAGTTTTAAAGATTTCCGAGCTAACAGTTCAACCGCATCCTTGCTTTCGCCCTGTGATGGATTCTTTGCGAGTTCCAGTAATGTAGGCGAAACAACAATACGAAAACTGCCCTTGCGTTCTGACGTTTCAATACGAAGCGATATGCGGTTTGCTCCGCGGAAGTTAACCTCGTATTCAATAGTGCCGTTTATTATTTCAACAGGTACACGGAGCACAGCTGGTTGATTTTTGCCAGATTTTTGTATAGCCCAAAGTCCGCTATCTTTAGCCTGCCAATCGCCGTCTGAAGCAATCCATAGTTTATCGGGCATTTTTGTTAACGGTTCATCTATTAAAACAGTGCCTTCTATTCGGGCGAGAGGGACGGTCTTTACTGCGGCAGGTTTCACAATCACAGGCGGTAATTCCCGACTATAACCTCCGTCGCGGTAGCGGTTCAGGAGTTTGCGCAGTTCGGCGACCACTTCGGGGTGTTGTTCACTAACGTCTTTTGTTTCGGCAGGATCGTCTTGTAAGTTGTAAAGCTGCGGGTGAAACTGATCGGCACGCGCCTTTTGCGTTTTAACTATTTTCTCATCTGCAGGCACCCCTTCGATCCATTTCCACGGACCTTTACGGATGGCAAACACGCCGTCTGCGCTGTGAAGAATTAGATCTTCGCGAACCGGTCGGGTTGGATCGCCAAGAATCGCTGACAGAAAACTTCGGCTGTCTTCCGCAGCTTTTGATGGTTCCGGAAGCGGCTCACCGACGATTTCCGCCGTTGTCGCGAGAATGTCCACGAGGCTAATCATCTGCTTACAAACCGAACCAGCCTTTGCTTTTCCCGGCCAGCGAACGATAAACGGCACCTTGAAACCGCCTTCCCATATATCATGTTTCCCGCCACGCAAATCGCCGTTAACACGCAAACCAGCCTTGTATGCAAGAGTCTGAAGCAGCCTTTCATTCCCGGGCACGAACACGCCGCCGTTGTCGCTGGTAAAAATCACAAGTGTATTTTGCGCTACGCCCATTTTGTCCAGTGTATCAAGGATTCGACCAACACTACGGTCGAGCTCGTGAATCCAATCACCATACAACCCTGCCTTGCTCTTCCCTGCGAGGTCTTTGTCCGGTGTGACAGGATTGTGCACAGCAACAGGCGTGAAATATAGAAAGAACGGTTTATCTTTTGACTGTTGTTCCAACCATGCCACAGCTTTGTCGGTAAGCACCTTCATTACACGCTCGTTCTTCCGTCGCGGGGCGTCGATATCAAGTATCTTCACCCCTCTGGCAGGATTTTCCATATCTTCAGCCGAATAGGTTTTCTGAAAATCATCAGAATCAGGCACTGGACTTGGAATTTTCATTCCGTCAGGGATTTTTCCGCTGCGCAAACCATAGACAAACCGATTCTCTACGAAAACGCCTGTCAGATCTCCGTGATTGGCCGGCACTCCAAAATGATAGTCAAATCCGATATCGAGCGGACCGGGTGAAAGCTCCGCTGTATAATCCACACGCCACTTCGGCGAATCATCCGCCTTTCCGTAGCCAAGGTGCCACTTTCCAATTGCCGCTGTGGTATAACCACATTTTTTAAGAAGCGACGCAATGGTCAGACGATTTGTCTCGATATGCAGTGGCGCAAATTGGTTAAGCACTTCACGCTTAAGTGAAGTACGCCAGCAATAACGACCAGTGAGCAACGAATATCTGGTCGGTGAACAGACCGACGATGTGGTATATGCATCGGTGAATAATCGCCCTTCCTTAGCAAGGCGGTCGATGTTTGGTGTGCGTACAAGGTCAGGGTTTGCTCCGTAACATCCGGCGCTGCCATAGCCATAATCGTCGGCAAGAATAATGACGATGTTTGGTCTTTCCGCTGCGTCAAGCGCAACAAGTGATGTAGCAAGAAAAACCGCGAGTATTGGTAGGATGTTGCGTTTCATTTTTCAAAATTGTAGTTAATATCCAGCCATTATTCAAGATTCCTTCTTTATTAGCGGCGCAAGCTGGGCTATAAGAACACCCAATAAAATCAAAAAGCAACCGAGGATTGCGCGTGGGGTCAGGGTTTGTTTAAGCACGAGGTATCCGAACAATGCCGCAAAGACAGATTCCAGACTCATAATGATAGCGGCAGAGGCAGGAGGACAATATTTCTGACAAACCACCTGTAATGTATAAGCAATTCCCACTGATACAAACCCGGCATAGGCAATCGCGGCGGATGCTGCCTTTACCTGTGTCCACGAGCAATGCTCAAAAAGTAAAGCACACAACGCGCTTAGAATAGCGCAAACTGCGGTTTGAATACAGGCAATTTGGATGGAGTCCCCTTTGATTGCAATATGGTCAATGACAAGGATATGCCCTGCCCAGATTACGGCGCAAATCAAGGTTAGAAAGTCGCCTTTTGATACCTGAAAATTCCCGGTAACGCTAAGCAAGTAGAAGCCAACAAGACAGATCAGGATTGCAACCCATAGGCTTTTCCGTATTCTGCGTCCGAAAAACATCCCCAGCAGTGGAACAAAGAGGATGTAAAACGAGGTTATGAACCCGGAGTTTGCTGCAGATGTGTATTGCAAACCGATTTGCTGAAATGCGGCTGCCCCAAATAGGAACACCCCGGCACAGATACTACCTGCATATGGGAATTTTGTTTCTGCAGCGGGAGTCGATAGATTCTTTTTTCGCCAGAAGATTACAGGGATTAGGGAAAGAGAACCGAGCGCGAAGCGAAGCGCGTTGAAGGTCATCGGACCAAGCCCCTTTTTCATACCTATTTGTTGGGCAACAAATGTGGAGCCCCAGATTATTGAAACCAGAAGGAGCAACAACTCATACTTGAAGGCTCCCATTCCTGCACGCTTCGATCCGCTTGCGGTGTTCATCGCCGGATAACATATTTACCGAAGATTTGTTTCATTTGATGGCTTTCTCTCCCCGAATCTGATTTAATTTTGAGGGTTCTTATTTGCGTCTTTATTCTGGTGCTCTTTGATTAACATCTCCGCCTCTTTCAGTCGGCGTTTCAGGTCTTCAGCCATCAACGCCTTAGTAAGTTCACGCGATTCCGCCCCATTCAGAACGTTCGGGGTTGCGCTTTTTTTACCGGTGTAGATCTCATAAATATCAGCGATAGAAAAATTGTCGTTGCGAACGGTATCAAGCGGGATGCCATCCGCCTTTAGATTCGCAAGCGGATTTCGTCCCCACGCATGCCGGAAATACACCGGCTGGGGCACGAACGGGCTCGAAAGCGCGATAATGCTATGTCGGTCTTTGTCAACCCATTCGGCTTTGGCAGGCTGGAATTTTCCGTCCTTGCCGGCGATTGCAAATCCGAGAATCGGGCCATCGTTGTAGGGGCGTACTTCGTGCGGCTCAAACTTTAACAGGATTTTATCGCCCTCCGTCTTTACCTCCTGAATCATTGGTGGCAACCAGCGGATATTGTTTTTGCCGTACTGAGTTGCCAACGCCCATCTGGCGATACGCTCGCCAACAGGGATTTTAATCTGTGGATGATACCATGCTCTGCGTTGATCGAAACTGGCGGCGTAACCGATATTTTTGTCGTCGGCTTTCCAAAAGTCGAGGAACGTTTTATAATGAACTTCGCGAATGTAAATCCCTTCATCGTTCATCATCTCAAGGTAATTATCCAGATCCTGAGGCTTGTTGTCGGTGCAAAGCGAAATAATGCCAAAAGGCAAATTAGTGTCATTGAACGTCTTTCGCCACACTTCAATCAGTTTTGGAAAGACCTGATAATACATTACGTGACCATTTGGAACCAAAGCGTTGTTGTAGCCTTGATGCCAGAGAACGCCTTTTATCTGAACACCGGCAATCGGTGCAATCATACTTGCGTAGCAGTTGCCCGGACGGTTCATATCATAAGCAGGACCCGGGCGAAGGTCGGATGGCGGGGCGCTGTCTTTTGGAATCTCTTTTTCCCTGCCCTGTTTTTTCATATTTTCCAGCCATTCATTATACTTTTTAATTCTTGCCTCGAGGTCTTTCTGCGGATCATATTCGGCGACTTTCTTATCCCACTCAGCCAGCATAGATTCGACCTCCGGCGTATCAATGGCTTTAAGCACATCCAGCGGCAACCAGGTTTCAATGCAGGTGCCGCCACGAGATGTATCAATCACGCCAATCGGGATCTGAGTAGCCATATGAATCCGTCGGGCAAAGATATATCCGATCGCTGACACATCTTTAACGGTCTCCGGTGAGCAAACATCCCAAAATCCCTGACGGAAGTGTCTTCCAAACCAATCACTCCACAGATAAATACAAGGAAAAGATTTTTTGTAATCAGGACCATTTAAATGCGGGACTTTAAGGAATCGGATGTTTTTAAAATTGGCAGAAACGACTTCAAGTTCTCCGTCATCAACCTGTGAGATTGGAAACTCCATATTACTCTGTCCGCCTTGAAGCCAGACATCTCCGATGAGGATATTTTCCAGTTTTATTGTCTTATTTTTACCCTGGACGACCAACGTTCTCGGCTCTGAACTTGCTGGCAAGGCCGGCAACTCGACTTTCCACGAGCGGTCGGCGCCAGCAGTGCAGGTTTTGGTGGTTTCTCCGAAAGTGACAGTAACTTTTTCACCGGGCTCTGCCCAACCCCAGATGTAGATAGGTTTTTCCCGTTGCAACACCATCCCGGATTGGAAAAGATTGTGCAGGCACAACCCTTCTCCGATAGCAGGAACATCTATTCGGTCTTTACCACTCTCCAGTTTTTCTTCGGCCATAATTTGTGGCGATACCAGTACCGATATCACCCCGGCCAGCCATACAATGTAACGCAGTTTTTTCATATCAGTTTTTTCCTTTCAATTTTGTAATTCGTTTAAATTTAACGTGCCGCTTCACCGGACTTTCCCACAGGGCGACGCATAGCCCGGATGCGGTCGTATTGAAAGTGATAAACACCATCATTCTTTTTATACCCGATTTGTGTAGAGTAAAACAAATACAACCATTTATTGCCATTGATTGTCGTAACAAGCGCCTGTGGAACATGACATGCATCGGCGTCTTCATCCGGAGGAATAAAATCAAGCTTCTCCCATAATAATCCATCGGATGAAATCGCCTCGCGGAGCTGGCGGCTCTTCCATCCCGATTCGCCAGGCTTAATTGGATATCCGACAGGATCGCCAAAGCAATGGAAAGTATTACCAATGCGAATAACCTCTGGATTAGGCCAGTTTTCCATTAACGGCTGTTTAAGATCGTGCTTTATCTTAAATCCGCCTTTCTGCATAAAGTCGCCAGTGTTTTCCGCGTAGCCGAGGCAAACGCCTTTGCTCGGTAACCAATAATCAAAATATAATCGCCACTTGCCATCCAGCCAGAGAAGCGACGGACGGTGGAAATCTCCTATCCGATCTGGTTCGGGTTGCGGCGTGTCGCTATCTCCAGGGTGGATGAGCAATGGTTCGTCCGTCTTGCGCCAGTGGATTCCGTCTTCGGAGACGGCTCCCATCACGCACTGCACCATATCCGCGGGATAACCTGCGATTTTTTTAGCAAATGGCCTGGATGTAGCGCTATAAGCCATATAAAATTTACCGTTTTTCATGACGACTGACGGATCTCCGACGTGCCATTCTTCAAACCACCGATCGCTGGCATACAGAACGGGAATCCACTTTTCGGGATTCATATCTTTATCCCAGGTTCCTCCCTGACTATAAACTTCCCACGATTCGAGGTCTTTTGATCTACCGTGAAAGATGGCGTCGCACCCGGGCACGCCCGGATTCCCGGTAGCAGATGCCCAACCAAAGAACCACATACGGTATCGCCATCCGCCCCCGACTTCGACGACACATGGCTGGTACATATTGTTAAAATTTTGGAGTATCGGTTTTTGATTACGCTCCCATTTTGGAGCCACTGTGGTATCGCTCTGAACTGCGGGAAAAGCAATGTTTTCCGCTGTGAACAGGCTACAGGCAACAAAGCCAGCCAGAATACAACCAATAACGAGCGTGCTATGCATTATTGTTTTATTTAGATGATGTTTCATTTTTTGATTTGCCGGTAACCATTATCATATTTGATACAGATAAACTTTCTCATAGTTGCTGGATTTGTTAATCGCCGTGGTACCGGTAGTTGAATCGTCCTTCGGGCGCAACATCGCCGCTCAAATAGAAGTCCATGATATCGCCAGGATATTGCAAGTTATCAGACCATTTGAAATCAATATCCACTTTGGTGCCGGGAGTCGTAAGTCCAAGCGCTGCCCTTGGAATCGCCAGTTGCAGTTCCCTATCCTGGACGCGTAATTCTACGTGTGCAACCTTTTTCCATTGCCAACCTCCGAGATTTTTCTCAAGCCAGAATTTCCCGTTCGCGTCTGCCACGCGGTTCACTATGAAATCATAACCCGCCCAGCCCGTCGCGGCATTTTGGTCCACATCTATAAACAGCCACATCCAGTTTGACCCGGTCCCGGGAGTAATAGGCTTTACAGTTTGCGCATAGAAATAGAGATTGACCGCGTCCCTGGCGACTTTGAGAATGGCGAAGTCGTTCCGTCCTGAGGTGTTCGTGTAGTGCGTTCCGCCGACGCCATCAAATTGACGGGGTTGCGTCTCACCGATATGGTCGCGAAATTCCGGCTGAACATCGCGCCATTGTCCGAAGCCAGCTGTTAATGAAATTGTTTTAGGCGGGGAGGCTTTCGGCAATGCCGGAACACCTTTGTAGCGGCGAATATTAGCGATAAGTTGCCAGTAATAATTGTCACCGTGACCTCCGTGCATCGGCTCGATATCGCGGCTAAACTCCTCGTCGAACTGATCAACAAAGACAGGGCGTTCATCCGGCTTGCCCCAGCGACCGGCAATCCACTCGTTCCAACCTGTAACCATTACAAACGGCGGTTGCAATTGAAAGGCGCGGCTCCATTGCTCCTGAAAATTGAAACCGTAATTCACTGAGCCGGCCGTGATAGATTGCTTGCCGTTGTGAAAACTACGTCCCCGCGCCTGTCCAGAACTCATAAAACAGACCGAGCCATCGTTAGCGCTAAGATTTTGAGCGACCGAGACGTTGACCTGCTCCGGCTTCTGTGGGTCATCAGTGAATCCGTAAGGCTGAGGATATGTTGCCTCCCAATGCCACGCATAAGGCGTATTTTCCATTTTGAAAGGCCAGTGGGCGCGACGCAAGGTGAAGAAATTTTTCAGCTCATCGTTGACTTCTTTGGGGTCGCAGATGAGCAATGGTTTGCCTTCCCATTGAAACCACAACTCCGGGAAAAGCCTTTTCTGATAAAACTCGCGGTAGAGACGCTGAGCGGTGTCGCCAGCTTTGGTGTTGAGTATAAAGGTAATCTGTGGCGTGTGTCCACCAGATTGGCGCACTTCCCGAAGCACATTGCACAGGGCGGTATAGACTTCGCGATAGGTTTCAGCGTTCGTAGCATCAAAAATCAGAACATCCACACCTGCGTCCGCAAGCAACTGGGCGTGACGATGCAAAACCCACGGATCATCGCTACAATAATAGCCAAACAGCGGCTCTCCCCAGAAATGATATTGCCCGACTTTACCTCACAACGGTGAATGCGGTTTTTGTAGCGCCTGAGGATCGCTTGCCAGAATCTTGCTGATATCGAACGGTCCGTCACCGTTCGGATTTGGAGGGATCGGCATTGCCGGTATGAGCCAAAGAAAATAAAAAATCCCGACGAAACGATTTGTCCGCGGCAACCCGACTTCCTCGGCAAGCGGCAGACGACGTCCCAGCGCATCGGTTGCCGGCCAGGGGACGCCGGGATTTATCTGGGCAACAGAAGAAACAAGAATAAACGCCATGCTCAAAACGGCGATGAGCGATAATTTTGCGAACTGATATTTCATGAAGTAGACGTTGCCATCGAATTGAGCAAATCTCAAGTTTGTGATAGGATTCTGCTTAATTGTTGATTCCTGGTTTGCTTTCATAACTAAGATTTATGGTTTAAATAATGAACGGCTCGGGATTGCACTTCGGCATTGCAAATCGGCGCGAAGGTTCTTCTCTCAGCGCCTTTTGCAAGGTCAACAAGTTTATCAGCGAAAGTGCTGCCACAGGTCACTGATTCACAAATGACGTTGAGAAAATTTCGACATTTCATCATCTGTTTCCTTTGATAGATGAGACTGGCAATATAAACAAGGTTTTTATAAGGCAGAAAATTATACCTAAACCATAAATAGTTGCGACCTAAACACAGTGTGCTTTTGGGTGAAATTTCTGTATGACGTTTTGTCTGAAAGTTGAAAAACAATGTCTGTGATCCATTTTCAATAGAAGGTCACGTTCGACATTTCCTGAAAAGGTCTGAATTTAGCCCAATCCTGAATTTGAGAAAACCCAAAAGGATTCAGAATTAGCAGCCGATGAAAGCGATTGAAGGTGGGGCATGTGGATGTTGCTTTTACTGCCTGTGTTCCGGTTGCTATTAATACACCACCGGTTTCACGGGTGGTTAAATAATGAGCCCACTGGGCTTTAACTTTTTATGAATTACTTTTTCTACAAGCAATTAATTATGCTAAAAAAGGTCATTTCAATTAAAATCAAACGTTGTGAATAAGGATATGATGCTAAAGTGTATAATGATATATTGACTCTGAAGATATCTCAACCTAAAGTGGCATATATGAGAATCAACAATCAATCTGAGGTTCGAGTTTTTGGGTTTAGACTGATTACTGTTCGGTGGCGTTGGCTGGATCATCCAAGACTTGCCATTAAAAAACTAAGAATCATAAGTGCTCTCAGCTATATTATCTTTTTCTCCGGGATTTTTTGGGCAGCGGATATACCGGTTCTTTCGCTCAGTGGCAATGGCCTGTTGACGTGGACAAACTTTTTTACGAATGCACTGTTTACCGTACAGTGGGCACCGTCTATGGCAATTAATCCGACGAACCCAATCAGAAGCGATAGTTGGATAGCCCTCAAGGATTTTTGTACGCCAACTGGTGGTACGACGGTCCCAGTGCAGATGTTCTGCAGAGTTCGCCAGCTACCGGCGCTGGCCGCGGGAGCAGATTTGCTGGAATCTGCCCGCGAGCGTCTGGCCGTGTACCGCGATGAGTTGCATCGGTTGCGCGCAGAATTTGGTGGCACGCGCGATTTACCGGACGAGCGGTTCTACCTGTTTGGGATGGGTCTGCGCGAGAAATTTTTCTATCGTGCCGGAGCATTATTGCGGGCGCCGAGCGCCGAAATAATCAAGCGTTGGGATATTGCCGGGGAAATCATCCTGCCTGCTGATTATACTGTGATCTTAAGGACGCAGGCCGGGGAAACGGTACGCATCAGCGAGGACGAACATGGTGTGTGGATCGAGGAAGCGGGTGGCCGAGTCTCATTACCCGGCACCGAATTGCCAGTGAAACTGCCGTGGTTTGAGGGATACCGGTACCCGCAAGTGCTTCGCGTGCTGCATCAGGAACTACTCGTCAATGTCCTTACCAATGGCCCAGTGCCGAATCTGTTCGTCTATCGCAAACCCTGGTATCGCGATGGCGCCATGATGGCAATGGCCTTTAGGGAGACGGGCAATCTTGCAGTTATCCGGTCCTGGATTCTCAGCTTGAGGCAACCTTACGACCGCAACAACGCGGGTGAGACCGAGGCGGACAATCTTGGCCAGGCGCTCTTCCTGGTTTCGCTGGTATCGAATACCAACCACCCGCTCGTAGCCTCGGTGCTGGCGGAGGTTCAAAAGTACGAGCGTACCATGGATGGCACGAAGTTCATTCAGGGCCGATCCGATTTCGCCGAGCATCCGGTCTATCAGACCAAATGGCTTAAATTTGGCTTAAGCGCCCTCGGGTTAGCCGACGGCTACACCATTCCACGCATCAGGGATAGTTATTCCGCGCTATTCTGGATGGGCTATAAAGATGCCTATGTGCCTGGAGGGGAGGCCGAAGACCGGGACAACTATCCGTATCTCGGCTGGGCATGTGATCACTTTCATCAAGCGAAGAAAAGTCCGATTTCCAACCGTGATTATCCGTTGACCTGGGAAGCCAATGCGAGCCAGGCTGATTACAGGGCAATAAGTGCACTTTCCACGGAATATGCTCGTCGCCGTCTGGCAGCGCCGCACACATGGCACGCGGCGGAAGTATTTCTTTACCTGTTGGAGATGCGACAACCATGAAAACCTTATCTGTTCTTTGCCGGGGTGTTTGGACTTCGAACCGTAAGGAGTGTGCCATGAAGTATTCTGTCAGTTGCTTTCGCAGTGAGTTGATTTGATTCATCATACTAATGGCTTTACCTCCAGTGACTCTTTCACATACACCTGCAGATTGATTATTATGCCTTGTTTGTGATATAGGATTTGGAGCATTTGGTAAAAGATAATTAGTTTAGATCTCAATCGTGATAAGTAAGCAGTCTCCTCAGTCAAACTGGGTAGATACTGGTTGTTCCGATATTGTGGTTCGGACTGTATATTGGCTGTGCTTCTGTTTTTTTGTCAGCGTGTTTACTTCAATGCTCTTGACGCAAAGGTGAACATTGTGTGTCTTCTTTGGAGATACTATGACGAAACATTGATTACGAATACGAGAATTCAGAGATGGGGAGGCACGTTGGCACTTCGTATTCCAAAGCCATTTGCCGAAGAAGCAGGAATAGAACCAAATTCAAGTCTCTGAGATGGTTAAAGACTATTTCCCAGATTTAACCTGAAAACCCTTTCCTACCCCAGCCCTTGCGGTAGTCATGGGAATTACTGATTATCCGGCGCTGTCCAGAATGCCATCATAATCTTTGCCAGAAGCTGCTCGCCGAATTCATTCGCATGAACAGCATCCCGATAAAACAGGTGCGGATGCAGTTTTGACGAGCGGATGTATTCAGCCCATGGCGTGGTCATATCAAGGTAAGCACAATGCTCTTCTTCGGCGAGAGCCTTGAGGGCCTTGCCGTATGGACTAGTGCCAGAGTATGGCGCCTTTGTGAGTGCCTCAGGATCGCGGGGATCCGCTGTACCAAAAACGCCTGTTGCAAGCAGGATTTCCACATCCGGCAGATCAGCACGCAATTGATGAATGACATCACGGATGCTATCAATATCCTTCTGACTGATGCCTCCGATGAAAACCAAATCTGGCTTTTTCGGGATGATATATTTCTGCACGCGTCCCTGCTCTCGGTAGTGTTGACAACCACCGCCGCCACGCACATATACCGTTGCCTGAATTCGTGCCTTTGGATAAGCCTGCTGCAACAACGCCACCCAACCCGAACGCATTGTGTCGTTAACAATGCTGTCGCCAAGTGCAAGCAACCGCAGTTCTCCCCCTTCGGTGAGAATTTGCCGGGTACGCCGGAGGTATTTCCAATCTGCAGTCGGATTTGTAAACTTGCCGGGCGGCATTGCTTTCTGAATCTCGGCAATCTGCGCCAGAGAGCGGCAGGGCGAACTGAAGATGTAATAATCTTTTTCCGAGGGCTCACTGCTGACCTTAAGGTCAGGCGGATACCTGGCAGGTAACGCGCCCTCCTTAGGAAATGTAACCGGCGAGTCCGCCATCATACCTCCCTGACGGGTGGCAGTATTGACGCCGTTTATGTCCAGTGGCGCCGCGTTTTGCGAAAAAGAAACGATGGGTCGAAAGAAACCTGTGGCAACAACAAATGACAGGGCGAAACTCAAGTAATGAGATATCCTGAAAAGTGTTGTTTTCATTTTACTGACACAATAGGTTGCCATCCGATGCTTGTCAAACGCATTAACTCGTCCGCGTTCAGGGCACGGTTAAAAACTGCAACGCCGCCAATCCATCATCTAAATCCAATGCTCCTTAAACCATGAGTAACACGCCCTATTGTGAATGGACCACCGGAACCGAAAGCGAAAGAAGGAACAACTTTTCAAGAATCGAAATCGATGAAAAAATAAAGAACACCTTTGGTAAGATTTCAATATATTACGTTTAATCGCGTAGGCCAAATTTTATTTATATCTCAATATCAGAATTTCGTGGATGTCATTGACCACTGCTTCGACTTTGTGTTCTGAATGTGTGAGTCTTGTAGATTTATTCCACGCAGTTGCCTGAATGACTGGTTCACTCGTCTCAACAATAACGCGATACATAGGCGCATCCTCTACTGGCATTGGCAATACGTATGGACGGTTTTTTGCCGGCGTGGTCTTTGGAGGTGAGTTATAACCAAGAAGGTGAATGCGCAATGTACGATTTGCGGTATCGTCGGTTATAACGGATTCAACACTGACTGGTGCAATAATTTTCACGCGAGGCGTCGAATTCAAAAAACGAACAGCGTTACGAAGTAATCGGCGGGCTTCGACAATATGATGCTCGCTTGCCGTGGCAAAATCCGGAGAACCTGCAAATGTCAATACTTTACCCTTACCTACATTGTTCAATAGCATTGCCGGACCGACGGGAACTTCGGCGCTCATTGGCCAATCAGTGCTTTCCTTGTTTTCCAATTGACGGGTAGTGCGATGAGGTTTGAGTAATTTGCAAACAGCAGATGCAGTTGTTGGCTCATAAACGACGGCAGGACCCTTTACAAGAAATGGCCAATTGGTGGGGATGTCAGAACTCAACTGAAAAAAAGTATCTCCGATTTCGGAAATTACTATCCAATTGTCTAACGAATCCAGCATTCTAACGACTTTTGCACCAATGATTTCGCTTAAGGCTGATTCCCCTAGAGTTTTACCCATACGGTCGAAAATTCCACTTTGACCGGTAATTATCAGTTTTCCGCCCTCTTCAACGTAGTGGCGCAATAAACCGACTTCCTTGCCGGATAAAATTCCTGTATTTGGCAATAAAATGATAGGGAATCGTTTTAATGTCTCAATGGTTACATTTTCATCAAGCACAACGCCGTAAGGAATATGTTCATACACCATCGCTTTGTGTGCTCCTTGAAAACTCTGGAAATAATTCTCAGGTTTTTCACAACCCACCCAATCGCGCGTGCGGCTGCTGAAATAAATACCAACTTCCTGCACGGGTGTCTGACCAAAATGTTCCCGTTTTTCCTGCGCATCCCTGAAAGCCGAACCGATGCGTTCATAAGCAATAGGATCGAGCCATCCATCAAACCCGGTTTTATCTACCATTGTCACGAATGCGTTATGCGCCAGCAATGTGAGCAACTCCCATCTGATATCATTAAGTGGGCGTGTTGTTTGATCGTGATACATACGTACACCACGCTGCATAGCAACCTGTACACGTTGATGCGGAACGGCAGCGCGGTAGAATTCGGCATTAAGTCCAACTGTCAGGGCGCTAAACCCCCAAACACCGGTTTCGCCAGTAATAAAATCGCCGTTACCGGCATGTTGTACAGGTCTTTGTCCGACTTCAAAGCTGAAGGGAGGACTGCCATGGTAATTGAAGTCAACCGTGGCACGCGGGTTTATGGATTTTATGTATGCGTAAAGCTCTTTTTCGAAGCGTTCGCTTGAATGATACCGGAATTCGAGCATCTCATCCCATAAAGCATCCCAGGTCGGACCGGTTGGCATAGGATGACCGAACTCCCGCTCAAACTGCGCGCGACAGGTATCGCACCAACACCCGTAAGGTGGTTCAAATCCCTGGTCTAACATATCAATATGGAAGCCGTCTATTCCATATGCCAGTATCTCCGCAACTATTTTCTTCATTGCTTCGAGATAACCGGAGTTATAACAGAAACGACCGATGCTTTTGCCGTTGGCGTCCCGCATTTCCCACTCCGGATGCGCCTTGAGAAAATGCCCGCCTTGTTGCACTACACAATAGGCAATTACCGGGAGATTATGTCGGTGGGCTTCGTCAATTGCATCACGCAACGGATCGCGCTTGCCCAGACCGGGTGCCCTGGGAAGGATTTTTGACTCATAATATGCGTAATCGCCGTCTCTCGCCCAAATCACTATGTATTCGCAGTGTGCGGAAATCGCGTGTCGCACAATTTCCCGACCATCAAACTGCGAGCAGTAGCGGACATCGTTTGAATCACTGTAACCAAATTGCGCGCCAGTGGGACCAATTTCCATACCAACGAGCGCATTTTTGTACCAGGGATTTTCGGTTAAATCAGGAGCAGCTTTACAGACGGCAACAAACAACATCGCAACCGCCGCTGTTTTAAATATTTCTGTTAGTGTTTTCATTGTTTACGTTATTTTTTTAAAAAAGGTTGTAACTGTGTTCAGCAGGACATTATAACCATTAGTGTAGTCGGTTACGATGAAATTGCCAATGATCATTAACTTTTCTTTAATTCTTCAGTTGTGCGGAAGGAGTCAAAAGATTTTGAGTTTGTACCTTCAAGCGCGAGTTGAGTTTCTTGATAAAATATATTTCTGCGCGTACGGCGGTAAAATCCATGACCTGCGCAGATAATTGTATAACAGCAGCAAAATATAACTGCCGGTCAGAATCAGCAACAAAACCTTGTTTCCATGTTTACGAGTAATACTGTTGGATGCTGAAACCGACAGATTTTGCCACCAACTTCTCCAATATAATTGTCTCGTTTTAAAACAATAATCTTTCATTTTTTGCCGAAATCATTTACTGACTTTGGATTTACTCCAACCACTGTAGAGCGCCCAGCCAATCCAGCCGCCTCCCTTTTCGGTACGGGTGTCTTCTACTCGGCGTTCGCGCACTTTAACAGGGTATGTTTGGCCAAAGGAGATTTCGCGCACACCCATCGCGCAGAAGGAAGCATCCTGAATGTCAAACGCCGGACGAAAATCGTTTGTAGCAATGTCTGGAGCATAATTGAACAGACCAATAATTTCGGTAAAACCGCCCTGATCAGTCAGGAACCGTACTCCGCGACCTTCGTGTTTTACGCCCAGTGTCCATAAACGTCCACCGTGATTACGGACAAGCCCGATATCGCTGTCACCTTCGGGGTTGAGCTGGCGCGCCCACAAACTCTGACCGTGAGAGTTGAGTTCGATCTTTGCCGGACAATCGGTCACGAAGATATCGCCCCTGCCCTCGCCAATCACCGTCAAATCGCAGCTTTCCACAACGAGAGTATTTTTTGTAGAACGATTAACAACTTCCGGCGGTTTGCCGCCAAAAGCCTGCAGATGCTGGAACTTAACCACAGGTGCTGAATTATCATCTACGACGAAACGTCCCTTAGCGTTGCTGATTATGCGGCCAAAGCCCAATCCGATAATCTGCCGCACGGAACCGTGCACCCTGACTTCGCCGTTCAGGCTGTACCAGTTCGGGTCATGGCCGCCAATACCGCGCAGGTAAACTGTGGTTTTTCCTTCCTTTGCGGCAGCATCTATTGCTGCCTGAAAAGCCGCCGTATCGTCCTTGTTATCTCCTGGAACCGCGCCAAAATTATTAACGCAAACCCAATGGTCAAGATTAGTTTCCCATGGCACCTGTGGTTCATTACGGATAGGCAAGGCAAAAGAACTATCCGGCGAATCAGAGAATAATTTTTTTACAGGATGCGATACATATTCGGTTAACGTAGAACCTATCAGGTCGCCGCCGGAGGTAGTGCTGCTTACGACCTGTTTGAATCCGGTGGCGATAACATCGCGTGCATAAAGGACACTGGTGTTGGTGATAGCTGGTTTATTTGGGTCGCTGCCTGTGAACCGTCCTCTAACCAATGCCACAACGCCGCCCCACCACGTCCAGTTATTCGGATACTCGTTATGCAATGCAACAGGTGTATTCTCCACTACCAGGTCTTCAATCCCTACCGCAGTTGCATTAACATAAACGCCAAGTTTACGGGCATTACGCACCGTGACACGGGAGAGTGTTTGTCCCCAGCTCCATGCACAACGAACACCAGTATCAAACGAGCCTTCCACAACGACATCCTGGATAAGATTAGGTCCGTTCTGTCCGAGAAAACCTGCATTTACCCCAACATTGCCGTTGCCAGTAATGCGAACATATTTGAGCAGACTGCTATTGTTGCCATACCACCGGATTCCGTCCACGTACGGGTTGTTACCAACATCTATCGTAAAGTTACAGAAATTACGCATAAAGAAATCCGCAGATGTAGGTTTTGTATCGCTTGGATGTGTGCGTACGACTGCAGTGATATTAGTGGGCACACCATCGTCCAGCCGCAGGATGACGCCGTCACGGGTCTCACCGTAAACCCATGGTCCGACGCCGGCGCTCACAACCAATGTGCTCGTAATGCGGTAAATTCCATTTGGGAGATACAACAACTTGGTTCCCTGTCCTCCACTGCGGTTGGAACTTGCATCAATGGCTTTCTGGAGCGCAACGGTATCGTCAGTTTTTCCGTCGCCTTTTGCCCCAAAGTCACGTTTAACATTCAAAACGGCAGGATCGTCGGGGAAAACAAGTCGCATCGGTATATGTGTGTTAATATCTTTGGACGCGGCAGTGGATGTGGTTGAGAGGCTGCTGGTGAATGTTTCAACTTCGGAGCGCTCCTTAACAACAGTGCCTTCAAGGTAAAAAGTCAAATCGCGGTAAGTGCAGACATCCGGCATCCCCATTGTACCAAAGGTTGTGTCACTAACACGTTCTTCAAATCTGACAGGAAAACAAGCCTTTTCTAGAGCAGCTTTCAATGCGGCAGCGTTGTTGGTATCACTTATAAACATTGCCAGGGTGTACGGTGTTAGCTCAGAAGGGTTGAAGTAGGCGGGCGTATCTGCGCTACCTTCGCGGCGGATCGCGTGTCCCTCTTTAAAACTTCCGCGAAATGAATTGGCAAGAGCCAAAGAGCGCTCCGGAGCGGCTTCCACAAAACCGACAAGAAAGGCATAGGTGGTTTCCGGTTCGAGTTCTATTTGATCAGAACCTGTAAATTCGAAGCGTATGAACTGTCCATTGCCGGGCGCGCCTTTCGGATCATAGCGATACTGAGAGAGGTCAGGCATTATGCCACCACGCACCACCCGTAAACTCTGAAATGTTTCTCCTTCAATGTAATCGTCAGTCGAAGGATCCTTTGGGTTGAAAGTCTGCCAGCGCGCTCCAGGCGGGTATGTTGTGGTACCGTGATCCCGAATCACGGGATTGTCGGTTACTTTAAACCATTGCAAAAACATTTCCGCTCCGGCTGCACCGGGCTTGAACGGCGCTGAGCCAAAACCTGTTCTCAAAATTAAGGCTTTAACTTTAATCCTTTCTGACCCGGTTCTGAATGTTTGTCCCAAATCACGATCGCGGTTGAAGTAGTATTTGTTTAACACAGAATCGTATTTCAAATCGCGTCCCTCGTGACTGGTGTGGCGGATTGATGTGTTGCCTCCGGTGTCGTAATTTGTATAGCAAATCAAAACCTGAGACTCTAATGGCGCATCTTTTAACCGCGTTATAACCATCCCGGCAGTAACAATTTGCGGAAAAACAAACGCAGTTGTTAGAAAGAGAATTGCTATGTATCTAGCGCCTGTTCGAAAGCACGAGAGTGATCGGATCATCCGAGTATTATTATTTCTCATATGTGTTTTAAGAATTTAATGGCTTAAAAAACGCTCCAGGAATTAAATTTGTAATTTTATTCTTTAATTATTTCCAGCACAAGCACCCAATCGTTGCCCATTGCTTCGTCGCCTGGCGGATCGAATGTGCGCTGACCACGGTTCTCAAATTCGCCAATGACAGAAGTCTTACCTGTCCGCGGGTCAAACCACGAAGCCCTAACACGCGTGCCCGGAAGCTTATCCATCTGAATGCTAAGCAAACGACCCGTCGGCGTATAAACCATCGCATAACCATCGCCGCGTAGCGCAAGGCACATCTCCCACGGCTTGGTCTGCTCAAACGCAAGCAACGACAAATCAGGCTTCTGGGTCAGGAATGGACGCGATTCAATCAACTTTCGCAGGTAGCCCATCTGTATTGCGCTGGGCGCATCAAGCGCGTCGTACCAGTACTCCTTTGGATTTGCCATGCCCGGATGTTTTGGAGAGTGCATCTGCCAGATGCTATGGTGTCCATAAGTGTGCCCGGCAGCACCGGCAAAAACCGCCCAGTAGGCAGCCCGTCGCGCATCGTCATCAGTAGCAACGGTGGGCGGACGTCCGTGGCGGAAACCAGGATAACTGGTTTCAAGGTCAATCACCGGCATAGTCGGCTTCATCGTATATGCATGTTCCACCATCATCCAGTTCAAAGCCCATCTACCGTGACCGGATTGAAGTCCATGGAAATCAAGCCACTGTTCTTTATTCAAAAACCACGCAGTGCTCCCCGGACCGCTTGTGTGATATGTCATCAGGACTTTTGAATAGTCCTCAATCCCGCTAACCCCGATGGCGATACCACGTGCCATTGCCCTCCAAATGGCTTTGGCTTCATCCGTGGGCGCAGCTCTGTCCCCGCCAAGAATCCAGATAATATTTGAGTAATTCCTGAAGCGACTTCCTATAAATCGTCCGTAAATCTCCGAGTTTTCAACAGTAAAAATACCGTCAACCATCCCGCTTTGCCAGTCGGTAATAACCCATTTTCCCCACGTTGGCAGCAATCCTACGTACAGATTATATTCATCAGCGATCCTCAATACCCGCTCAACGTCATCCCAGTAATCGTTGTCCGGTCCATCTTTGACGATTGGACGATCAGGACGTCCTGGTTCGATTGGGAAATGCCCGCAGGCGTTAGGTTTATCTGAACGCAGTTCCGCCAGCACAACGGTCTGAATAACGGTAAATCCTTTGTCCTGACGGTCGGAAAAATAACGGCGGATCTCTGCTTCTTCAAGGTCGTGGATAAGTTGCCATGCCGTATCGGCAAGCCAGAAAAACGGTTTGCCTTCTTCGGTTACCAGAAACCGATGGTTATCTGATACCCGCAGGCGGGGCAATTGCGCCGCGTTCAGGTTCAAAACGCTCGCCATAATTAGCACGATATAAATAATATATTGATTCATGATCTTAAGCATATTAATGCCTGCCAGCGTAGCCCGAGTATAAGCGTTTAGTCACTGATTATTATCAGTCAGCGACGTCTGTGAGTCCTGGTTTATTCATCGAAGGATGATTAAATCACGGATTGGTATTTGCTTGCGAATTATTTTTCAAAAGAAAAGTGCTTCGTAGGCATTGGTTATTGCAAGTTGCAGTATTTTGCGGATATCGGGAAACAAACAATTTCAAGGATTGCATCAATTTTCGGTTGGCATCCATCTGAACATCATTACGTGGTTTAAAACAGCATTCTCAAGAAAAATCACATATTCACCATTTTTACGTTTAGTGACGTTCAGAGCGTTATCCGAATCGACCCAACCTCCGCCACCCCTGTACCCATTGATATCAGGACGTATCGTGCCGACATAACTGCCATCATTCAACCGATGGACACGAACCAAACCGAAACCGTAAGCCACAAAAATATAGTTGCCACAAGCTTGGATCGCCTCTGGCGAACCACCGCCATAGTTAACTTCTGGAGTGTATGACTTATCATTTAGCGGAAGTTTGACAGTCCAGCGTTTTGTTCTCCGGGATGCATCAGACCAATGGTCATAACGTATGACAAGATTCCAAACACCTTCTTCACCATCAATTGACGGGCAGACGATCATAATATCGTCTGAAGGGATATAAAACAGACGCTGGATACGACTTCCGGCCAAGTCATTTGGGTATTTATATGAAATTTCTGAAGAACGACGGTAGATAGGATTGCCACGCGCGTCAACGTCCTCGCAGGGCAGGTAGAAAATTGTTCTATTATCCGATGAGCACTGCCAGATGCCTCCGACGGCGTCTACGTGCATATGTCCCCAACGTGGTTTACGATCTACCGAGGCAAACTCCTCGGGTTCAGGAGCACCGTTACCATTAGTGTCGGTCCATATAAATGTTTCCGCGTCCTCCGGCCATCGTTTAGCATTTCCCAGGCGCCATGTGCTTGCACCTGACACGTAACCGCACGGTATAGCTACACAACCCTTTGAAAATTTATAGATTTCCATATTTGAGGTGCCCTGAGCGCCACAATAAAGGAAAAGCTTGCCACTGATTCGCCGGACGCCGTGGATCAAGCGATGGCTTGGTCCGTGGAGGTCTGTAACACGCGGATCGAGTGGATATCTAAAACGATCGACGGTCAACCCGTATAATGATTGCTCTTGTCCGGGGGGATTATTCCAATGCATTTGAAATACGTTCTCTTTAGTGTAAACGAAGTCTTCATCAGCCGGATCGCTACAGGCAGTATCCAACCAATTCCCCAGACCGTAAACATACCAAAGCCGTTTACCAGAAGGCGAGTATGCCTCGATGAGAGTATTGTACCAGGAACCAAAGGTATTTGCGACATAAAGATTACCTGCGGCATCAAACCCGAGACCACGGATCCAGTGGAACTTCATAGGCTTGTAGACTCCATACTCGCCCGAGAAAATTCCACCCTCGGCACCTATGGAATCCACTTTCGTGGGAGTTCCTCTGACGTCGTAAACCCAAATCTGGCAGTGCTGATTTAACCCACCCACAAGCAGATGTCCCTCAGGATCAAATGTTAGAGCGCAAGGATTCTCAAAGTCGGTAATCTCGTGTTCCCTTTGACCATCTTTTGAGAAGGAGATTATCTTTTCACCGCCTCTGTCGAATGGTTCCTGGCCAGGTTTACCTTGAATAACCCATATCCGACCATCGGCTCCGACAGTGATCGGTCCTGGCCGTGGGGTTTCCAGGGAACGAATTTCCTTCATCGTTGCTGTTGAAAAGATGAGAATTTTATCAGCTGCGGTGTCGCTTATGTAAAGCTCGCCAGCATGCAAAGCCAATCTATTAATATTACCTTTGATGACAGGAGTACGATTGTAGGACTCGTCATGAAGACGGGTTTTGAAAAGACCAACGCCTGTGCCTATGTAAACGTAAGAATCATCAACTGCAACCGCAAATGCGCTGCTTCCGAAGCCGCTGTCATAGTCATATTTTGTAACAAAGTTTCCGTCTTTGTATGAGGCGACCCCGCCAAAAGCCTCAGCCACACCTGCCGAGAAAACCGTTCCATCAGGTTTAACAGCAATACCGGCTGAGGTAACCGGCACAAATTGGTTTCCTTTCTTGCTGGCAAATGAGTTCGCCATCCAGGAATGAATTACTCTTCCCGGAAGGTCGTTTCCCATAGATAAGGGGTATTCAACTTTTGCCAGCATCATCATGTCAGATTTTACAGTGTCGTAAATACGAGGTTGATCTGCCCAGTTATTAAATAAGCACACAGAAATAACCACCGCAGATAAAATGTTCATGTGTTTCATAGTCGTTCTGCTTTTATCAAAGATATTGAAGTTAACAAGTAGAAAGATTGGACTTTGAGAAACACGATGGGCCACATCTCAACATCAAACTCAGATTTTGCATCCGGTCGATGAATTTAAGTTTTTCATTTGCTGTTTTCTAATCAAAGATTTAATTAATCCGTAAATTTGGGTTAAAACCCAAATCGTTACGATTGAATTTTTTGAACAATATTTCAAATTTAATTTCTGGAGAGTCGGGTTCAACCCCGACCCGGTTTTGGGCGCCGTGGCAGGCGTTCCTCCATTGGTTGAATACATTTCTTGAACAGACGGCGTGGAAGTTGTCTATTCAATTTATGGACGGTGTGGCACGCATATTTTCATTAAGTACAAATATTTTTGCAACGGACAATTTGGAAGTCGACAGGCCATTCGTTGATACTTAGAGCTTATAGCCGCGTCCGACGATATTTCATAATTGTGTTAGTCGATAATGTTCAAACTATACGTGTCTCCAGTCAAAGAATCCTAAGGTTTCCAAATCTCCACGCAACTGACGAATTTGCTCATTTGTCAGTGCACGATTAGGCAATCGAGGTTTGCCTACGTCCACACCAATCATTGTCATTACCGCCTTAGCCGCGCCCATATAACCGTATTTGTTTAACACCTGCACCAACCGGACGGCACGCAACTGCTCTTTTCGCGCTGTTGGAAGGTCGCCTGATGTGAATGCTGCCCACATCCGCTGGTAAAGAGGTGCTGCAAAATTATATGTACTACCAACCGTGCCTTTAGCCCCGAGCGCTAAGGCTGCCAAAAGCCATTCATCGATGCCGTAAGGCACATCGAATCTACCTCCGTCATAGTTCAGGCAAAGTTGATACGCCATCAAATTCGGATTAGAAAATTTTAATCCTGCCAGTGTTGGAATGCGTTTGGACGCGTGCTCCAGGAAGTCGGGCATAGAAAATGAAACATTGGTAAAGGCGGGGATGTCATAAAAATAAAAAGGAGTCTCAGGAGCGGCGCTTGCAATTTCTGCGCACCAGTCGATGAGCGTATCAAGGTCGCAAGGTTTAAAGTAGCTAGGAGAAAAGGCCGAAACCGAAATAACGCCTAGACGTTCAGCATTTGCCGCCAGCACCTGTGCATCCGGCAAAGAATTTGTGCCCACATGGACAGAAATTCGGAGAATAGTTCCCCGTGCTACTTCAAACCAACGTTGCGCAAGCGCCAGTCGTTCCTCCACCGAAAGCGAGGCGCATTCTGCAGTGGTGCCATTGATAAAAACTGTGGTCACACCGTCTGCCAAAAGATATTCAGCCTGCCGCTCAATCGCATCCAGGTTCAACGAACCATCGGGCTTAAACGGCGTATACGGTGCCGCCACCAGTCCGTGTAAAGGATCAATTCTTTTCATATAACAATTAAAAGCTAAATCTTCAATGAGCTAACGGCACTATTGTGCTTTCAGTATTTCGTGGTTGAATTAACAAAACCAGCACAACTGATATCAGAGCAACACTGGCGAAGATGCCGAAAATAGCTATCAATGGAATTCTCAGGTCGCGTAGTGTGCCAAACCACCAATCAGCAAGTCCTCCGCAACTAATACTGACAAAATTCATTATTCCATACCCTGTGGCACGGAGATGCGGACGTGCGATCTGGCATAGAATGGGCATATTGTTTGTGTCGAAAAAGCCCCAGCCCAGTCCAAACAGTACGAGGAAAGCAACCGCCACAAGCAACTGTCCAGTGTGCGGCGAATACCCGACCCCAAACATTGCAACTGCAATAAAGACCATACCGATCGCGCTGGTGTAAATGCGTCCGCGTGGGTTGTGTTGTGTCCATCGATCAGCCAGCCATCCGCTTATCAAAGCGCCAAAGATGCAAGCTATCATCCAGAAAAGAGTTGCCGAAACCCCGGCCTTACCCTGTCCGATCCCAAATTCTGCCTTAAGGATTGCTGGCATCCAATCTCGTACGATCCATCCTGCCATCGCTGGCAAAGTAAAATAAAGCACCAAAAGGATGAACGACCGGTTGCCCAGCAACTCATGCAGAACAGCTGTGGGAGAGGTGCGCGGCTCAGCTGATGGCCCGGCAGTTGCCGCTGGCGGGTCCTGCAAAAGCAGTAATAGCGGTACCGCGTACAAAACTCCGATCATGCCACAAATATCAAACATCCAGCGCCAACCCAGCGATGGATGATCGGCGGCATAGCCACTGAAACCGCCAATGATTACGCCTGCGTAAATTCCCATCTGATGAAACCCTACAGCACGTGAACGCGTTGGGCCGAGGTGATACTCAGCGATTAGCGCTAGTGCGGCGGGGATATAAATTGCTTCGCTGATGCCCATCAAAGCCCTTGTCAACAGCAATTGATCGTAGGTGCTTACATGGCCTGTTGTCCAGGTAACCGCAGACCATACCAGAAGACTGGATACAATTACGTATCGGCGGCTAAATCTGTCAGCCAGGTACCCGCCAATCGGACTGCACACTGCATAGGTCCATTTGAAAAATGCCAGGATCTTGCCCCAATTTGCTTCAGTCCCGATATCCGGGATGTCAGACATTACAGAAAACTTCATAGCTGCTAACATCTGGCGGTCAAGATAGTTCAGCAAGGCAACTGGAACTAATAGCGCCACAACCAGCCAGATATAACTTTTGCTTTTTTCGTCAATCCATTTCATTTTTGTTAAGGGACGACTTTACCAGTCCAATGCATTGTATGCGTATGCGCTATTAAAGAGAATTACATGTTTTATACAATGTTTTATGGTAGCAGCTGATTGGCCCGCTGAAAAAGAAAACGCCTGAACTGGTTTTGCACCGCAAGAATGTGAGTTTACGAGGATGGCAAAGGAGAAGGAATGGGTAATATGATCTTGCATAGATTAATGTTCGCTCTGCAGAACACCGCTGTCAAGAACTAAGGTATGATTTGGCATCATATTCCCAGAATCATTAAGATGTTTGAATATTTTGCAAATTTTGCTGAATTATTTGTATTCCAATCTTGCATGCGTTAATTGGCACTTTCGAGAGAGTTTTCTTTAATACGAAACTTTAAAGGATTTCCGGACGAGTTTGCTATATTTCTGTTAATCATATGCGGAGTGAATTTATTTTGTCTAAGGAATATCGGTGGGGAAAGTGGTCCGATGTGACACGCTTGTTTTTCTTGTCCGAACACACTGAACTCCAGGTAAGAGCCAGGCACAACTGTTCAATTTGTGAGTAGCAGTGATGTAGAAATTTCAACCGTGATGAGGTCGCCGATATCCACATGCCAGGCAAGCATGAATACGCCTGTTTTATCAAACCAAGCCCGAACACTAAAGGGTAGCGGAGGTACTGGTGCAACGAGAATTGGCGTATCTTCTAACTCAAAGATATACTGACTTTTCACAGGGGTAATTATATTAATAATAAATGTGGCGGTGTTCCCATCTGCGCATAGTTCCGTTGGTACGACGCGGATGGTTTGTTAACTATGTGCAGTAAGGTGTGTGAGGGTGGAGAGCTGGATTTCTGGGCTTCACAAGATATATCGGTTGCGCCGTCGGCGCACTGGAATTGCACGGCCCAGGTGCCAGCACCACCATTTATGTTGTCGTCGTTAATAACGCTGGTAGCGAGTAATAGAGCGGTTTGGGTTCCTTCAAGCTTTTAGACGAGCAACGTCATAGAGTGCCAGGCGACCAATTGCGTGCCTTTGCTTAAAAGAAGTGCGAAACGCCGCCAGACATCTGCTGCCTGAGCATCCGGCGAGGAGTAACGGGGTGTAATAATCGTGCTGGTGCGGCTGGAGAAGCCGGTTTCAGTGATCCATACAGGTGCGTTAGTGAGCCCGTGATGAGCATCGAGATCGTTGCGGCATATACCGTAATAATATGGTAAGGCCCACCATGAGTTGTAATCATGGTAATTTGCCACGTCGAAGCTTCCTTTACCCCCGGCGGAGAGCAGTTGATCAAGCCAATTAGTTGAGAGCGCAAAAGGAAGACTGTAAGTACCGATCAGTCCAGGCAGAACCACTTTAGCGTTTGGGTTTGCGGCAAGAATCCACACGCGGTTGGACTGCATAAACGCTTTGGTAATAACGTGTGGATTTAATTTATTGGGGATTAATCTTTTTGGGCAGGGTTAAGAGAGAAGATCAAAAAAGAAAAACTTAATTGACTCTGGTACTGAGGGCATTTCAGGGGCTTAGCCAGAGGAACCAGGCATGATATGTATTTTTTTAGATTACGCGTTAATCATTGCCTGTAAAAGGGTTTAAATGATGAAAAAGGTTTGTTATTAAGATAGATTTTATAAGCATGGAGGCGCTTTCTAGAGAGTTAGTTATTTATTTGGGTTTTGTTGGTATTTACGAGGCTTAGAAACTGTTTTGCTCTTGTGATATATTCAGCTGCCAGATGATTTGAAGGGTCTTGTTTTAGTACAGTTTCAAATTGTTCAATTGCTTCCTGGAAGCGTCTTTGTCTGGCGTAAGAGACGCCGAGGTCAATTCTAGCGTTTATTAGATTAGGATTGAGTTTTACTAATTCGGTTAGTTGTTTATGTGCTTCGATGAACCCGCCTACTTTGATTAAGTCGTTAGCCAGGCGGTATCGGGCATCCAGGTTTTGAGGGTCTGCTCGGACAGCCTCGCTGAATCTGGATATGCTTTCGAGATAACTTTTATGTTCTGAGGCTATACAGCCTAGTCGGTAGTGTTCTGCTGAGCTTAGGTTTTGGAATCTGAAACCTTTTTGGAAGTGGACCAGGGCTTGGTTGGTTTCACCTTTTGACTCCAGGATTCTGGCCAGATTAATATTAGCTGATGGGTAGTTTGAATTGATTGTGAGAGCGGCGCGGTAGTGAGCTTCTGCTTCTGCGAGTTTATTTTGTGCAGCAAGGACCATTCCCCAGTTGACATGTGAATCGATCAAGCCCGGATTCAATTTTAATGCAGTTTCAAATTCGGCGATAGCTTTATCAAAGAGTTTTTTACGGGCGTAAGCGATTCCCAGGCTATTGTGTGCTTCGGGAAAGAACGGAATGATACTGATTGCCATAGATAGCTCTTTTATTGCGTCGTCCCAATTTTCATTTTTATTTAGCAATTTTCCGAACTGGTAGTGCAGCACTGGGTTTTGGGGGGCAAGGTTTTTCGCAATTTGCCACTGTTCTGTTGCGGCTTTATCTTCGTTAAAGGCCTCAAGAAGTCTTGCGAATTGAGCATGGATTTCCCAGTCGTTTGGTCTCATTTTTAGGGAGTTTTCATAGATTGAGGCCCATTCCTTGAATTTATCGTTTTCTTTAACCCAGGATAGATTTGAGATTTTTCGGGACAATTCCAACTGTTGTAATTTGTTATTATACTGGAAAGTAAATGGTGGTCTGATCAGACGGGACATTACATTTTCCAGAATATTAAGTTCATTCCATGGAGTGAACGCGAGGATGGACGCACATTTTTCTTTTGTGGGCAAATGGCCTGATGGTTGGATGTTTGCTTGTTCAGTAAGGCGTTTTTCTATTTTTTGCGCAAAAAGTTCGGCCAGGAGGAAGTTACCTGAGAAATTTAAGTGGACATGCTCAAAGAAGAAATGTTCTCCGGAGATGCCGGATGGCGAAGTTTCATTGAATATTTTTTCTGTATCGATGAATTCTAAATTTTTGTAGGGGGAGGAATTTACGGTTTCGCTGATGATCTTATTTATTTTTGAGTCTGCTCTGAATCTAAGGGCATCCAGGTCTCTTGCTAGCGATAACTCCAGGAGTGCGTCGTTAGTTTTACCTAAAGCCAGGTAACAAAGTCCGAGTCTGAATCGTGCTTCGGCGTATTGGGGGTCGATATTGACAGCGCGGTTAAGCAAAGATTCTGCGGAGGTGTAATCATTTTCGAGCATTTTGGTATCGGCTTCGAGTAATAATTTAGAAAACTCATTTAATTTGGTTTCTGAGAGTGAATTATTATGAATTGAAGCGAAAGGAGCACATTCTTTGAGATTGACTGCTATGGTTGAGACGATGACTCCGTATTGGCAGCTTTTAGCGCCGTACTGGATAATTTTTTTTAGGTTTTTGGAAAATGAATCATAGATTTGGGACAGTCGCGGGTCATCTGATGAGATTTTTTGATTTGTGAACATTTCCATGCCTGCCCAGACTGTTGGCAAAGTATCTTTAGTTAACTGGCGAGTCAGGAGGTCGTGGAAAAGCTGGAAGATCCTGATTCTTTTAAGAAAGACAATAGTTTGAATAAGCGTTGTCGAAGTAAATTGTTTACCTAAGATTGTTCCGGCGCCGAAGGGTCCGACTACTTCATTATTTCCCATATAGATCAGCCAGAAGTCGCCGTTTTTATTTTTAGCTTCTCTAGCTATTTCGAGGAGCACATGTGAATTTATTGCGGTCATAGACAGGTTGATGACTTCGAATTTTAACTGTGGAAATCTTTCGCTGAGCATTACTTCTAAAATGCGGGAGAAACCGAAGGCGGGCTCGGGGTCTCCTAAGGCAGCAGATTCTCCGAACACAAAGATGCGAATAGTTTCTTTGGTTTTATCTGCTGGAAAGGAAAAAGACCGGGGGGTTCTTGCTAATTGATGAGGCATGAAGCGCCAACCATATTTCTGGTTTTCATAAATTACATGTTTACCGGCATCGGATCGGGTCAGGAAATATTGGGTAGGATATCCTATTTTAGCCAATCTTAAAATAGACTCAGCAACAGCCAGGATTAGAAGTACGGTTAGAACAGACAAAACAATAAAGAACCAGCGTTTTTTCCTGGAATTAAATTTTGATTCAGCAGACGTTTCTGCGCTTGGATTTTCTGATGATTTATTTTTACGCTTTTTTCTGGACTCAGTCACAATCTGAATTTATGACTGATTTATTCTATATCAAGCCAAATTTAGGGCCCAGATTTGGTTGATGTTGTTTTTTTGGTATTCGAAACGGAGGGTTTATACTGACACGGCGATAGAGAACTGTAGCGATTGTATGGTGGTTTAGACCAATTTTCGGGTAACGTAGATTTGATACAAGCCATTGCTGATCATGCATTCCTTTGTTTGATCTCTTCTTCAGCTACTCATGTTAGCGAAAGAGAGAAAAATCAATATTGCTATTTTTTGGAATATCGGGATTTTATGGGTGAGTATTGGATTAGAGGTTTTTGGAATAACCAATCGATTTGTTAGATGAAGGTTTTGATAATCCATAATGAAGATAAGTTTTTTGGTGGGGCAGAGACTGTCCTTATTAATTTAGTGTCCGGGCTTCAGGCAAATAATGGGATTGAATTAACTGTTGGTGTTGTTGCAGGGAGCAAGCTATCGTTCGCGTTACCAGCTCAAGTAAAGCAGGTGTTTTTGACAAGCAATAGGCCTTTAAGCGTTATAAAAATTTTTAAACAAATAATTGCACTAAAGAAAAATGCTGGTGCTAATGGTTTTGGGTTGATTCATGCCTGGGCGGCTCGCGATTGGGAGCTAGCGGGTTTACTGGGAAAGATTTTAAAGAAGCCAGCAATAGCTACGCTACATGATCATCCTATGGCGTGGTATCATTCACTCTGGCGACAAAAGATGATGAGGTTTTTATCGAGTTCGGTTTTGGATAAAACAGTATGTGTTTCAGAGTCGCAGCGGTCCGAGTGCATCAAAGCTCATTATAATCCAGAAAAACTTTCTGTTATTTACAACGGAATTCCGGCTAGAAGGTCAACGTTAGTAAAGCCCGGATTTGATGAAAAGGTGAGGCTTGGTTTTATGGGGACAATTTCAGAAGGTAAGGGATTTAAACTATTATTCGAGTTAATTGATAGCGTGACTAAGGTAGTATCAGTTGACTGGACATTAGAGATTGCTGGGGATGCTCAAGACTCCCAAGGGCGCCAACTTCTCCAATGGATAAAAAATGTGTATTCATCGAGGAGCTGGTGGGATAAGGTTAATTGGTTAGGATGGGTTGATGATCGTATAGGTTTTTTTAGCAAAATAGATCTTTTAATTTTTCCATCTGTTTCTTATGATTGTTTGCCGACGGTATTGCTTGAGGCTGGCATCTCTGGGGTTCCGGTATTTTCATCGAAAGTTGGGGGGACACCGGAGATTGTGATTGATCAGAAGACTGGGTGGTTATTTGATATCAATCATATAAAAGATGCATCCAGGGCACTTGGGAATCTAATGCAGAATAAAAAACTATTGCATGAGGCAGGCGAGCGAGCAGTTTTGCATATAACTAAAAATTTTTCTGTAGAAAAAATGGTTGCAGATTATTTGAAGCTTTACTCTAATATTATTGGCGATGACAAGTGACGCAGTATTACCAAAAAATTTATTAATCCTTGGGACCTGTACATTATTGGCGGTCTTTTTGGGGTATGCACTGACTGATCCTTTTGTATTTCAGAATCTTACCGCAATAGGGCTTGTTATTTTCACTATCTCGTTACCTATATGGCTCAGATGGCATCAGGTTTTGATGTTGATATTTTGGAATTCTACTCTTGTGGCATTTTTCTTGCCGGGTATGGCGCCTATTTGGGTGCCTGCAGCCTGCGTGAGTTTAATGTTTTCTATCATAAAAAGGACGTTATTAAAGGAGCAGGTATTTATAAGTGTGCCCGAACTCTCTCTACCGCTTATAATCCTATTTGGGGTTGTTTTTATAACAGGAATGATTAATGGCGGATTGATGGGTGGCCGTGCGTTGGGTAGTGAGACATGGGGGGCAAAGAGGTACTACACTACGTTTGGAGCAATTATAGGTTTTTTTGCGTTTACGGCTTTTAAAATTCCTCGGGAAAAAGCCATGTTGTATTCGGGGCTTTTTATTTTATCGGGGGTAGTTTCTGCTGGGAGTGATCTTGTTTACCAGCTTGGGCCTAAATTTTATTATTTATATATGTTGTTCAATCCTGAGCTGGCAGGCCAACAAGCAACTACTCAAGACTTACTAAATAGACTGACGGGTGTTTCATGGGCCGCTAGTGCAGTTATTTATTTTATGATAATGAAATACGGGATCCGTGGGATTTTCGATATCACCAAATTTTGGAGAATATTAATAATGCTTGGTCTTTTAGTTCTAAGTATGGTAGGTGGGTATAGGTCCGTTATAATCTTAACGATTATTATCTTCATTGTTCAGTTTTATTATGAGGGTTTGTTCAGGACGGTATTTTTTGTTGTTTTCTCAGTAATGATTGGATTTAGCTTTTTTCTTTTGTGTGCCTTTGCGGATCGGCTTCCGCTTTCAATTCAGCGGTCTATCAGTTTTTTACCTGTAAACATCGACCAGGTTGCTAAGGCTGACGCTAACAGCACGGTTGAGTGGCGTTTACATATGTGGAAGGTAGTTCTTCCGGAGGTGCCCAAGTATTTAATTTTAGGCAAGGGCTACAAATTCAGTGGTGTGGATTATGAACTTACTTTGCAAGCTGTTCAGCGAAATGTTTACGACTCATTTGAGCATATTCTTATAAGCGGAAACTATCATAATGGTTGGCTGACAATTCTTATACCTTTTGGTATTTTTGGGTTGTTGGCTTTTTTGTGGTTTGTATGGAAGGGCTACAGGGCTCTATATCACAATTACATTTATAGTCCGCCTGATCTGAAGAGAATTAATTCATTTATTCTTTCTCTGTTCGTAAGCCGGGTTATTTTCTATTTAACATTTTATGGGCAATTTGACCTTGATTTACAAGTTTTTACCGGATTAGTGGGTTTTAGTATTGCTCTTAACCATGGTATTCGGGTTGCAAAACCAGTTCCTGAAACTGAAGAAAAAGCCTTGCCTGTAACAGAAGGAAAAACCAAAGCGGCCCAGGTCTTGGTGCCGCCTGCTGTAAGAAGTTTCAGGACTTAAATATCTGGTGCAGTTTAGTAGTGCATCGGGTAAACCTGGGGTTTGGGTTGACAGATCTTGGTGTTGATTTTCAGGTTGATGAGAGAATAAGGTTTAATCGATTATTTGGTTTTAAATGAGTGGAGAATTTGTTTATGCGTAAGATTCAGAGAGCGTTGGTCTCGGTTTCAGATAAAACCGGATTGGTTGATTTTGTAAAAACTATTGTCAGTGCTGGTATTGAAGTAGTATCCACAGGCGGTACAGCCCGGCTCCTTAAGGAACAGGGCTTGCCAGTTTGTGAAATTAGCGAGTACACTGGATTTCCGGAGATCCTGGATGGTAGAGTAAAAACATTACACCCGAAAGTGCATGGTGGACTTTTATATAAAAGAGGCAATCAGGACCATGAAAGAGCAATTAAGGAACACGGTATCCAGGCTATTGATTTAGTCGTGGTTAATTTATATCCATTTGAGAAAACCATTGCCAGAGCCGATGTGACATTAGATGAGGCCATTGAAAATATTGATATTGGTGGTCCGTCGATGATCAGGAGTGCTGCCAAAAACCACGAAAGTGTAACAGTAGTTATTGATCCAGCAGATTATGAATTGGTTGCTGCAGAAATTAAGCAATTTGGGAATACAACATTGGAAACGAGGCGCAAATTAGCTATTAAAGTATTTGCCAGGACAGCAACTTATGATGCAGCTATAGCAGCAGGGTTAGAATCTCTTTTGGCTGACGACGTGAGAAGAAAAGATGAACAGGAAAAAGGCAATATAGCTTTTGAACCGGCTTCGACATTGCTTTTAACTGCTCCACTAGTCCAAAAATTGCGATATGGGGAGAATCCGCATCAGAAAGCAGCCTTATATGGTGGATTTCGGAAATATTTTGAACAGATCCATGGCAAGGAACTTTCGTATAACAATATTTTAGACTTAACTGCAGCGGCATTTCTGATAAGTGAATTTCATGGGGAAAAACCCACACTAGCAATTCTTAAACATACAAATCCATGCGGCGTTGGCCAGGGAGAAAGTCTTTTAGAGGCTTGGGTCAAGGCCTATGAGACAGATAAACAGGCGCCGTTTGGTGGTATAATTGCGGTCAACAGGCCACTTGACCTGCCATGTGCGGAAGCAATTGCAGAAATATTTAGCGAGGTGATAATAGCGCCTGAGTTTGCCAGTGACGCTTTAGCTGTATTGCAGAAAAAGAAAAACTTGCGTCTGATTCGGATGGTCAAAAACATAGCCTCTTCAGCTGCGTGGGAAATCAGAAGCGTGGGTGCTGAATCATTTCTTTTTCAAGAACGTGATACTTTATCCATAGACCGGGAAGGGTTCAAGGTAGTTACTAAGAGGGAGCCGACGGAGGATGAAATCAAGGCTATGCGATTTGGTTGGCGGATAGTCAAGCACGTCAAGTCCAATGCTATTGTTTATGTTGGAGTAGATAGGACACTTGGGATTGGTGCTGGGCAAATGAGTCGTATAGATTCAAGCAGGATAGCGGTTAAGAAAGCTGCAGATGCTGGGTTGTCTTTAAAAGGCAGTGTTGTTTGTAGCGATGCATTTTTCCCGTTTCCTGATGGGTTGTTAGCCGCAGCAGATGCAGGGGCAACAGCTGCAATTCAACCTGGCGGATCAGTTCGTGATAAAGAAGTGATAGATGCAGCTGATTCCAGAGGAATGGCAATGGTTTTCACCGGTTTCCGCCATTTCAAGCACTAAGCGAAATGCTCTACTTATTGTGTGCTGTTATTTGGTTTGGTTAGGGTAGTTAGATTTTATCAGATTATGTCGAGTTTAATATATTTCGGATTTAGACATCGGAAAAAAAACCCTGCTTAGCCCAACCAAACTTAAAAACATTGTTACCTGGTTTATTTGCATGGATTTTTTTAAATTATCGCTGAACCTCACGACAATTTTTGAATATTTTGAAAAATTTGGTGAATTATTCGTATTCTCCAAACTTGGCTGAAAATAAAAAAATGATGTTTTTTGATCCCGAGTTAACTGGACGGACTGCTTCAAATCTATCCATGGGTATGGTGTAAACCCGACCGTCAATACAATGACCTAAAATTTGTTCGGCGTTCAACCTGACCTTCCAAAAATCAGGAATCCCGGAAGGAGTTTATGTGGTTATTTTATCCCGCGAGACTTCTATTTACTGCAGTTATCGCTCCAACTCCATTGTAGTTATCATGGTTAACAGTAATTTATTGGGCGATGCGATATGAACTTGACAATCTGATCTGATTAAAAATTGAGTTTTTAATATTTTGCTTGTTGGGATCGGGCCAACGCTAACAGTATAGAGCACTTATATTTGTCTGATTAACTTCTGAATATGGGAATAAAGTAAGAAGCTACTCTTGCTGGGTTCTTTGTATAAGCCAATTAAAGATTGATTATTAAGGACCATGGCACGAAAAATGCTTGAGTTATTAAATATGGGTAGAGGGAATTACCATGCAAAAGATATAAATTCCTACCGCCTTTCTGTTCTGATAGAAAGGCAAACAACCACACTTGGTTCAGGTAATATTACCTGAACTGCTCTCCGGCGTACTTCTGAAGCTGAGTGGCATGATGACCCGGCAAAACCGGGTCATCATGGCTTTATAGGTTAGCGAATTGTAAATTAAGTTAGGGCTTTGTCAATACTCAGGAATGAAATTCGATTTAATTTTGAATCGGATTATTCCAGGATTAAGTTCAACAAAAGCTGCTAAGCCTGTGGACAGGTTCAGGGGGTTAAGTCTATTTTTCCGGGTATTAGGTTTTGAGTTTTTTTTCAGGGTAGCAATGATCTGGGCTAAATGTGTTTGAGAAAACCGGCTACAGGATTATTTTTATTTCTAATTGGCTTAGGATTAATTTGATTCAAACAGAGCGGCGGCGAACTCGGATGGGACGAATGGCTGTAAATCTTCTGGTTTTTCACCGAGCCCGACAAATTTTATAGGCAATTTAAGTTCATTTTGGATGGCAACTGCCATACCTCCTTTACTTGTACCGTCGAGTTTTGTGATAATAAGGCCGGTTAGGTTGACAGCTTTATTAAACTCGCGGGCCTGGATTATTGCATTCATGCCGGTTGTTGCGTCAAGGACTAGCAATGTCTCGTGGGGAGCACCGGTTAATTGTCGTGCGATGACCTTGTGAACCTTTTGTAATTCCTGCATTAAGTTATGTTTAGTATGGAGACGTCCGGCTGTATCGATAATGAGGTAATCAATTTTTCTTGCTAAAGCTGCGCTGACGGCGTCGTGGGCTACTGCGGCTGGGTCGGATCCGTAACTGTTAGAAATGACCGGGATATTTAGACGTTGACCCCAAAGTTTGACTTGTTCTATGGCAGCTGCCCTGAAGGTATCGCAAGCAGCGATCATAGCTTTTTGTCCTTCTTTTTGGATGAGGTATGCAAGCTTGGCGGCTGTAGTAGTTTTTCCTGTACCGTTAACGCCTACCAGTGATATGACGGTTAGGCCGGATTCAGACTTTTTGAGTTTGGTTGATTCATTAATGAGGGCTAATTCTACGTGGCGTTTTGCGATTTCGAAGACATCGATATTTTTTGATCCTTGAGTTTCATATTCTTTTTTGACGGTTTCGATAATTTTGGTAGTAGTTTCTATGCCCAGATCAGCGCCTAGCAAGGCAGCTTCCAGTTCCTCTATAGTTTTTGGAGTTAATTTAGGAGACCCAGTAAATATTCTTTTTAACTCATGAGTCAATTTTGCCTGGGTTTTTTTCAGGCCTTCTTTAAATTTTTGAAAAAGTTCCATTTTTAAATTGTGGTTAGATTAAAGTTAATTCAAGGTTCAGACAGTATCGGGAAGAAAATTTTCTTTATCAAGTTTAAGGAAATCCGGGACCATTAAATTTACTTTTTCAAAAATGGGTGCAATATATTCTGTGGGTAATCCTGTTGTACCGATGACGGGCTTACCTCTACTGAAGCCATGGCAGTCTGATCCTCCGGTAACCAGCAATCCTAGTTGTTTTGCGATTTGGATATAGTGTTTTTGCATAGATTCAGAGTGCTTACTATGGAAGCATTCGATACCATCGAGTCCCATTTCTTTAAAAATGGGAATTAGCTCATCATTTTTGTTCAGGCCGGGGTGTGCTAAAATGGCCAGGCCGCCAGCTTCGTGTATTAATTTGATGGCTTGGTCTATAGGTGTTTTAAATTTAGGCACCCAGGCGGGTTTATTTTTTCGAAGGAATCTTTCGAAGGCTTCGTCATATGAGTTGCAAAATCCACGTTTAACCAGGGCTCTAGCTACATGTGGGCGGCCTGGGGCTTTGCAATTTGCAAGTAAGAAGACTGTTTCAGCTTCCAGAGGGATGGACAGTTTATTCAAGGCTTTTACTATTTCGCGGATTCTTTCACAACGATATTTTTGGAATTCGGCCAGGGATTTGAGTAATTTTTGGTTAGCGCAGTCAATAAAGTAACCAAGGAGGTGGATTTCATTATTTTGATATTCGGCGGTGATTTCTGTTCCTGGTATGAGAAATATGTTTTTTGCTTTAAATAGAGATTCAGCGTATTGATAGCCTTCGACGGTATCGTGGTCAGTTATTGAGATGATGGAGAGATGCAATTTTTTACCCAGATCGAGAAGGTTTCCTGGGTCGTAAGTACCGTCTGAAAATCGGCTATGGAGATGTAGGTCAGCTACAAACATTCTCTTTCGTATTCTAAAAATTCAGTATATCAATCAATAGTTCTGTCTTATAAAATGACATAAAGATATGATTAAAAAATATTTTAGAAAGACAAGCAATTATTTTATTCAGGGCTATTGTTATTACAGTTGAATTCAGATCTAAATTTATCCAGGATTCCGTTAACAAATTTACCGCTATCGGCTGTGGAATATTTTTTTGCTATTTCGATTGCTTCATTGATGCAAACGATTTGTGGGACGTCCGGACAATACATCATTTCGTAGATAGCCAGGCGCAAGATGTTTCTGTCGACAACAGCTAAACGTTCCAGATCCCAATTTCTGACATATTTTTTAATTACTTGATCAATTTCTTTTTTATGTGTTACAACGCCTTTAATTAAGTTTTCTGCGAACAATTGTATTGCTGTTTGTTCTGGGGTTGGTGGTGGTGGCTCTGGTAATTTTTTCCAGCGGCAAGAATTTTCCCATGCAGTTCCTATATTTTGAACCTCCCAGAAATGAGTAATAGACTCCTCCAGATTCTCTGGAGGGTTTAGGTCAAACTGAAAAAGCGCCTGTAATGCTCGTTCGCGTGCTGTTCGTCTTATACCCATAAAAACAACCAATGTATTGCAGTATAGTTAGCAAGATTTTTGCCTAATTTCCCCTAACCTTTTCGGCCTAATGGACAAGGTAAAGCATGATTTATTGAAAAGCAATTAATTTAACATAATTGACGGGTTGGGCAAAGTTCGTGTAAACTAAGCGCGTTATAAATTAATTAAAAAATAGCGATGCAAACACAGTTTAATTTAACACGGTCGGATATACCGCAGGCCTGGTATAATATATTATCAGATTTTCCTGAACCTTTGCCACCGCCTTTGAATCCGGCTACGAATAAACCGGTCACGATGGATGATTTACTACCGGTATTTCCTGAGAATTTATTGCGCCAGGAGATGAGCACGGATCGCTGGATAGAGATCCCTGAGCAAGTGAGGCAGATTTATGAATTATGGCGGCCCACGCCGTTATTTAGGGCTATCAGGTTTGAGAAAGCGTTAGATACGCCTGCCCACATTTATTACAAGTATGAGGGGGCAAGTCCTGCTGGTAGTCATAAAATTAACACCTCTGTAGCGCAAGCATATTTTAACAAGGAAGCTGGTATAAAGCGGCTGGCGACAGAGACTGGTGCTGGTCAATGGGGGTCTGCTCTTTCTTTAGCTTGTAGTTTGTTTGGTCTGGAATGCACTGTTTACATGGTTAAAGTGAGCTATCATCAGAAGCCATACAGGCGTCTTTTGATGAACACATGGGGGGCCACGGTTTATCCTAGTCCAAGCGATAGAACTGAGTTTGGTAAGCAGATACTGAAGAACGATCCTGAATGTCCCGGTAGTCTCGGAATAGCGATAAGCGAGGCTATAGAAGATGCTGTGAGAGATCCTAAAACAAAGTATTCGCTTGGTAGTGTTTTAAACCATGTTTGTTTGCATCAGACGGTAATAGGCCAGGAGGCTATCAAACAAATGGAAATGGCAGGCGAAAAACCTGATGTGATTTTCGGGTGTGTCGGTGGAGGGAGTAACTTTGCGGGGTTAGTATTTCCTTTTGTCAGGAACAAAATCCTAAAAGGTGACACCACCCGCATAGTTGCGGTAGAGCCCAGTGCATGTCCTTCGATCACTGGAGGTCAATTGCGTTATGATTACGGAGATACAGCAGAGATGACCCCATTACTGATGATGTACACCTTAGGGCACAAATTTATGCCGCCTCCGATCCATACCGGTGGACTTCGGTATCATGGAATGGCACCGACTGTGAGTCATCTTAAGAAGCTTGGCTTGATTGATGCAGTTGCCTGCAAGCAACGTAGAGTTTTTGAGCATGCAGTGATGTTTGCACGTTCTGAGGGTATTGTTCCAGCGCCAGAAGCTGCACATGCTATTTCTGCTGTAGCAGATGAGGCCCTTAAAGCCAGGGAAGAAGGGAAGAAAAAGGTAATATTATTTAATCTGTCTGGGCACGGTTTTTTAGACTTATCCGCTTACGAAAGTTATCTGACGGGCAAAATGACAGATGTTTAATGTGAAAAGGGCGTGTCAGCAATTAAATTAACCAATGAGAGGTCGCTCACATTTTTTCACCATATAGCGAAGTTTGGGTTTTGGAGAACGGGCGGATTTTATTTTGGGGGAGAAACATACAGTTTAATTTGAGGCATTTTTCTAAGGGAAGATAAAGTTCAGTTAGTGATTGATGTTTATCTGACCAGGCATTTACTAACCGTTTGGCCAGACAACCGTGGACTATGAGATTGGCAATATACTTTTCCAGGCCCAGAAAGACAGGATCTTCAAGGAATCTGTTATAGATATGCGACCAAATATAATTAGCTTTCTTAGGTGTATTAGTTTTTATTCCGAGGATCGATAGATAATCAAGGTCAGAAATAATCGCTTGATCACCTTGATGAATTGTTTTGAGGAAGATTTCCTTTAACAAACTAGTTTTAACCTTTTTTTGGGATTCGTAAGAAGATAAAGCCTCAAAGACCAGGCCTTTTAGGGCGGCGACTATTAGTGAAGCTATTGCGAGATCGGCTGATGGGCATTCCTGGATATCAAGCAATCGGATTTCTATGGTGTATCTATCGAATCTGGCGATAGCGCCTCTTGCGTTCAACCATTCATGTTGGAGGATGCCTTCGCTGTCATATGGTTTAATTGCATGGTATAAATTTTCTAGAATCTCGTTTTGGTATTGGTCTATTGAGAATATCGGTTCGGGGATCACATCGCCTGTAATTTCCGGAATTTTGGAACAATTATTCATGTAGAAGCGCAGTCGATTATCCAGATACCCGGTGTACTTACCTTCGACAAAGGGTGAGCTTGCAGCCAATGCTGGTAATAATGGGAGAATTATTCTGATTGCTGCATGTAATCGCCCGAATTCATCGTCATTTGCAAACGGCAGGTTTATGTGTAACGACTGTAAATTAGACCAGCCGTGTCCATAACAATTGAAGACTCTGTGGAAGGCTTGATACACTTCAGAATATTCATGTGGCCACAGTTTGGTATCATTTTTAGGATTCATCCATGGGTGCATAGCTGTTGGCAAAAGACAGCTATTCCAATTTTTCAACAACTCGTTTATTGTTCGGATATCAGCTGCTGCGGAATTTGATATTTTCAAAAGGTTAATCTCTGGAAGCTTGGTCTTAAGTTCAAGCACATGGAGGGCTAATTCATTTGACCAATCTAGTAAGCCTATATCTACATCGCAGACGTATTCATTAGCTACATGTTTGAATAAGGTGTCAACAATAGGCATGATTGACAGATCTGAATTGCGAACGACCATGTACTCGAATTCAATTCCGCATGCTGAAAACAATGGGAGTTTATTCATATTTCAGGCCTAATCGTAGTTGTTCAAGTCGTTGCAAAAAAACTTCCATGATTCTTCTGTAGAGTTCGTCCTTAAGAACTGCGTCTTCAAATCCTGACTGGATGGTGGGGTTGTCGTTAATTTCAATAACATACACCTTTTTTCCGATTTGTTTTAAATCTACTCCGTACAATCCATCGCCGATTAAGTTTGCTGCTTTGATTGCTGTTTTAACGACCCTTGCTGGTGCCAGTTCTACTGGTAAGGTTTTAACTCTTCCGTAGCGGTGGTTGGCTTGAGGGTTTTGGTTAATTATTTGCCAATGTTGTGGTGCCATGAAGTATTGACACGCGTACAATGGTTTGCCGTTAAAAATGCCGATTCGCCAGTCGAACTGTGTGGGTAGAAACTCCTGGGCAATTATCAAGTCCGACTTTTCAAGCATTTCATCGGCAAGTCTGCGTGCATCTGCTGCTGTATCTGCTTTAACCACTCCCAGAGAAAAGGAACTATCTGGTTGTTTCAGGATACAGGGCAGTCCTAATAAATTCGGGATTTCGTCTTTATTTCCTTTATGAACAATAACAGTTAGTGGTGTTGGTATTTTGTTATGTGCAAGTAACTCAGCCAGATATACCTTATTAGAGCATCTCAAGATGGACTCGGGGTCGTCTACGACTACCAGACCTTCGGCTTCTGCTCTTCGGGCAAAGCGGTACGTGTAATGGTTTACTCGGGTTGTGTCTCTGATAAACAGGGCATCGAATTCGGCAATATTAGCGAAGTCTTCTTTGCCTATTATTTGAGCATCTATACCGAGATTTTCTGCTGCTTTAATAAATTTTTTTACTGCAGTTTCATCTGAAGCCCAATCGGAGATGTCTGGGTTGTAAAGGATTGCTAAGTCATATCGATCTGGGGTTTTTTTATGTTCTGGGAAGCGTCTTGATTTGAAGTACTCAGAAGCTACTTTAATTACAAAGTCATGGTCTGCTGCCGGTATTTCCATAGCAGGGATTGGCGTGATTTTTTGTAAGTCCCAATGGTCTTCTCTGGCGAATTTGGCTCTTAAAAAAGGGGCCTGGAACATATTAAACAGATAAGAAGCCAGGCGATCGTGTTTGCCTTTTGGGTCCTTTCCAAAATAAATATCCAGAGTAAAATTCTTGGCATTGTTTAGCTGGAGGCTTTCCTGAATCATCTCTTCAAGATCATCTGATACCAGTCGGATCATGGTTTGCGATTTCATATCCTGGATTGTTGTAACATTTGGTGCAGGCTTGTGGCCTCTAGCCTCGGCTAGTAAGGAGACATAATATCCCATGCTTTGATATTTGTATGATCGACAACAATTAAACACCCGTGCACCTAACATGTCTGCATATCGTGGTTCCAATAAATAATCACTTGCAGATACTACATCGACACCTTTAACTTCCAAAGGCCATTCTGAAACTTCATCAACAATAATCAAAATATGCATAGAAAAACAATAATAATGGAAAAGAAAAAGGACCTTCTTTTGAGGCTATTTACAGATTTATTTAATCCCTGCCGAAGCTACCCCCAGGCTTGAATTGAAGAGTAAGCAAATTTGTGAAGTCTGATCAGCGATTAATTTGCAGCGGTTAAATTGCATATAATCAACTGTCGATAATCCAAAACTGCTCAGCGCCTCAAGGCCACCGAGGCATATTGTTCTGCTCAGACAGTTTGTTTTCATATCATAGCGTTTCCCATAAAACGAGCATACCTAAGTGTCTTCTTATTACCACTGTAATTTTCGTTGGCAACAATTTTTTATAACCTGGCAACCTGGATTTGTTTACTTTTAGTACTCTGTTAGCCTTCATAGATATTGCAGCTAAGGGCCTGGAATATGTGGTTTAGGAAACTACCCTGGCATTTTGTTTGAAGGTATAAGACTTTTGGAGTACGTCACGTGTGGTGCGAAGGTCTCAATTTCTTTAATCTAGTTGTTGAGATTCAATAGACTTTTTATCGCTGGCCAAAGATTGATAGGACATTCAAGCAGCACCGGCCTTTTTTAGTTTTCCATTAGATCCTGTAAAACAATAGCTCATAATTTTTTTAGCTGACTTGGGATAAAACTTTAAACATTGTTTTTGTCCTGGGATTATGGTTCAAAATTGTCAAAACCCTTTGGTCTTTGGAGTGTAATCGAACGAACCTTTTTCATCTGATGATCATTTTCAAAATATATAAATAATGCGCGAGAACGGAAAACAAATTACGAATTTATTTTTCCACAGAGCCAGGCATAGAAATTCTTTGGGCACATTTTAACGTGCGCTGGAATGTTCACAAGTGAAAGGCGTTTCTGTTTTCCTGTCGGCGAATGGTATGGATAATGTTTCATGGAAATTTTATAGACAGAGGTTCAGGATCTGTAAAACCTCATTTTTCCCTATGTTTTGATGTTCTCCCAAGCGCATACTTCTTTTTTCAAAGCGTTCGGCAATTTTAATAAATTTTTCATTCGAAATACCGAGCTCGGATAATTTCGTTTTGACGCCTAATGATCTGAAAAAAGCCTCTGTTTTGTCGATTGCGATAGATGCAGCATTAGGTGTATCAGGGGAGATTCCCCAGATCCTTTGGCCGTATTGGATTAATTTTTGTTGTTTATGTTGGATTTGATGCTTGAGGACAGCTGGCATGACTATAGCTAGAGTCCTGGCATGGTCCAGGCCGTAGAATGCGGTTAATTCATGGCCGATCATATGTGTAGTCCAGTCCTGTGGCACGCCACAAGCGATGATTCCATTTAGAGCCTGAGTCGCGCACCACATAATATTTGCGCGAGTATCGTAGTCTAATGGATTTTTTAGTACTTTGGGAGCCTCTTCGATCAATGTCTGGAGGATAGCCTCGGCTTGCCTGTCCTGTAGAGGAGCGTTAACGGGGTATGTCATATATTGTTCCATCACATGAGCGTAAGCATCTACAATTCCGTTAACTGTCTGAGTTTCAGGTAGTGTAAAAGTTGTTTGCGGATCAAGGATAGAGAATTGAGGGAACACAAGAGGATTAGCAAAAGCTAATTTTTCCTTTGTAGAGTCGCGAGAAATTACTGAGAACATATTCATTTCTGAGCCTGTAGCTGGGATAGTGAGCACGCAGCCGATGGGGATAGAGTTATCGGCTTGGGCGTGCTTGGATAGAATGTCCCATGGGTCGCCTTTAGTGAACTTTGCTGCTAGCGCGATAAATTTAGTACCATCAAGCACAGAGCCACCACCTACACTTAGAAGGAAGTCAATGTTTTGTTTTTTACAGATTTCGACAGCTTTCATTAAGGTTTCATATCGTGGGTTAGGCTCAATACCGCCAAATTCGAGAACGGTATGTTTTTTAAGAGCAGTTTTGACCTGCTCATACACGCCATTGCGTTTTATTGAGCCACCGCCGTAAGTCATTAAGACTTTTTTCTCTGACGGAATAAGCTCTTTTAAGCGGGAGATTTGTCCCTTTCCGAATACAATGCGTACTGGGTTATAAAATTCAAAGTTATTCATAATAATCTTACTTGTTTTGAATTTACTGCAATTAATCTATATTGCAACCATGGAAATGCAAACTACTTTGGGCAAAATTATATTACTTGTGCTGGCGTGATGAATTTTAAAGATGCTTGGTCCAGAGAGAGGAATGCTCTGGTAGGTTGAAATTATTTTCAGTTTTGAATTATGGCGGGCGGAAGATCTGGTATCATCAACCGTAGCGCCCTGTGATGTATTCGTCAGTTCGTTTATCTTCCGGGTTAGTAAATATTTTCTCGGTGGGACCAAATTCGATTAAATTTCCCAGGAGCATAAAGCCGGTATAGTGAGATATACGGGCTGCCTGCTGCATATTATGGGTAACGATCACAATTGTATAATTTGAACACAGCTCACGCATCAACTCTTCGATATGAGCTGTTGCGATGGGGTCCAAAGTGGAACATGGTTCATCCATTAGCAGGACTTCTGGAGCCATAGCAATGGCTCTTGATATACAAAGCCGTTGTTGCTGTTCTGGTGTGAGGTTGGTTGCCTGGATGTGCAGTTTATCTTTTAATTGATTCCACAATGCTGTGGCTTTCAAACTTGATTCGACTATCTGGAGCAACTGTAACTGGTTTTTTATTCCGTGGACGCGCGGTCCATAAGCTATGTTATCGAATACCGAAATAGGAAATGGATTAGGACGTTGGAATACCATGCCGACACGTTTTCTCAGGGACTCGGGTTTCAATGTGGTATAGATATCTTGTCCGTCTAATTTTACTGAACCGGTGACGCGGCAATAAGGTATGAGTTCATTCATTCTATTGAAGCACCGAAGCAGAGTTGATTTACCACATCCGGAAGGACCGATAATAGCAGTAATACACTTCGGCTTTATTGATATGTTTATATTATTCAAAGCCTGGAACTTGCCATACCACAGGCACAAGTCCTGAGACTGGAGTTTAAACGAAACTGAATTATCCAAAACGTCCTGTGACATAATCATTTGTTCTTTGGTCTGATGGATTAGTAAAAATTTTGGATGTTAAATCGCACTCAACAAGTTCGCCCATTAGGAAAAACGCTGTGCGGTCCGATGCTCTGGCTGCTTGTTTAATATTGTTTGTTACCAGGACAATAGAATATTGTGATTTTAATTCAGCGAGTGCTTCTTCAATTTTTGCTGTAGAAATCGGATCAAGCCCTGAACAAGGTTCATCTAAAAGCAAGACCTGCGGTTTGAGGGCAAGGACCCGTGCTAGACATAGTCTTTGCTGTTGACCGCCCGAGAGATTAAAGGCCGGCGTGTCCAATCTATCTTTGACTTCTTCCCAGAGGAATGCAGCCTTTAAACTGGTTTCTATTAGGGCCTCGATCCTGGCCTTGTCTTTGATTCCTGCCATTTTTGGGCCGAATGCAATATTTGCTCTAATAGAGCCTGGCAGTGGTGCAGGAACGGCATATACTATTCCCACTGAACGTCTGAGCAACGGGATATCTGTCTGTGGTGAATATATGTCAACTCCGTCGAGAAATATTTTGCCATTATAAAAAAATTCTTTGTTAAGATCATTCAATCTGTTCAAACTTTTCAGGAAGGTTGACTTTCCACTACCTGCGGGTCCAATGATGGCCAGACGCTCATTTTTGTTAATAGTAAGATTGATGTTTTTAAGGACGAGACTCTTGCTGTAGCCAGCGGAGAAATTTTCTACGCGTATCTTTGAGCAAATATCCGGATTATTTTGCTTTGTATTATCATTCATAGGTTGGAGAGACATTTGCTACTACGAGACAGACAATCTGGAGATGAATCTTCTCATCAACCAGTAAGCAAAAATATTGATTATTAAAATTGCAATTATAAGGATAGCTGCAGTTTGATAAGCATTTTGCATTGATATACCTTCGCGTGACATGATGTAGAAGTGCAGCGCCAATGTTCTGGAAGAGTCAAAAACAGATTGCGGCAAGGACAATGCAGAGCCGGCTGTTAACATGACTGCAGCTGTTTCGCTGATACATCTGCCGGCTGAAAGTACGATCCCGGTAAAAATCCCCGGTAATGCAGATGGAAGAACGACTCGGGTTATCATTTGCCATTTAGTGCTACCAAGTCCGAAACTAACTTCTCTGTAAACTTGTGGTACGGCTCTTATAGCTTCCTCACTTGTTCGTATGATCGTTGGCAAAACCATTAATGCAAGGGTGAGAGCCCCAGAGATAACCGAAAGGCCAAGCCCCAATGTGATCACAAAGAACACAAATCCAAATAACCCAAAAATGATAGACGGTATACCGGCTAAACAGTCAGCACCAAATCTGATAATATTTTTGATCACACCTTCTTCGGTGTATTCTGTTAAGTAAATAGCAGTAGCCAGGCCGATAGGCGATGCGATTGATAGTCCTAAAGCAGTTATGTATGCAGTGGCAACGATCATAGGGAAAATGCCACCTTCCCGCCCCATATGTCTGGGTTCTTTTGTCAAAAACTCCCAACTCAAATTTGGTAAACCGTTGTAAAAAATAAAGACAATGATGAAGGCCAGTATAGATAAAGCTACTCCAGCCAGGATCCACATTAATGCCACTGCAATTCGTTGAGTAATCAAGGGAGGTAATCTCATAAAATTTTTCTGCTTTTTATTCCGTGTTTTGAAACTACCAGCGCGATGCTGTTAAGAATCATAATAATGATAAACAAAATGACGCCTGTGGCAAAAAGCGCCTGTCTGTGAGTGCCTGCGGCATAGCCCATTTCGAGTGCGATATTGCTTGTCAGGGTACGTACAGGGTCCAGTATGCTTTGTGGTAAATCAAGGGTGTTACCGGCAACCATGATGACTGCCATTGTCTCGCCTATAGCTCGGCCCATGCCAAGTATTATTGCTGCAACGATACCGGAGCGAGCGGCTTTCAGGGTCAGCATGCACATAGTCTGCCATTCAGTGGCCCCGAGGGCGATAGACCCTTCTCTATATGCACCTGGTACTGATCTGATAGCATCAATTGAAATACTAATAATTGTTGGTAATACCATGATTCCCAATACAATGGACGATGCTAGAACAGACAATCCCGGGCCTCCTAAATAATCTCTGATGAGAGGAACCAGAACTACTACGCCTATAAATCCATAGACTACCGATGGGATGCCGGCAAGCAATTCAACCAACGGCTTCAATATTGAGACTAAGCGTGGTGGACAGAATTGGGCCAGAAGTATTGCACAGCCGATGCCAAAGATAATGCCTATTATCAACGCCCCACATGTGACTGCTAGTGACCCTACAATCATTGAGAAAATTCCAAATTCTCCTTCAGATGGATACCAGTCCATGGAGAATATAAATTTGACTGGGCCAACCTTTACTAAAATCGGCAAGCCTTCTTTGAAAATGAAAATGGTTATTAACGCCAGTCCGCAAATAGCGGTTAACGCCATCAGCAGAAGTATCCAACTGATTATTTTATCGGTTTTCATTTTATAGGGATCAATCCTTCTCTGCGTAAAATTTCTTGAGCATTAGATGATAAGACAAAATCTATAAATTTCTGAGACTCTGGTTTAATTTCATTCTTTGTGACAAACAAAAATGGCCTTACCAATGGGTACTTTCCAGCCTTTGCTTCATCGATTGTGGGTTTGATCCCATCAACTGATACCATTTTTAATTCATTACCCACCAGACCCAAGGACATGTATCCAATTCCACAGGGGTCATTTTTGACAAGTTCTTTTACAGCGCCGTTCGATTCCTGGTTTAACGCCTTTCTGGAGATTCTGGATTTTCCCATTACCATCTTAACAAAGGCCTCGCGTGTTCCTGAGCCCTCTTCTCGGGTGATAATCCTTATTGGCTGGTCTTTACCACCTAGCTCTTTCCATGATGTAATTTTCCCTGAAAAAATGTCTCTAATCTGCTCCCTACTTAAGTTGTCAATGCTGTTGGATGGGTGTACTACAATTGCTAAACCATCCTTAGCTATTAATATCGAATTTAGATTTGTTTCGCTTCCTGCTAACTGTCTGGAGCATGTGCCGATATCTGCAATGTTTTGTAAAACTGACTGTATACCAGCAGTTGAACCACCACCTTGAACTTCTACATGAACGCCGGGATTCAGCCGCTCAAATTCTTGAGCTAGCATCTCTGCAAAAGGTTGCACGGATGTCGAACCAACTATGTTGATGGAATTTTTATGGGTTTTGGAACAACCAAACAAAAACATTACGAGAATAATGCTGAAAACATTAAAGATCGCCCAACTAAATTTAATTAACTCCCTTTTCGTTTTTACATTGCACCCCATAATTTTGGTCTTTATTTTACCGTCCGTTTAGAGCTCTTTTGATTGAGTTAAGAAACTTTGTCGGCGTTAAAATTAAAAGGCTATTGTTACAAGTATGTTACGGAATTGTTACAACCCTGTTATTTTTTGTCACAAAAACATAGATAAGAATTAATTTGATGACGTCTTCACACCTCTTGCAATAATAATGAAGACACACAGATATTGAATGAAGCGCAGACATTCTAAAAATTCAAATGCGGACAATATATTAAGTTATTCGGGAAAGGCTTTATCTTTTAAAAGGCTAATCATCTCAGGTGCAGATTTATAGAAAGCCTATTTTAAATATTAAATACAGGCTGAATGCTTCAGAGGTTGATACAAATCTTAAGTAATGGGGCAAAAATCGACAATTTACAGATTGGCCAGGACGGTCTTTAGATGTTTTATTGAACGTTCTGCTTGTTCGACTGTTCCGCATTCCACAGATAGTACAATATCACGTTTAGCATTTTTACAGATTTTGATTATTTTAGTCCAATCTATTACTCCTTCTCCACATGCACAGCCTACAGGTGTTCCTGTAACTTTACCGCGTTCATCTTTTGATTGAGTAACAGAAATATCTTTAGCGTGGACATGAACAAGTCTATTGACTACGTGTCTGAGCCACTTATATGGGTCTTGACCTGCTATATAGCTATTGCCGGTGTCGAAGTTGATGCCCAATATTGGGCTTTTAACCAGTCCATAGATCTTATCAAGTCCTTCGGGCGTTTTGCTATATTGTTGGTGAGGCTCCAAACCAATCAAAATACCGCGTGGCTCAGCAACTTTGACAGCTTCCATTAATGTATATTTCATGAGGATGAAATCTTCCTCTTGAGTAGTGGATAAGTTCTTGGGGCCTTCATCGGTATTTACTACCGGGGCACCGCATTCAGCTGCAAATCTGATAGCTTGTTTAAGATACTCAACCCCTATTTCTGGTTTACACAGAGGTGTATGAGCTGATAAGCCGGAGAGTCTGACACCAAACTTTTCACAAACTCTTTTTACTCTGAATGGGTCATCCAACATGGAGACGCTATGAAAGTAGCCTGCCTCACTAAGCAATTCACGTCCCCAATGGACCATGGGCTCAATGTAGTCATATCCTAATTCAGCCGCTTTTTGTACTCCCCATTCAAATGATTTGTCCGCGTGTCGGACAAATTCCATATTCACACCTATATCGATCCTGGCCATAATACGAATATAGTTAACGTTTAAAATAGTTCTGAGTTATTTGTTTCAGCCTTCTGCTTAAACTCTATGGTTTTGAAAAATACTCTCTCAAAAAACAACAATTAGTCAAGTATTTCAAGTTGTGTATGACCGAATAAGATCGGGATTTTATTAGAATCGTTCCAACGTCAAATCATGGTTTGGCTTATTTTTATCTCACATAATGATTAAAATACAGGCGGGTTAAAACAAGGACTAATTTAAAAAAAACTTATACATTTTGGCCAAAAGACATGAAACATTGGCCGTTTTTTTACGATAATGAAATATTTATATTTTGCTTACTTTTTATCAATATTAGTTTTTAGGACTTTTTCATTTTATGATGGATTTCAACCAGGTTAAACTTATAGTTAAAGCAAGTTGGAGCGTATTTGCCAACGATGAGATATTAGTTTTACCATGGGGATTACTCTGGATAAAATATTACTGTTAGGCGCCGCTACCTTTTATGGTTTTGCGGTGATACATGCGAGTTTTTTGTGGCGGAAGGGATTCAAAAAAGACAATTTTGTAAATTTTAGTTTTATTTTGGCTGCTTTCTTAATTCATACGTCCGCAATGTTGGTTCGCGGTTTAGCTTTTTCCAGATGCCCTACTGGAAACTTGTTTGAAGCCTCCGTTTTTATAGGATGGTGTCTGACGCTGATCGTTTTGGTTACGGCATTATTTTCCAGGACAAACTTTATAGGCGCATTCGCTTCACCATTGTTATTTGCTGTAATTATTTTTTCTATTATGCCTGGACTTGATTCTCCAATCAGTTCAACCACAGTGCAAAGAACCTGGTTGACTCTACATATTACTTTGACATTGCTCGGCTATGGTGCTCTTGGATTAAGTGCTATTGCAGGTTTAATGTTTCTTGTCCAGGAAAATGACCTTAAGGGGAGGCGCCAGTTTTTTTTATTTTCCATACTTCCGCCGCTGGAGAGACTTGAATGGCTGATTTACAAATTAATGCTTGGTGGGTTTTTACTATTGACGGCAGGCTTGGTACTGGGTTTTGTCCTGGTGAATCAGTTTTACGAAGTTATTTACAAGCCGGACCTAAAAATCCTTTGGTCTGTTCTGGTTTGGCTGATGTACTTAGTTGTGTTGGTAATGTTCCAGGCAGGGAGGCTTTCTCTTCGTAGATTCTCTTGTTATTCGTGTCTAATTTATTTATTTGTTCTCACCACTTTTTGGTTAACTAGCGTGTTTTCTACAATTCACCAACCGTAAGCTATGGCGATCCTGGTTATAGGTATTAATCATAAAACTGCACCAATAGAAATCCGGGAAAAGTTTGCATTTTCGATAGCAAGCATGGCCGATTCATTGAAATCATTGTTGTCCCAGAAATTGGCTGATGAAGCAGTAATTCTCTCCACATGCAACCGGGTCGAAATCTATATTTCAACTCATCTGGGTAATGAGTTAGCTTTTGAAAAGATAATAAAATTTTTAAATCCTGATACTGACAATAAAGATGTTGAAAGTCTTTTCTACAAACATGCAGATAGAGACTGTATCGAGCACTTATTCAAAGTGGTTTGTGGTCTGGACTCTATGGTGTTAGGCGAGACGGAAATCCTTGGTCAGGTTAAAGATTCTTATCAGATAGCACTGAAAAACAAGACAACTGGTCCGATATTGAATCGGCTCTTTCAAAAAGCATTTAATGTTGCAAAGAAAGTTAGATCAGAGACAGCGATTCAACGTGGGAATATATCTGTAGCCAGTGTGGCTGTTGATTTAGCAGGAAAGATATTTAGCGATTTCAATAAGTTGACAATTCTGGTTTTGGGTGCGGGGGATACTTCAGAAAAAACAGTCAGAGCTCTTGTAAATAAGGGAGCTAAAAATCTCATGATCTCTAATCGGACTTTCGAAAACGCTGTTCAACTGGCCACAGCCATGGGAGGCACCGCTGTTAAGTTCGAGGATTGGCCAAACGCAGCAGCTTCTGCAGATATTATAATTAGCAGCACTTCTGCACCAGGTTTCATAATTACAAAGCAACATGTCAGATCCATAATGAAAAACAGGGAAAATCGTTCATTGTTGATCATTGACATTGCTGTGCCTCGCGACGTTGAACCAGAAGTTAATTCAATTGATGGCGTATTCTTGTTTAACATTGATGAGCTTAAAGCTATAACAGATGAATATCTCAACAGGCGCGAAAAAGAAATAAACCTGTGCTTAAGCATAATCAGACAAAAGGCCGAAGAAATAGCCAGCGTTTTAAATGTTTAAATGCATGGCCAATTTCATCGCGGATTTTGCAGAGAGTAAATGAATCTAGTATTGCTGTTGTTGGGGGTGCGTATTGGTTGGTTTCAATTTCTCGATTTCGCTTTGAAATTGTCTGTCTACACTAATTCACTTAGAGCTCCCATGGAATTTTTAACAACAAAGAATGCAGAAGTGTAATACAAAAGAAACTTTGATATCATATGAGCCTCTTTATCTTTTTGTGGGTTGAATATTGAATTGTCAAAGGTATATAAGTTTTGAGGAATTGGCAAAACTCAGCCTTGATCTGCTAGTTTGTCTTTAATTTTCAGAGGCCATTGGTAAATCTTTAATAAATTAGTAATTACGTGTCATTGATTAATCGAAGATTATTAACAGAAAAGCTTTTTTAATTTTGAAAGCTGATACGTTAATGTTTATGAGTTATGAGTCTTGGTTAACAATAGACTATCAGGCTATCCTGGTTTTATGCCGTAAAGGAGCTTAAGAAGTCAGAGCTAGCCAGAGTGCCCGATAATACTTCATTAATCGGATTGGTTCAGGACTTGAAGGGATTTCAGCGAGGCAAAAGCCATCGAACCCAATTTTTTTTAGGTTATCGAACAGTTTTCTATATGGGTAAATACCGTAAGCATCTTGATAGAGTTCTGTTATATGGACGATACGAATTTTATTTTTAACCAGTTCAAAATTGGATTCGAATCCGCCATCTTGAAGGTCTGTCAGGTTGGAGTTCCAACAAACGCCAACATACTTATGGTTAGCGTAATTCATTATTTTACTTATGTTAATAAGTCTGGATGTTTCCTCGCCATGGACCTCTAAACGAATTTCGATGTTGTAGTTTTTACTGAATTCGCCCAGTTCAAACAATGATTTTCCGATTTGTTCCAAAGTTTTTTCTGGAGGTACTTCTTTTGGCAATGCATTAGGTCTGACTTTTATGGCCTGAGCCCCGACATCATGAGCGAGGATGATATAATCCTTTGTTGCCTCAATATCTTTTATAAGTTTTTGTTGATCGGGAGTATGATAATCAAAAACACTGCCTAAGCTGACCAGCTTGACATTGGAGTCCGAGAACCGTTTTTTAACGTCAGCCCGTTGGCTTTTAGTCAAGGTTACTTCAACACCGTGTGCATGAGTAGTTCGTAATTCAACTCCTTCGAAACCGGTTTCTTCACAGTTTTTAATAATAGTAGGTATATCCCAATCTTTAGCTAAGTTATAAGTTACCAGGCCGAGGTGCATACGGGTAGGTGATTGTTGTTTGGGAAGAGGCTCCTGGGCATTGGTAAGTTGCGGCAGGTTTATGGAACTCAAAACCCCCGCAATAGCAACAGATTGAGTTATAAAGTCGCGTCTGGATGTTTTCATATCGAATATTTGGTATAAAAGACTATTTAACAGGTGTTAATTTTATAGCTCTTAAATTAAGCGGCGTCCAATCTGTTTTAATCGGCTGGACTACGACGCGTAAGTCACCTGTTTTGTTGATAGAGATTTGGCCTAACTCAGATTTTGTAAAAGAGGTATAATTTCCTGTATTAGGGAACTTAAAGACTAGTTTTTCTGAGTCATCGAATAGAATCTCGACTTTTGCAGACCCAGTGGCTGCTGTAATAGCTTCGACATTGAACTTACCTGGTTGGGTGATTCTGGTTTTCCATTCAACTTTATCTGACGGGTTAGTCCAAAATCCGATATTATCATGGTCATGGCCTGATTCGTATTGGATATTTTGCCCCAGGAGATTTGCATCGGCAGCTGACAGAGTTAAAGTGCCATCTGCGGACTGAATAATTGGAGCGGACTCTATTTCAATCGGTCCATTGAAGACGAGCATGATAGTAGAAGATATGGGATCTGGAGCTTGGCCTGGCAAATTAATTATTAAACTTCCGTTGTTTTGGGCTGTGGACAGATTGGACTTTTCGGGGTCGGCAAGCAAGCAGGCTTTGGTTGGCTGATTTTTTAGGCCTGGTACAATCAGTTTGCCATCACTTGGCCAGTTGAACACGTGCAGGTATAAGATGACGTTGGAGTCGTTAGTTTTCTTAGTGCAGCGGCCCCATGGCAATTTTTTGAATGGGCTGGCGGTGGTTCCGTAGATAGCCTCGCCATTTATTTTCATCCATTTACCAATTTCCTTTAATCTAACCACTGAAGGTTCTGGTATTAGTCCTTCAGAAGTTGGGCCGACATTCAGAAGGTAATTTCCGCCTTTGGATGCTATATCAATGAGGTTTCGGACTAATGTCTCGGTACTCTTCCAGTTATTATCATAGCTTTTGTAGCCCCAGGTGTCATTCATAGTCATACATACTTCAAAGTCACGTCCGGGGAAACCTGTGGCAGGGATATACTGTTCTGGGGTTTCGGTATCGCCGTGGTACCCGCCGCCGAGTCTGTTATTTATGATGATGTTAGGTTGTAGGCGTATAAGTGGGATGAGCATATCGGCACGAGCCTTGGTCATATCCACAGGTGTGTCCCACCATAAAATGGCGATCGGTCCGTAATTACTCAAAATTTCTTTTACTTGAGGCACAGCTATGTTTCGGATATAGTCGTCCATACTTCCATCTTGAGCTGGGTCCCAGTGTCCACCGGCGGCAGCGCCTCCCGGGTGGTTCCAATCCTGTGCCTGCGAATAATAGAATCCGAGTTTAATGCCGTGTCTTTGGCAGGCTTCAGCTAATGGTTTGAGTAAGTCTTTGCCGTAAGGGGTTGCGTCAACAACATCCCAGTCGGTTACCTTCGAATCGAATAAAGCGAAACCGTCATGATGTTTAGAAGTAATGACGATATATTTCATGCCGGCCTCTTTTGCAAGCTGCACCCAATAGTCTGGGTTATATTTGACTGGATTAAACTGTTTAGCGAACTGTTTATATTCAGAAACAGGAATCCGTGCATTATGCATTATCCACTCGCCAATACCATCGATACGTTTGCCTTTATAAATACCGGCTGGTACGGAGTATACACCCCAGTGAATGAACATACCGAACCGGGCTTCACGCCACCATTTCATTCTGGCGTTGTGTTGTTCTGGGGTCTCATTTGCATATGGATTAAGATCTTCAACCATTTGTTGAGCGATAGCAGAAGAGCAAATAGCTATGGCTAACGTAATCTTAAATAACCTGAAATAGGCAAAAAATAATTTTTTCATAATCAATTTCGACGAATTTTTAACGTTCATATTTATTATTTTTCGGGGTTGAAGTCAATGCAAGTAAAAAGCGCGTTCGAGAAATTTTATCTAGTTTGCATCTTTACGCGTTTTCTCCGAAGGACGAAGAAAAAAATTACGGTGAAACCTGGCTGAGAGTCATTCTTTACTTCATTAGATAAAAATTTAAAGACAAGTGTTTCAGCACCGCTAATGTAGTGCTTCAGGAAAATATAATAGATCCAGTCAGCTCCGGGCTAAAAGTTTGTTGCCGAGTTCGATATTAGTATTCTTCAGCTTGCAGATGTGAGTTAGGTAGTTGAGGGAAGGATAAATAGCTTGTTTAATGAAGTTTATTGTCTTTGGTCAATTGGTACAAAGTGGGTCAGAGGCTCACCAACATAGATCTGCCTTGGTCGATAAATTTTATTATCGAGTGATTGAGCAACTTCTTTGAAGTTAGCGATCCAACCTGGCATCCGGCCGATTGCAAATATGACTGTAAACATTTCAACGGGGATACCAATAGCACGCATGATGATTCCACTATAGAAATCAACATTAGGATAAAGTTTGCGTTCAATGAAGTATGGATCATTCAAGGCCATATCTTCAATCCTCATTGCTATATCCAGCAGAGGATCATTACAGTTAAGGGCCTTGAGTAATTCATGACATCGTTTTTTTATGATTTTTGCTCTTGGATCATAATTTTTATAAACTCTGTGGCCAAAGCCCATTAATCTTTTACCTGATGTTTTATTTTTGACTTCGTTAATGAATTTTGAACCGTCATCACCGGATTTCCTTATTTGTTCAAGCATTTCAATGACTGCCTGATTAGCTCCGCCATGTCTAGATCCCCACAAGGCACAAACGCCGGCTGCTGCACCGGCAAAAAGATTGGCCCTGCTTGATGCGACCATTCGGACCGTAGCGGTTGAGCAATTTTGCTCATGATCGGCATGCAAAATAAATAGAAGATCTAACGCTTTAACAACTTCGGGGTGTGGGTTGTAATCTTCATATGGTTCGGAAAACATCATGTGAAGGAAATTAGCAGTATACTTGTACGTTGGTTTTGGGTATATGATTGGCAAGCCACGAGATTTTCGGTAGGAAAATGCAGCGATAGTTCGTACCTGGGACATTAATCTAGCAGATTGGACTGTGAAGTCTTCTGGGTTCTCAGGGTCCATCAACTTAGGGTAGAAACAGCTACTAGCATTAATCATAGATGAAAGAATCGCCATCGGGTGAGCATAAGATGGGAAGCCTTCGAAATGGAATTTCATATCTTCATGAAGCATCTCATTTTTTGTTAAGAGGTTGGAAAAATTTTGGAGCTCAGACTTGTTTGGTAATTTGCCCATGATGAGAAGATATGCAGTTTCAACAAAAGTAGAATGCTCAGCCAGTTCCTCAATAGGGATACCGCGGTATCTTAAAATTCCACGTTCGCCATCAATAAAAGTGATAGAGCTTTTACATGAACCTGTGTTGGCGTAGCCATTGTCTAACGTAATATAACCGGTTTGTTGTCGTAGTTCAGAAATGTCAATTGCTTTTTCGCCCTCTGTGCCTATAACGATAGGTAGGAGATATGTTTTACCTTCTAACTCCAACTTGGCCATCCGCTTGGGATCTTGATTATTCATAAATAAAATCAAATCGGTTGTACTTATATTGCTCATGTGATTTAAAAAATCAAATTTAAATTTCAATTAGATCAAAAAAGTCCGATTTTATTCGTTCGACCGTTACTAATGAATCAAGTGAAATAATATGCGCAGTCATGGATCCGTTTATCAGGCACATATCATAAATATAATGCCTTGAATTACAATTATGAATAAATGATAAAAAGTTATTAAACGACATCATGCATAATTTACTTCATAATAGCTTATTCATTCAAAAAAACGCATGAGATTATAGAAATTAAAAATTTACCGATCCTGGCTCCAGGCATATCGGTCAAAACTGGTGTGTTGAAGTCCGCATAAATTAAGGTATAAAAGCTTCCAGGCCAGGGTGCGGTTCAGGATCCAGAATTACCAAACGATGCGGCTAAAAGGCAGACTCTGTGATCTGTTTAAGACCGATGCCAAACATTGATTTGTGGCTTATTTATTGAGTTTAGAGTGTAGGATTTAGAATTTTGCATGTCGAAGAATTTTTAGTGCCTTACGGATTTGGCTGTAGAAATGTAATTGTCAGTTTTTTCCAAAAATGATTGATTAACAGGTAATGATTGGGACGATTATCAATGTAACGACGATAGTTGTCGGCGGTTTTATCGGAATTAAAGCTCCGGTTCAGATACCAATTGCCTGGCAATTACGCATAAAGACACTTCTTGGTGTATTTACCATTTATGTAGGGTTAAGTATGTGCTGGCAAGGATTGAATGGCACATTTTTTTTGGGCTTAAAACAGCTTGCAATAGCTGTTTTGTCCATGATTATTGGAAAGGTAATTGGCCAGGTTTTGAAGATTCAAAAGGGGTTGAATAAATTAGGTGAGCAAGCAAAAGCACGGTTGGCCAAGCCTGGAGATATAAGTTCACAAAGGTTTTCCGAGGGTTTTATCACGTGCTCATTATTGTTTTGTGTTGGGCCTATGTCATTGGTAGGTGCTATTCAGGACGGCATGCTTGGCAGCAGTAAAACATTGATCATAAAATCTGTAATGGATGGCTTAGCATCGATGGCTTTTTCAAGGACATTTGGGTGGGGAGCCGTGCTGGCTGCTGTACCAGTGCTCACTTATCAAGGGACAATAACAATCGCATCTAGCCTGTTAGAACCTATACTACATCAACAGGATTTGTTGGATTCCATTAGTCTGACCGGTGGTCTTTTAATTTTTTCTGTAGCTTTGGTCCTGTTAGAAATTAAAAAAGTTGAACTCGCGAACTACATACCTGCATTATTTATTGCGCCGCTGATTACATGGTTATTAAGGTAGTATCAGAAGGGAGTATAGCTTTTGAAAACAGAAACGTTTTAGATTCCTGCTTTACTAGGTTATTTTAAGTGATAAATTTTTGTTAATGATCGACCTTAGAGAGAGTAGGCTTTTGAAAGACATTCCTCAGGAGATTGTACAGCAATTTAGCAGATTATCGACGAGGAAGTGTTATCCTCCTGGTTCAATTATTTTTAAAGCAGGGGACAATGGCGATGGTTTGTACATCATCCTGGATGGTTTTATTGATATCTCTGCGCAAATAACTCAGGGTCAGCAAAAGGTGCTTTCCAGACTCGGTCCCGGCGATTTTTTTGGGGAGATGGCTATTCTGGATAATGAACCGCGGTCTGCAACAGCCATAGCCGGGACGCTATCAGAATTAGTATTTATCGAGCGAGAAGTAGTTTTATCGGCTCTGCAATCTTCACCTAAATTTGCGCTAAATTTAGTTCGAGAGTTCAGTTTTAGGCTAAGAGACTTTAACAGACGTTATTTGGAAGAAGCAATACAGGCAGAAAGACTAGCAGTCATTGGTAGGTTTGCACGGTCTATAGTGCACGATTTTAAGAACCCGTTGGCTATTATCAGCTTTGCTTCAGACATGGCGGCTGCACCGGATGCTACGCCAGAAACACGCAATTCATCGTATCAACGCATACGGCGACAGGTTGATAGGCTTGGAAACATGATAAATGAGTTGCTTGAGTTTACCAGAGGTCAACAGAGTGATAAGGTTCTTTCTCCAACCAACTATGCCCAATTCATACAAGGCCTGGTTGATGAGCTTCAACCTGAGTTTGCTGAAAAATCTGTGGAATTGATACTTGAAAATCAACCACCATCGGTATCTGTCCTTTTAGATCCTATAAGATTAACACATGCTTTTCATAATTTGTTCCATAATTCAATAGATGTAATGCCGGGGGGTGGACGAATTATTTTAAGATTTTCAGCGGAAAAAAAGGAATTGCATACTGAGATTGAAGACACTGGGCCGGGTATTGCGCCGGAGATATTGCCCAAGCTTTTTGAGCCTTTTGCTACTTTTGGCAAGGCACATGGAACGGGTCTGGGCCTGTCGATCTGCAAACGTATTATTGAAGATCATCGGGGCACGATTTATCCAAAGACTGTACAAGGCCGCGGTGCAATATTTCACATTACTCTGCCTTTATTTACGTAAATAAGGGTCTTTATTAATGAATATAATTCGGTTACTTCCAGAACAATTGGCGAATCAGATTGCTGCTGGTGAAGTTATTGAGCGACCAGCCAGTGTAGTTAAAGAGTTGGTTGAGAACTCCATTGACGCCCAGGCCACGAGGATTACTGTTGAAATCCAAGCAGGCGGTCGGAGCCTTATTCGGGTTATAGATGATGGAATTGGTATGAGCAGAGATGACGCTTTGCTTTGTTTGGAGCGTCACGCTACGAGTAAGATTAAATCTGCTGATGATTTGAATCGGATTCTGACAATGGGTTTTCGGGGTGAGGCTTTACCCAGCATTGCTAGTGTTAGCAGATTTATCCTGGTTACAAGAGAGCGCAATGAAGAATCAATTGATGCCACCAAAATTATTGTCGATGGAGGTAAGTTAATCAATGTAACTTCTGCCGGAGCTGCTCCGGGGACCATGGTAGAAGTAAGAAATCTGTTTTTTAACCTTCCAGCCAGGCGGAAGTTTATGCGCAGTCCTGAGACAGAAAGAGCCCACATTCAACATTACTTAGGGCTCGTAGCTGTAGCGTATCCAGAAATCGGCCTGACATATATACAGGAAAATAAATGTTATTGGCACTTACCGCCGGTGACAAAAGGAAAGGAAACTAGACCCGATCTTGATGCCGTCTATGAGCGCATAAAAAAGACCCAGGGTATTAATGAGCATATCTTACCTGTTGATTACCAGGCTAAAGTACAAGCACAAGGGACACCTCCCTGGCTGGTTAGCATCAAAGGCTGGATTGGTTCTCCTGGTGTCTCACGCGCTACCAGAGAGGATATGCACATTTTTGTAAACCGTCGGCCGGTTGAAAACCGTGGGATCAGTTACGCTATTATCGAAGGCTATCACACTGCCTTAATGAAAGGGCGCTTCCCGGTAGGTTGGTTGTTCATAGAGATTGACCCTCGGGCTGTAGATGTAAACATCCATCCATCGAAGCGCGAGGTTAAATTCCATGCAGAATTTGAAGTCCGAAACATTGTTACTCAAGCAATACGAAATGCCATATCAAAGCAAACCTCAGTGCTTATTGTAACAAAGGATCATCAAGAATCACAGCAAGAACAGCCGACCACAACTCCATGTATAAATCATATGGAGAGCTGCCTACCTACTCAACAGCTCCTGCCGGTCCAGACAGCCGATTCTCTCAACTTCCATCAGACTCAGGACCAGGTCCAACCAGTACAGTCTGAAAAAACAATTCAGGCACCTTCAGAATACCAACAAAAACCTTTATCATCCCCTGAACAAAAAAACGAGAATGATTCCCGGATCAATGAAAAATCAATATTTCAGGTTGACCTCAATTTCCTGGCTGTTTTAGGAAACCTTTACGTCCTGTTCGAGTCTGATCATGGGCTTGTCCTTATGGACCAGCATGCTGCACATGAGCGGGTTTTATTCGAAAAAATGCTTAGTTGCCTGGATCAGAATGCTGTGCCTTCGCAGAGGTTATTATTACCGGAAACCATTGAATTATCACCTAAAGATGCCTTTTTTTTGTCGGAATATTTGGAAGTGTTTAACAAACTTGGCATCGGTATTAGCAAGTTCGGAGATCGGACTTACATAATAGACTCTGTCCCATTCTTTTTTAAGAAACAGAGCGCCAGAAGTTTTTTGTTAGACGTGATTGATACCATTAAAGCTTCTGGTCCCCAGATTAATAAATTACGTTTGGGCGAAAATGAAATTGCTAAAGCAGTTTGTAAAAATGCAGTAAAAGCTCATGATCCACTTAAGAAGGAGGAGATTCTTGTTTTGCTCGATGAACTTAAAAAATGCAAAATGCCATTCACTTGTCCGCATGGACGTCCTACGCTAGTAGAGATCAGTTTTCGCGAATTGGGTCGAAAATTTGGAAGAATAGTTTAGTCGACTGCTAAGGTCGTAATTTTTACATAGTTGATTGGAGTAACTTTTAGATCATGAAAGACCTCTTCTGATTGCGTTAATTTTAAGTTTATTTGATGTGCTGTTTCTATCTGAAACTCCATAGAGACACCTATGATTTAAGAACGAATACTTTGTCAGAGTCTGGGGCTTGTCCGCAACACATGTAAAACATTTATTAGGGAGATAGTACCAACCAATAGTAGTTATTATCAGTTGTTTCGGAGATCGGCAGCAAAATTGCCAGAGCCCAAAAACTGGCCTTTATGTGCAGATAATGAAATTAGGGTTAAAGTTGCCTATTGGAATTAATCTGGCCGTTTGAACCTGCAGCAGCCATTTTTTCGTCGGCGATGCACTTAAAATAATCTAATAATGGTCAATTGCACCTGGAACTTTTCGGTTTAGGCATGTATACCGAACGATCGCAGGTAGTTCAATAGTTACATTTGCTGATCAATGAAAACATTGTTGCATTGACGCATTGGTAAACCGGTGGTGGGTGACAACGGTTTTCCCGGATAATAGCGTTTCAGGCTTGTTATGCAGGTGGTAAGTTTGCACTTGGTTTGAGTCGAGCAATCCTTTTTAAGGCTTAAAAACCTTAGCAAAAATAGCGTGGTTTGGTATTAGTATTACTGCATAATTGGAAGCAAACTGTTTCATTTCTAGCGCATGTTCACCCTGGCTTAGCAGCCAAAACTTTAAAAATTTTGTTTGGATAGATTGGACTATTATAATTCAAAAATAAAAAATAAAAACCCAAAAAACATTTTTTTAAGATTGCAAAAATAATCAGAATAAGATAATATATCCGAAGATTTAAGCAATCAGGGCGATAAAAATTAAAACATGTGCCTTGCCTGTTGATTTTTTCAGCGGGTAGAGCGGGGTAAATTATAAATAAAGGAGTACATTTATGAAAAAGGTTGTACATCTCTGGTTTATTTTACTTGTTCTGATAAGCTCAATATCTGTGCGCGCTGATAAAGATGGACCTTATAGTTTCATTGTTACCAACGGCCAAGCCATGATAACGTGCTTTGATACGAGTTATTCTGGTAAGCTTACTATTACTAACATGCTCCGTGGTTATTCTGTTACCGCAATATGTGACAAGGCGTTCTACGATTGCTCGGGGCTGACTAGCGTCGTCATTCCAGATAGTGTTGTCATGATAGGCGATGAGGCCTTTATGGGGTGTAGAAGTTTAACAAATGTGGTTATAGGAAACAACGTAACAACAATAGGTGAAAAGGCATTCTTCGCCTGCAACAGCTTGTCCGATGTCATTATTCCAGCAAGCGTAACTAAGATAGGCTTTGCAGCGTTCTATGGGTGCGTTAAACTGACCAGTATCGTCATTCCTGAAGGTGTAACTAACATAGGCCTGCAAGCCTTCTGTTACTGTGGTTGGTTGACAAATATCACGGTGAATTCGGGCAATCCAAACTACAGCAGCACAGATGGTGTGTTGTTCAACAGGGATCAAAGCATTCTCATCCAATATCCTAATGGCAGAGGAGGTGCATATCTTATCCCAGGTAGTGTAACCGCGATTGGTGATAAAGCTTTTGAAGGGTCTAAAAGCTTAACAAGCGTAGTAATTGGAAATAATGTTAAAACAATAGACGAAAGGGCGTTCTACGGATGCTTTGGACTGAAGGATGTAATAATTCCAGCAAGTATAACCAACATAGCAACGGCGGCGTTTGCCTTTTGTATGAATATGACAAATATAACTGTAGAAGATGGTAATCCGAATTATAGCAGCAGGGACGGTGTGTTGTTTGATAAAAAACAAACGATTCTTATTCAGTATCCTGGTGGTAGAGGAGGTTCGTATTCTATTCCAGACACAGTAACAAAGGTAGGCGACAACGCCTTTGAATTTAGTTTTAATTTAGTCAATGTAGTGATGGGTAAAAACGTAGCTACAATAGGCAACTCGGCGTTTGCAAGATGCTCTGCACTAACTAATGTCGTGATTGGTAGTAATGTTATTTCAATGAACGACTGGGCATTCAATGCTTGCTTTAATCTTGCCAGTATAATAATTCCTGCAAGCACAACCGAAATAGGATCTGGGGTGTTTGCCTTTTGTACAAGTTTAACAAATATCACTGTTGAAGATGCTAATCCGAACTACAGCAGTGTAGATGGTGTGTTGTTTGACAAAAATCAATCTATACTTATCCAATACCCTGTTGGCAGAAGAGGTGAATACATTATTCCTAAAAGTGTAACCAAAATTGGGAACGAAGCCTTTGAAGGTTGTGTTTATTTAACAAACTTAGTGATTGAAAGTAATGTAAATACAGTAGGTAACTTTGCATTTTACTCCTGCTCGGGACTGACCAGTGTTATCATTCCTGATAACGTGAACGAAATAGGCGAATATGCTTTTGCATGCAATGTTGATCTAACCGATGTCGTGATAGGTCGTGGCGTAACTACGATTAGTAACAGAGTGTTTTACTCCTGCCAGAGACTTGCTAGCGTCGTTATTCCTGATAGTGTAACTACAATTGGCGAATCGGCCTTTAATGGATGCTCCAGACTGCCCGGTGTAATTATCCCGGACAGCGTAACCAGGATCGGAGACAGTGCATTTTACAATTGCACTTGCTTGACCAACGTAGTTATTGGAAAAAGTGTTAATGAACTAGGCAACAGGGCATTTGCACGCTGTTCTAACTTGTTAAGTGTTTACTTTAGAGGCAATGCGCCAGCATGCAAGCAATGTGTATTTCTTAACACCCCGGCTACAATTTATTATCTACCTGGAACAAGCGGGTGGGAAGACGCTTGTTTTGGTCGGCCAGCTATGCTCTGGAAGCTGCAAATCAAGGATTTCCATGTGTTTAATACAGACTTTACTTTGACTATTACAGGCCCTACCGGTATCCCTATTGCCTTAGAGTTTTCCACTAACCTGCTTTCATGGAATCGCCTGTTCACTACTAATCTGGTCGGAGATAGCATGACCTTAGTAGACAGAAACGCCACTGGCTCAACAAGACGCTTTTATCGAATTACCAGTTGGTAAAGCGACGTCAAGATTTGCTACTCAGGCGGGGGTATACTTTTGCATATCAAGCTTACCAGTTATTAAATTTATGCCACTGATTTTGATTCTGAAACACCTGGCTATGGCTTTGATGGTCACAAACTATACGTTGATGCTTTTGCCTTTGTCGGGAACAAAATCAAACCTCCAGCCAGTTGTTAGTTGAAAATTGCAAACGTATTTATGTTATTGTTAAATAGGGCAGCTTAGATTGTATTGAATAAAACGCATCAGAAAATTTAAACTTTTCTGAAATCATGATTATTTACTGTACATAAGCTTTTGAGAGTCAGGATTTGACAGCAAGATTAAGCATTGGTGATCATGAAACTGGGTTATTTTATTGATCTAAGAGCTTTAAGAAGATGGGCTAGATTTTCTGCCAAATCAACCATTGTTTGCATGCCCTCAGAGTCTTTTTCGACCTCGCCCGGTGCTAGTCCTACAGCAAAGTTCCAATAAGAACTACCAACCATATAGAAATGATTAATTGCGAAAAAAGAAACTATCTCGTTATAGACTTGCACAGCGCCGCCTCGTCTCATTGTTACTACAGGTGCACCTACCTTCCGATAAAAGAGATGACCGTTCATCCTTGAGACATAACCGGCACGATCGATCAGATTTTTGACCCAGCCTGTGACAGAACCGAACCATGTTGGAGAGCCAATAACAATACCGTCGGATTCAATCATGATTTTTAGCACTTCATTTAAGCCGTCATCCTGGAAGCATTTCTTTTGACCCTTGCAACGCATGCATGCTTTGCAAGGCCGTAAGTCGTAATCAGCCAGAGCCACAAACGTGGTATCGATCTCCCTGAGATGCAAAATTTTTTCAATTCGTCGCAAGCAAATTTCAGTGTTTCCATTTCTGCGTGGAGATCCATGAATTAAAGCAACTTTAATTTTATTTTTCGCATCCATTGCGTTTAATATTATTAAACAGACACATTAAAAATGCAATCTACTTTAAAAATGCCTCTGGTACTTTCGGTGATCACGAGCTGGAAAGTTAAAATATTTCAAAGTATCAAGGTCATGAGTTTTTTCTGAGAATTTATCTCATACTTGATTACCTTAAGTATTGCTGGTGAGGCAAAGCTCTGGTCAAAAGTTTAGCTTTGATTGTTCTTTATTGAGCTGATTTTTAGCATTGTTTTTGACCGAATTTAAAATCGCAAATGATTGTGAGGTGCCCGACAGAGGTTGTCATTTTAAAGGCCCGGTTACACAAGTGTATTAATCAATGTACCGACGTGTGAGCGGTTTCTTTGTTACATCGTTTCGATCCACGAATGAATGCGAATTTATGTTAGCGGGAGCAATATTGATGTCCTGGTTGATTTCGTCTGGCCAATTGGAGTACATGGCCTTATATTACACAACGCAGAGCCATGCATCAGATTTGGTTGATAACAATCATTTAACCTTGCAGAAAATTAAAAAGAACCATCATTCCAGGACTTTTGATTTAAAAGCTTGTTTGGAAAATCTGGCGTTAACGTCCAGGTATAATTTAAAATTTAATTTGAAGTTCCAGGGGGCCATATAACAAAATGAATTATTAATTAATCTGGCAAAGATTATGATGGAGAGTAACAAAGAAAAACACTGTGATTAGATGTTTGGAGGATTATCAAACAAAGGTTCTGAGAGGGGAAAAAACAGGCGTGTGTTTAGTCTGGATTTTATTTTACTAAAACTTAGGTTTGTCAGGTTAACGGCGACCGCATATTATCGGTTTAGCAATGGATACTGGTATTGCAAATAATGATTTTATCCCTGAGTGGTTTAAGCTGCTTGATCACACGGCTGACACGGGGATAATTGTTTATGCTTCAACCATAGAACAGTTGTTTGAGCGAGCTGCATGGGCCATGTTTTATGTGATTTGTGACGTCACTAGCGTTCAGAATAAGATCAGCAGAGAAATCAGGGTTGAGTCTGGTGATTTAGAAACATTGATGCTAAGATGGCTTTCTGAGTTAAATTACCTGCATTCTGTAGAGCATGAATTGTACTGTAGCTTTGATATAATAAGATATGAAAACGGTTCGATAGAAGCAAAGATTGGAGGCGAAAAAATAGATTTGAGCCGACACCAGCTAAAGCTTGAGATTAAGGCAGTGACTTATCATTGCTTAAAGATTGAGAAAGAGGTAAAAAGGTCCATGTCAGATTCATGGAGATGTCAAGTGTTGTTTGATGTTTAAGAAATTTGGAGATTTCGTATGATAGAATTGACCAAGATTGGGCCGGCGTTGTGGGAAATTGCACCGGCTGGCAAGATGCTTGTGCCAGCAAGGATCTACGCGACTGATGCAATGCTCGAGCAGGTAAAGGCGGACAATGCACCACAGCAAGTAGTTAATGTGGCACATCTGCCGGGCATAGTTAAAGCGGCCATGGCGATGCCGGATATTCATTGGGGTTATGGTTTCCCTATTGGTGGTGTTGCTGCTTTTCGGGTTAGTGACGGGATAATATCTCCCGGGGGTGTGGGTTATGATATTAATTGCGGTGTTCGGCTTATGGCTACCGAGCTGACACGTAAAGATGTGCAGCATAAATTATCTGAACTTATCAGTGAGCTCTTCCGGGCAATCCCAACGGGTGTTGGGTCTTCTGGAGCACTGAAGGTTAAGCAAGACGAATTACAAAAGGTGGCTATGCTGGGTGCCAAATGGGCAGTTGAGCATGGATATGGTTCTGCTGAAGATTTAGAATATATTGAAGATGGCGGATGTATTGATGGAGCCGATATAACTAAGGTGTCTAGTAAGGCCTGGCAACGAGGCCTTGAACAACTTGGTACGTTAGGCTCAGGTAATCATTTCCTTGAAATTGGATTTGTTGAAGAAGTTTTTGATAAAGCTTGTGCAGAGGCTTTTGGATTATTTCCTGACCAGGTTACAATTATAATACACTGTGGGTCACGGGGGTTTGGATATCAAATCTGTGATGATTATCTTGCAGTGATGGATAAAGCCACAAAGAAATACAAAATAGAGATACCCGATCGGCAATTAGCCTGTGCTCCAATTGATTCTGACGAAGGCAGGGCATATTTTGGCGCTATGAATTGTGCGATTAACTATGCATTTGCAAACCGGCAGGTCATATCACATTTGGCTGCCGATGTATTCAGAAAAGTATTCAGGACTTCGGGGAAACAGATCGGTCTGAGGACTGTGTATGAGGTGGCGCATAACATTGCAAAGTATGAAACGCACAAGGTTGGGAATACAGAGCTGAAATTGTGTGTGCACCGTAAGGGTGCCACACGTGCATTAGCTCCGGGTTCGGCATCCTTACCCAGACGATATTTAAATGTTGGTCAGCCGGTGTTGATTCCTGGCGATATGGGACGATGTTCTTATGTCTTGACTGGTACAGCCAGGGCACTTGATGAAACCTTTTCTAGTTGTTGTCACGGTGCAGGCCGGGCTATGAGTCGTAACAAAGCTAAATCAGTGGCCAGAGGTCGGGATATTACTAAAGAACTTGCTTCACGCGGAATTATTGTAAGAGGCCAAAGTCGGGCAACTATGGAGGAGGAATTGCCGGAAGCATATAAAGATGTATCAACTGTGGTAGATGCTTGTGAATTGGCCGGAATAGCAAAAAAGGTTGTCCGATTAAGGCCGTTAGGTTGTATAAAAGGATAAAAAATAAAGTTTTATTCGGTTAGTTGGATATCTAAGAATAATGAAATCAGACTCAGGCGATGAAATCATTTACTGAATATCTATGGTTTGAGTTACCGGAAAGGTATGGTTTTGTAAACATAACCGACACTATAGAAGGCTTTGTGAGGGCCAGTGGAGTGCAGGAAGGCATTTGCCTGGTAAATGCAATGCATATAACTGCCAGTGTGTTTATTAACGATGATGAGAGTGGATTGTTGCACGACTTTAAGGCCTGGTTAGAGGAACTTGCACCTCATGAGCCTGTAGCTATGTATCAACATAATCGCACTGGTGAAGACAATGCCGATGCTCATCTAAAAAGGCAAATCATGGGACGGGAGGTTGTCGTTGCCATTACAAAAGGTAGACTTGATCTTGGGCCCTGGGAGCAGATATTCTACGGCGAATTTGACGGACGTCGGCGTAAACGAGTTCTTGTAAAAATCATAGGTGAATAATCAGATAATGCAGGAATATCGGCTGCTCAGCCAAAAACAAAAAATATCCAAACCGGATAATGATGTTATTCTGGATCGTTTTCTTGAATATATTAATGATATTGGCTTAACATTATATGCCACTCAGGAAGAAGCGATCCTGGCATTATTTGAAGAGAAGAATGTTATTCTTCATACACCTACTGGTTCAGGGAAATCACTTGTAGCTACAGCGTTACATTTTAAGGCTCTATGTCAAAATAAGCGCTCAGTGTATACAAGCCCAATAAAAGCATTAGTGAATGAAAAATTTTTGGCTTTATGTAGAGAATTCGGCCCTGATCAAGTGGGAATGGCTACTGGTGATGCAACAATAAACAAAGATGCTTCTATTCTTTGTTGTACCGCAGAGATATTATCGAACATTGCTTTACGTCATGGTGAATTAGCACCGTACCAGGATGTGATCATGGATGAATTTCATTACTATTCGGACAAGGAGCGCGGTGTTGCCTGGCAGGTGCCGTTGTTGAGCATGCCCCGGGCACGGTTTCTTTTAATGTCTGCTACGCTTGGTGATACTTCGTTTTTTGAAGAAACATTAACAAAACTAAATTCATTACCCACGGTGGTAGTAAAGTCAGAGACTCGGCCTGTGCCTTTGGTTTATGAGTACAGTGAAAACACCCTGACAGAGACAGTACTTAATCTGGTGAACCAGAAACGTGAACCAATTTATATTGTGCATTTTTCACAACTAGAGGCAGCTCAAACAGCTCAGGATTTCCTGAGTTTTAGTTTTTGTTCCAGGGAAGAAAAACAACGATTGGATGCTGAGATAAAGGGATTTAGTTTCTCCTCGCCTTATGGACCGGAAATAAAAAAGCTCTTAAAGAATGGTATTGGTCTTCATCATGCTGGGCTCTTGCCTAAATACCGTGTCCTTGTAGAAAAACTTGCTCAGAAAGGGTTATTAAAGATTATCTGCGGGACAGATACTTTAGGCGTCGGTATAAATGTACCAATCCGGACGGTGTTATTTACCAGACTTTGCAAATTCAATGGGGAAAAGACAACAATCCTCAGTGCACGGGAGTTTCATCAGATAAGTGGTAGAGCCGGCAGAAAGGGCTTTGATAATCAAGGCTGGGTTGTAGTTCAAGCACCAGAACACGTGATTGAAAATCTTAAAATGGAACAAAAGGCTGGCGGTGACCCCACAAAGCTACGAAAAGTTGTTAAGAAAAAACCGCCTGAGAAAAACTTTGTATCCTGGGACAAGGCCACATTCAATAGACTTGTATCGATGCCGCCGGAACGACTTGTTTCAAGATTCCAGGTTACCCATGGTATGTTACTTAATGTCTTGAGCAGAGGAGAATCTGGCTGTGCGGCCATGCGTAAACTGATTAGAGATTGCCATGAATCGCCATCGCGAAAAAAGCAATTATTACATCATGCCTTTAAGTTATTTAGATCACTGTTGGAACGGAAGATAATCGAGTTTGAGCAAGATATTGAAGGCAAACATAAACTTCGGCTTAATATAGAGTTGCAAGATGATTTTTCGTTGGATCAAACATTATCATTGTACCTGATTGACACTATTAAGGCTTTGGATACATCAGCTCCCGATTATGTTTTGGATTTGATCTCTATTGTAGAATCGATTTTAGAAGACCCTGAGATTATCCTCCACAGGCAATTATATAAAATCAAATCGGAAAAAATTGCTGAAATGAAAAGGCAGGGCTTAGATTATGATCAACGCATGATCGAGCTTGAAAACCTTGAATATCCGAAACCCAAAGCCGATTTTATCTATTCCACTTTTAATGAATTTGCCAAAAAGCATCCCTGGCTTGCAAAAGAAAGTATCAGGCCTAAATCCATTGCCAGGGAAATGTATGAGAATTTTTATACTTTTGAGGACTATATTCGTATTTATGAGCTTCAGAAAGTCGAAGGCGTTTTGTTAAGATATTTGACCGACGTTTACAAGACCATATCCCAAACTGTGCCAGCCCAGTTCATGACAGAACAGACACTTGAAATGGAAGAATTTTTCAAGGCAATTGTCAAAACTACAGATTCCAGCCTCATAGATGAATGGGAGATGCTGAAGCATCCAGCGCTCCAAATAGAGCCATTAGATAAAAATAAAATTGAGCAAGCACCGGGACAAGCCAGACTTATAGACGATGAAAGATCTTTAATTACCCTTATTCGAAATGAGGTTTTTGTACTTTTGAAGTTGTTGGCCACGGGTCAATTTGATAAAGCAGCAGAACGAATTGCGCCGCCCACTCAGGATGTTGATACTGTGTGGACTGCAGAAAACCTTGAATCGATCATGCGCGAATACAACCAAATTAATGGGCGGATGTTATTTGACCCATCAGCAAGGAACTCCGCAAATACCTTAATTGAAAAATCCAAAGACAACAAAGTATGGAGGGTTGAACAGGTGTTAATTGATATAAATGGTAATAACGATTGGTCTGCCAGGTTTTTCGTAGTCCTATCAGAAATTGAACTTTTAGGCAGGACGGTTCTTCGTTTAGAGAAAATTGGACCTATAGGTTTATAATAGTCGGCGGCCACGGTAAACAGGGTCCCCAAAGTCATTTGGCTACTAAGAAAGCTATTAACTAAACTGAAGTCATCCAGGTATAATTGGCCTGATTATCTAGGACATTTAATTGATAATTTCTTCACTTTTACTTGGAAGTTTGGATGCGACAGGCAAATGATAGCAAGTTTTTTTCACAATCAAGCAAAGCATTTATTCGTCTGCTTTGATTGGTATTATATGATTTTTTGAAGAGCATTTTTCTTTTTTAGGTACAATAATTTTCAAGAAACCATTCAAATACGAAGCAGTGGCTTTAGAAAGGTCAAATTCGGTTGGAATTTCTAATTCAGTTTTGAAGGAACCATAACTTATTTCCATAATCAGGAAGGTGCAGTTTTTATTTTCTTCCCTGCAGCAATCAGACCTATGGCCTTGTATAATGAGCCGGTTGTCTTCGGCAATTAGTTCGATATCCTCTTTAGTGATGCCAGCTAATTCAACCTTAATAACTAAGTCGGACTCGCTTATTAAGACGTCGGTATTGGGTACCCAGACAGATTCTGATGGTTCACCCAAGTTACTTGCTAACGCAATACTTTTGCTAGTTGCGGTGAAAACACTTGCTCTACAGATAGTCATAGACTTCAGTAAAAAATAAATTAGTTAAAATTTTTGTTCAAGTACAACTTCACGACTTCAAACAGCCGGACTTTTTTCTGGTATAGCCTTTCGCAATCTGGCTTCCGGCTAGAGTCGCAAATATTTTTACTACAAAAACTACAACCCTGATTTTTGGGCCTTAAGGCCCTAAAACCAACTATTAATAACCACACACTTGTAATTGCGACTACGCCTAATGCTGCGTAATCTTGAAAATTCATAACAACAACATAATACAAAATTTGAACTTAACAAGTTGTTAAAAAAAATGCCCTTTTGAAGGTAGGTTAATTCTGATGATTTATATTTGTCCGCCGGAGTTGATTAGAAGCCAATATTTGTGCTTTTTCCTCACCCCAAAGGTCAATATCTCCTGCCTCAGTAAGTTTTTTTAACCCTCAGAAGCATCTATTAGTACCAAATCCTGACTGTTTAACTGGATGCTCACAAACTCAAACGCGCCATCCGTAATAGATTGTATGCGGCTACTACAAAATATCCCCACGCTTGCCTGCGATCCAACCCTCTATACCGGCTTCGCCGTAGCAGTCCTGCAGTCTTAATCCATCTAAAAATTTCATCCACCCGCTTGCGATACTTCTGGCTGAGTTCAATCAATGTTCCGTGAGCAGTAAAATGCTCATTGCTGGCCCATCCTTGCTCTCGTGGCAGTTTATAAACTTTGTCAAAAAAAAACTCCTGGTTACATCAGTTGACATCACTCGCTGGTAGTTCCTGGAAAACACACTATGATCAAATGGCCCTTCGTTCGAGGCTCGATTCAAAAACCAGAGCCAGAGCAGATTGTACCCAGGTTGCTCGCAAAATAGTCGTTCGCTGCGCACACTATGAAGCGCCATGAGAATACGAGACTTGAGAAGTTGCTCAGGTGGAATACTGGGACGACCAAACTCCTGGTACAATTAATAACGGCGAAAGCTTCTTAAGTACGGCATCCACCTGGCTTTTGATTATGCGCAACGGATGATTTGCTGGTATACATCTGTTTATGTCTAATACGAAAATAAATTCAGGTTGGGGTTTTTGGTGTTCATCTTGAAGTTTCTTCATGGACTCAATTCTCTTTTCAAAGTTCAAATTCTAATCGGACTATTTCAACAACCTGATAGCAAATTTCCTGTTAATTGCTGATAAAATAATCCAAAGACCTAATGGCGTAAATTATAAGCCGGTCGGACAATCAATAAACACCCAGGGTAGTTTAAATCGCTTTGATAAGTGATCAGCCAGAGCTTTCACTCCAAAAGTTTCGCTCAGATAATGTCCGCAATAAAATACATTAAGCATTATTTCAGACGCAAAAGTATAACTCCAGTGGTGGCCTTCGCCTGTGATAAATGTATCGACACCTGACTGCGCGACCTGTTTTATTAAATCCCCTGCAGCTCCGGTTATGATGCCGATTTTTGTGCAAGTTTCGGGCCCAAAGGGGATTAATCTTACTGAGTTATTAAATAATTTGTTTAAAGCATAGTAGAGAGACTGGCGAGGCAATTTGGTTTCGGCCAATATACCAAGCCATTGACCGTGGTCAAACACCAGAGGCTTCTGGTGCTTGAGACCCAGTTTTTTGGCGAGTAAAACATTATTGCCAATTGTAGGATGATTATCTAACGGAAGGTGTGCGCTATAAATGGCGATATTGTTAGAAAAAATATTTTTTAACATTTGATAACGTTGGCCAACAAGTGGTAGATTTGAGTTCCAAAATAAACCGTGGTGGACAATAAGAAAATCGACATTAAATTCGATGGCTTTATTGATGACCTGTGGGGAGACATCAACTGCGGCACCGATTTTACTAATTTGCCCGGAATTAGTTACCTGAAGTCCGTTTACTGCACCGGGCCAATCATTTATTTCTTGTATTTTTAAAAAACTGTTGCAGTAATCTGTTACCTTTTTCAAAGATTGTTTAGGCATATACTTAAAGCTGAAACATGAACGCAGAAAAAAATCAAAGTAAAAAAATTAAATCCGTCTATTGAAATTAATCACTATACCAATTATAAATTTTGCACGATAATATATTTAAAAAATGAGCAGTGAAATTTCCGAGTCATCACAATGGACAATAAAAGACACCCGAAATCTCTATAATATAGAGCGGTGGGGGGCAGATTACTTTGATATCAACGAGGAAGGCCATGCAGTGGCCAAGCCGTTGCAAGATGCCGGTGCAGTAGTAGACATAGTCGATCTGATAGAAGAAGCCAGGGCGCGAGGGCTGAAATTTCCGTTATTAATCAGGTTTCAGGATATCCTTAGACACAGAGTGGAAACTCTTAATTTATCGTTTCGCAATGCAATAGCCGAGTTTAATTATCAAAACAGGTACAGAGGCGTATTTCCAATTAAGGTTAACCAGCTCAGGGAAGTAGTTGAAGAAATCCTTGATGCAGGCAAGCCATATATGTTTGGGTTGGAGGTTGGGAGTAAACCAGAATTATTTGCCGGCTTGGCTCTGCAGAATGAAGCGGGTGCTCTTATTGTTTGCAACGGGTATAAAGATTGCCAGTTCATTCGCATGGCTTTGTTAGGCTTGAAACTTGGGAGAAAAGTAATCCTGGTAATTGAAAAGCTGGAAGAACTTAAACAGATAATTGCCGTTTCGAGGCAGTTTGGCGTTGAACCTATACTGGGAGTAAGGCTGAGACTATCGAGTAAGGGTTCTGGCAAATGGGCTGATAGCGGTGGAGAAAACGCCAAATTCGGGTTGAACCCGCCAGAGCTTGTTGCCGCAACAGAATTATTGCAGGCCGAGAAACTCGAACATTGTCTGAAGTTGGTACATTTCCATATCGGCTCGCAAGTCCCTGATATTCTTAAGGTTAAAAAAGCTGTCCAGGAAGCTGCCAGGTTTTATTCAAAGCTTTATAAAATGGGATTCCCTATCCAATATTTTGATGTAGGAGGTGGCTTGGGTGTAGATTATGATGGCAGCAGATCTGCGTTTGATAGCTCTACAAACTATACGTTGCAAGAGTATGCAAATGACGTTGTGTATTATCTGGCAGACGTCTGTAATTCAGAAAAAGTCCCTCATCCGGAAATCATAAGCGAAAGTGGTAGGGCAATTGTTGCTCACCATAGTGTACTGGTAGTTGAAGTTTTTGGCTCTATAGAAAAAGCAAGACATTGGCCGAACCTGACCTTCAGCGACAACGAACACCCTATTGTCAAAGAATTATTGGAGATTAGAAGAAATCTTTCACGACTTAATAAGTTAGAGGCTTACCATGATGCGTTACAACGCAAACTTGACGCCCAGAATTTATTTTCAATAGGTCTCCTTGATTTAAGAGATAAAGCAAAGATTGAAACCCTTTACTGGGATATTTGTAAAGAAGTTGTCACATATTTCAAAACAGAATCATATAACCCGGAGGAAATTCGCAAGCTGGAGGACACCATGGGTGATCAATACCTGTGTAATTTCTCAGTCTTCCAATCTTTGCTTGACAATTGGGCGCTCGGACAATTATTTCCCATCATGCCACTGAACAGATTAAATGAAAAACCTACTAGAGAGGCTACCCTGGTAGATATAACGTGTGACTCTGACGGACAGGTAAATAAATTTATTGATTTAAATGATATTAGAAATACTTTGCCTTTGCATCCGTTAATCCAAAAGAATGGATCAATTGAACCATATTATTTGGGAGTGTTCCTCATGGGTGCATACCAGGACATCATGGGTGACCTCCATAACCTGTTCGGTAGGGTCAATGAAATGCATGTGTTTTTGGATCCAGATGAGCCTGCCGGCTATTATATTGAAGAAATAATAGAGGGTACTACCATCGCCCAGGCATTATCTGCTGTGCAATACGACGAAAACGAACTCAAACGAAGCATGAAAGCCCAGGTCGATGAGGCTATTAAATCTGACAAGCTTAAACCTTCAGAAGCTATGAAATTGCTAGAAGATTATGAAAAGGGCCTCAAGGAATACACTTACCTTAACTTATTGACATAGCATGCCTGATTCACCAAGCACTGAAGTAGTACGAACGCTTAAATTTCTGGTTAAGGGGTTATCTTCATTGTTTTGGTCTTTACCACTGATTTTTATAATAAGCATCCACACTGCTATTGCTGGTATGCCAGAACCTTTTAGTTTTTTCCCAATTTTAGCGTCTATCATGCTCTTTCTTTATTCTCTACATCAGTTAAAAAAATTTAAGCAAGATAAGAACGGTTGGCAGAATGCTGTGGATAAGGCGTTTTACGCATCTTTTATTATGTTATGGCTTTGTCCTTATCTTCATTGGTGGCATAAAGTGCCTGAGAATTCACATATTACTTTGGCTGTTAATTTGTATATAGTCTTTGGCCTTATATCCATGCTGTTTTTGAACAAAGCATTGGCCCTTTTGGTTGTTCATTTGCCCGATGAGACCATAAAGACCGATACCCAAATTTTTTCTGATTTAAACCGACAATTTATAGTGTCTGTACTTGTCATTTTTATTATTTTTGTTGTACTTGATAAGTTTACTGACTTAAAATACAGCATATTGCCAAGAAACTTTTTGTTGGGAGGCAGGTCACTTTGGCTGCTAACTTTCTCAATTTTAATTATTGTGTCCATAACAATGGGGCTTGTTTGGAAGATTAAAGAATTTATTTTTTCCAGCGTCTTTTCACAAAACTGCCAATCTTAGATCTGGCCAGGGGCAGCTGTTTATTTTAGATTGAACGCTCAATATGCTGTGCAATCACCCACACGGAAGGCTGGCTTTTGAACTACACTCAAACCAGGAAATTTTTGTTAAGATAAATCTGATTGCATTGCACTGGCCTGAAAATCGCCAGAATTCCACGAACAATTAATCAGAGACTGGCTGTATTCTGGTTTTTATAAAACTCGGTTAGGAAGTCCCGGACATCTATTGAGATCATTCCCGCTAATTTTATTTGTTCAAGGACGCGTTTGGAGTCTTCAAAGACGGCGCAATTACGATGATCGACATGGAGTCGTCTTGAAGCCTCTAGAAATATTTCTGGATCAGGTTTTTGTTTAACAACATCCTGGCTTGTTATTATGAGGTCAAACATTTCCAGAATACCTAAATGGTCCAAGACTAGTCTGGCTACTTTCTGGGTTGTGCCTGTGGCTACAGCCATTGGCTTTTGTTTAAAGAATGCTCTTGCCAGCTCTACAACTGGATCGATTGGTTTTATTTCATTAATTTGGTCGAGGTAGGCAGTTTCTTTGTCTTTTGCTATGGATTCGATATCATAGCATTGGAGGTTGTTTTTAAGGATTTTTCTGAGGATGTCTCTGGTAGGTGTGCCGCCCATTTCAAAAAATTCATTTTTGGAAAAGCTGAAATTGTGCTTTTTCATGACCTTTTGCCAGGCGTTCCAGTGCAGATGCATTGTATTGGCTAAGGTGCCGTCGAGGTCAAAGATCAGGGCATTTATATCAACGGATTTAGGCTTGAATGTCGCTAAGATATTTTCAAAGCGCCTTCGAGTAAAGGAGTTGGCTGGGCAGGCTGTGTTAGATCCGGAAAATCTGAGTTGAGTATTGATTTCGGGTTTAGTCATTTGCTTGAGCTGCTGAGGACATTGTTTTTGTTTGGGAAGAAGAGTCCTGAAGTCGAGACTCCAGGTCATGTGCTATTAATGGTTCGATGATTGGGTCCATGTCTCCGTCTAAAAAGGCGGGGAGGTTGTAAATGGTTAGATCGATTCTATGATCAGTTACTCTATTTTGAGGAAAATTATAAGTCCGGATTCTTTCGTTACGTTCACCGGTACCAACCTGGGCTTTCCGTTGTGCGGCGTATTTAGCATTTTCTTCGGCTGTTTTTTTTTCGAGCAATCTTGATCTTAGGACCTGTAGTGCACGTGCTTTATTTTTTTGTTGGGATCGTTGTTCTGCGCATCTAACGATCATTCCCGTAGGTTTATGCAGGATTTGAACCGCCGAATCGGTAGTGTTTACCCCTTGTCCACCTGGGCCTGAGGCCCGGCAGACCGTGATTTCTAGATCTTCCGGTTTTATTTCGATATCGACTTCCTGTGCTTCTGGTAGGACCGCAACTGTAACAGTGCTTGTATGGATTCTGCCCTGGGCTTCTGTGACGGGGACGCGTTGGACTCTATGAACTCCACTTTCGTATTTAAGTCTGCGAAATACTTCTTCACCGCTAACCAGGAAAATAATTTCTTTAAACCCGCCAAGGTCTGAAGGGTTTGAGCTGAGGACTTCGGTTTTCCAGCCTCTAGTTTCCGCGTATTTAGAGTACATTCTGAAGAGGTCTGCAGCAAAGAGTGAAGATTCCATACCGCCGGCACCGGCCCTGATTTCGATTATAGTATTTCTGGAATCATTTGGGTCAGGGGGTATGAGAAAGAGCCTTATTTTCTTATAAAGATCTTCGGCTTTTGTCTGTAGTTGTGTTATTTCATCTCTGGCAAGAATTGCTAGTTCGGAATCTGGCGGTTCGGATTTAAGGAGTTCTTTATTGGCCTGAATATTATCAAGGATTTTAAGGTATTCATCAGATACACTTAAAACCTCTTTAACACGAGAATATTCCTTCGTCAGTTCTTGAGCTTTTGTTTGGTTAGCAAAGATCGAGGTATCTGTTAAAGCTTTTTCAAGCTCAACGAACCGGTCTCGGAATTTCTCTATAAATGGCAATAGATCCATTGTGGATTAGATCCACTGGAAAATAAGTGTTTTAATAATAAAAGTGGTTATTATTTTTTCTTTTTCTTTGCCGCTGCTGCTGCTTGGGCAGCTTGAGTTTTCAATAACCTCTGCTGGAATTTATCCACGCGGCCTGCGGTATCCACAAATTTTTGTGTGCCGGTATAGAATGGGTGGCAGACATTGCAAATTCCAATAACTATACTTGGTTTTGTGGATCTTGTTTTTATTATGTTCCCGCAGGCACATCTAATTTCAGCGTCCACATATTTTGGATGAATATTTTCTTTCATACTAAAAACATGCTAAAGTAACTCGTTTATAGAAAATGACAAGTTGAATTTTTGAGGTTAACTCAATGTTATTTTTTAGGATTCTTAGAACTGAGTTCTGAGATGGTCTCCTGGCGTAAGGACTCGAGTTGTGTTTGGACTTCATCAAGCTCGGTTTTTTTAGCGCGATCGATAAAAAGTATTCCATTGAGATGGTCAGTTTCATGTTGGATAGCTCTAGCCAATAATCCGCTACATTTGAAGTTTATTGGGCGGCCTTCAAGGTCGATAGCTTTAAAATTTATTTCACCTGGTCTTTCAATCTCTAGAAATATATCAGGAAAGCTTAAGCATCCCTCAGTAGATTTGACTATTGGTGAAGCAGGAGTTATGATGGGATCAATAAATATCAATGGCATTAACTCATTTGGGTCTATTTGTTTATCTTCGATCCAGAGTGTGGATGGTCTATCGGTAGCATCTCTGAGATCGATAACGGCTAACTGTACTGCTTGACCTACTTGTTGTGCGGCAAGACCTAAGCCTTTGGCAGCAGCCATGGTTTCTAACATGGCTGCTGCAAGTTTTCGTATTTGAGAATCAGGCGTGATGATTTTTTCACCTTTTTTTCTCAATATTGGGTTACCATATTTGACGATAGGGAGTATCATTCAGCAGGCCAATTTAGCAACATATCAGCCAATTGTTTAATTGTAGGTGATTGCGCTGTTCTTACGTAATAGCCGCTTGTTGTTACACCAGTAAGCAGGCTTAAGGTATTATCGAATCCGAGTAGTTTTCCCAAGCAGAACCCGGCGTTAAAGTGGTCGCCGGCTCCTGTACTGATGAGTGGTTTAGGACAATATGGTCCCTTAACCATAACGACCTGGTTACCGGTAGAAGCTAAAGCAAATGAGACTGGGTGCACTACTAATGTGTTTATTTTAAGTTTATGTTGGATTTCGGCTGTTAATTTTGAGATGCCAACTGGAGTGCGATCTTTGGTATCGAGTCCGAGGACTTCGCCTACTTCATAGGCTTCTTTTTCATTAAGGCCCAGAATTACATCGAAATATTTATCGAATTTGCTAATTAAGGTAAGGGCTCTTGAGATGTCGTGTTTAGATCTTTTTTCTGGATCTGCCAGGTCGAAGAAGATCTTTCGTTTTGGTCCGGTGAGGTCGGGGCAAATTTCTCTAATTAATGATTCCCATAGGTCGCTCATATAGGGGATCATGGTCCAGTTTACGAATCCGACAAGGTCTGCGGTACTGAATTTACCGACGAATCTATCTCTGCCATATCTAGCCTGGATATTGACCCAATTGATTTCTTTTAGCTGGGTGCTTTTACCGAGCATGATTTTCCCGTCGTCAAATTCCAGGGCATCGGTATGGCCAGCTTCAGCAATGGAAAAGACCTCGCCTTTTTTAGCGAACTCATCAAAAACGGGGTGTCTGGTTGGATAGCCTAATGCCCCTATATAGGTTAGTTTTAATCCGAAATTAACCAATGCATTTGCCATGATTGGTCCGTTACCGCCGAGTTTGGTTCGTTGATTAACCAACTCGATGTTTGTGCTCTTGCCTGCTGCTGCCAGGATTCGTTCTCCGAGTTTTGTAATTGTGGTGATGCGTTGAAAAGATTCTGCATTTTCCCGCTTATCTACCACATGGATAATCTCGTCGACAAATCCATCAAGTCCAATAAAGCAAGAGAGGTCCTTAGCTTTTTCAGCTTCAGTCATTAACAACTGCGCGCACTTGTTTCGCAGTTCTTGTGAATCTAACATTACATTTTTCATTACAATATTGGGGGGTAATAATGAATTATTTAAAAAAAGTTAGTCAAGTCTTATTCCCAAAAAAATTAACAATCGTTCCAATTCGTCTTCGGAAAAGAACTTAATCTGAATTGTGCCTTTACCATTTTTGTAGTTTATAATAGTTTTAGTTCCGAGTTTTTCTTGCAACTTACTTTGCAGATCTTCGACGAATAAGTTTTTTTTATGTATGGGGATAGGTTTATTTGTGCGGTTAATGTTTTCTGCAGAATTGATTTTTGCTACCAGTGCCTCAGTCTCGCGGACAGACAATCCATTATTAACTACTTTTTCAGCGATTTGGATTTGTTTATTGGGATCGGACAAGCTGGCGATTGCTTTGGCATGGCCTGCGGTAAGCTTATCTTCTTTGATCCACTGTTGTATTTTCTGGGGTAATTTAAGTAGTCTGAGTGCATTAGCCACTGTAGCGCGGTTTTTACCTACTTTACTTGCAGCTTGTTCCTGGGTTAAGGAGAATTTTTGCATTAACTGTTCGTATCCGTATGCTTCGTCTATTGGATTAAGATCTTCACGTTGCAAGTTTTCGATTAGCATTAGTTCCAACGTGGCCATATCATCGACGGCATGAATGATAGCAGGTATTGAATTTAGTCCGGCTAATTTTGCTGCCCGGAACCTGCGTTCTCCAGCGATCAGTTCAAAACCATTGTCGGTTTTTCTGACCAGGATAGGTTGCAATACGCCTTTTTGTTTTATAGATTCGGCCAATTCAGAAAGGGCGGTTTCATCAAAATCTCGTCTGGTTTGTAATGATGAAGGGGTAATATTGTCGAGAGGTATAAGGACGACTGACTGGGTGGGATCTGCTGGAAGTTTTGGGGTTTGTGTTTGGGGTTGTTCAGGGCTGTTTGGAATTGAATGGGTTTGGCTGGGAGTAGTTTGGATACTACCCAGAAGAGCGTTTAATCCTTTACCCAATGCTGGTTTAGCCATGTTAATTTAAATTGTTGTATATGTTTATGTTTGTCAAAGGCGAACTAGTTTAATATTGAGGCGAAGATGATGCAAGTTCTTCATTTGTAAGAGCGTTAATGATTTTAAATTCTTCTATATGAAAAGAGGGTTCGGCTCTGAATGAGAGTCTGCCATAGTACTTTTTCTCAAGTTCGATCAGTAGTTTTTCGTCTTCGGTTCTTAATCTTTCGAGGATAGATGGGTGGACGATGACTTTAAGTTGGAAATCGGATTCATCTCGTTCACGTTTCTTTAGTATTTCGGCAAGTTTGCGTTGTAGTTCGACGCTCATAGTCAATATGCTTTTAACTTTACCACGGCCTTTGCAGTAGGGGCAATTGTCGTAGACAGAAGCATAAACACTCTCGGTGTGTCGTTGTCTGGTCATTTCCATAAGGCCGAACTGGGAGATAGGCAGGATATGAGTTTTTGCCTTGTCACGTTTAAGTAGTTCACGCATTTTATTGTAAAGAGTCAGCTGATCACGACGCGAGCGCATATCGATAAAGTCCAGTACAATAATTCCGCCGATATTTCGGAGTCTGAGTTGTCTGCAAATTTCTTCAGCAGCTTCGAGGTTAACGTTGAGAATAGTAGATTCCTGGTCTGATTCACTCTTATGACTGCCTGTATTGACGTCGATTGCGACAAGCGCTTCGGTTTCGTCAATTACGATATAGCCTCCGCTTTTTAGTTGGACTCGTCTGGAAAATGCATTTTGAAGCTGAGGTGTAATATTAAATCTATCGAACAGTGGCTGAGAGTCGGTGTAAAGTTTAACTTTGCAGACGGAACGTTTAGAGATCTTACTTATGAGATCTCTGATCCGCTGATATTGATCTGGGTTATCAATAATAATTTGGTCTACGTCTTCTGTGAGGAAGTCTCTAACGGTTCTCTCAATCAAGTCTGGTTCCTGGAAAACGCAAGATGGTGTCGGGCCATGCATGATCTTATACTGAATTTGTTTCCATTGCTCCAGTAAAAGGGCCAGATCCCTAACAAAGTAACGTTCTTTTTGATTTTCGCCAGCAGTTCTGATAATGACACCCATTCCTTCAGGGATTTTCAATTTTTTCAGGATTTGTTTTAGTCTGGCACGTTCTTCATGGTTTTCGATCTTGCGGGAGATTCCGGATTGATCCTGATTTGGCAATAGCACCAAGTATCTTCCCGGGATTGCCAGGTTAGTAGTGACGCGTGGGCCTTTTGTTCCAATCGGGCCTTTTGTTACCTGGACGATAATTTCTGAGCCGGGCGGATATAATCTGGGAATATCTTTGTGTGTTATATTAGGCCGTTCGCGCTGGACGTGTTCCCGTTCAACAACTTCTACTGTATTGTCGAAAGAACTCGGCACGATATCCCAATAATGGAGAAAGGCGTTTTTATCGAAACCGATGTCGACAAAGGCCGCTTTAAGTCCGTCTTCTAGATTATTTACTCTACCTTTGAAGATACTACCAACTAAGCGCTCATCATTTACGCGTTCTATGGTAAACTCTTCTAAGACACCATTTTCTACGACAGCAACTCTAGTTTCCAGGGACTCAGCGTTAATCAAAATTTCTTTTTGATATTTTTTGGGTGAACTGATTAGTTTTTGGACTTTTTCAATTATTTTTGTGGTTAATTTTGAAGCCTTTGATTTAACTGTATCGAGCAGAGTTGGTTGAGCATGGATTTGGTTCCTGTTTTGCGTTAATGATTTGGAATTTATCGATGACTCGTATTCGTTATCCGTGTGTTGGTCTGAGGATTCCTGGATACGAGCCTGTTGTAAGTCCTGGTTTTTTTCAAGACTTGATGTTATGTTTTCGGGTTTAGCTGTTTTATCTTCATATTTGTTATAATTAAAAATTTGATTATGTGGTTGCGAATTTGATTCAAAAGCTTGTTTTGAATCTTGAACTGGTTTATTCAATTTAAGCCCGCCTTGGGGTTTGAATCGCAGGACAGATTTTTTCTTTTGAGGGGCGAAATTTTTTTCTCTCATATTTAGTAAGATCTTCTATGCAAATATACGCTTTGGGCGATGCCGATTGCGATCCAGGAGCTAAGCACAGATGTTCCTCCGTAACTTACAAATGGTAAGGGGATACCTGTAACCGGCATCATGCGAATATTCATTCCAATATTTATGAAAACATGGCTGAAAAACAAGGCAGCCACGCCTACAGCCAAAAGTTTACCAAGCCGATCGCGTGCCTGGCCGGCGATTCTTAAACAACAAAATATAACTACCAAATAGGTAGTAATCAAAAGGACGCTGCCCAGGAACCCTTTTTCTTCGGCAATCACAGAAAAAATAAAATCATTATGTGCGACTGCTCGGGGTAGATAACCTAAAGAGCTTTGCGTACCTTTTTTCCAGCCTTTACCAGTAAGGCCGCCGGAACCTACTGATATAAGGGCTTGCCTGATGTTATATGAATCGTCCAGTTGTAATTTTTGTAATTGACGCCTTTCTTCTGGAGTGGCGTCGGGCGAGGCATAATTTTTGCCAAAATAAACCATTAATCTTCTTTTTTGATAATCCTCAAGTTTGATTTGCCATTTTGGCGGAGCAAACAGGACATCAATAATAATTATGCTGATCAAAACTGTGCCGCCGACCAATAATTTAAAGATCTGTTTTGCGGGAGCGCCAGCAGCGAGCATCATTGCTAAGCCAATGGGCCACAGGACCAAAGCTGAACCCAGGTCTGGTTCTTTCATTATAAGGATGAATGGTAAGACAATGAGTCCTATACATTTCCAGAAGACATCGGGCCTATTTAATTCATCTTTTGGTCTACTTAGGTAGTGTGCTAGTAAGAATATAAGAGCAATTTTAGCAAACTCAGAAGGTTGAAATTGTATTGGGCCGAGATCGAACCATCTACGAGCGCCGAATCGGACCGATCCAAAAACCAACACGCACAAGAGCAACAGGATCATCATCCAATACCCCAGCAACGCCCATCTGGCCAGTATGTTGTAATCAAGTAAATAAATAAAGGTTGCAACGCCAAAGCCTATACAATACCAGACTATTTGACGTGTGAAACATCGATTATACCATGGTACCTGTCTGGCGAGTTCCTCAGCTTCCTTAGCACTGGCAATGAACATTACTCCTATAATCATTAAGATTAAGACAGCAAACAATTGTACAATGTCTGCTTTGTTGGTGATTTTATTTAACTTGTGTTCTAACATTGAGTTCAATGGTAATAGTTTTTCAAAAGGCATTCATATGCATGGATTTCTAATGTTTAGATAACTTTTTTATTATCTCTCAACCATAAGCTTATTTTCTGATGTTTTTTCATATCTAGCAAGTGCCTGGTAAATTCTTTTAGCAACTGGAGCACAGGTTCCACCACCTGAGCCTCCGCCTTCAACCATAACCACTACAACATAACGTGGATTTTCGTATGGTGCGAACGAAACAAACCATGTGTCTTTTCTAATGAGTGATCGGCCTTTCATAATCTGGGCTGTTCCGGTTTTTCCGCAGACTCGGAAGTTTGGTATTGCGGCTTGTCTGCCGGTGCCGTCTGGGTCCTCGACATCGGCAAGCATAGATTCTTTAATGAGCTCAAGGTGCTTGGATGAGACGTTCAAAGTGTTTCTGACCATGCTATGTGGGAAGGTTCTTATTTCTTTTTTGTTAAGTGGATCGGCAGGGATTATTTTATCGACCAATCTTGGCCAGAGGATTTTGCCGCCGTTGGCTATTGCAGAGGTCATTATGGCCATCTGGATGGGTGTAACTGTTATCTCTCCTTGACCAATGCAAAGGTTGGCTGTATCGCCGTCGAGCCATGGTTCACCACGGGTTTTTCGAATTTTTTCATAGTCTTTTGGCGGGAAAAATCCGGATGTTTCCTGGTAGACAGGGATGTTAAACTTTTGTCCCAGACAAAACCTATGTCCCATATCCAAAATCCTGGAGAGCCCGGCTTTGAGGCCGAAATGGATAAAGTAAGTATTACTTGATAGTTTGAATGCGCGTTTGAAGTTGTAATCGCCTGGTGGTGCTGTGTCTCGGATGGTTCGACGGCCTAGTTGAAAATAGCCTGGATTAGATATTGTTTCTTCGGGGTCGATGATTCCTGCTTCAAGGCAGGCAAGGGCTACAATAATTTTAAATATAGAGCCCGGAGTATACGCGCCAAAGGTAGCTCGGTTGAGCATGGGCATTAGTTCAGGGTCATTTAGTTTTTTCCATTCTTCTGCTGGAATCCTGGGGATCATGGAATTGGGATTAAAAGCCGGTGCAGATGCCAGAGCTATGATATCGCCGGTGTTTGGATCCATTACTACAACAGCTCCCTTAACGTTGGGACCAACGGCTGAGAGTGCTCTTTCAGCTTCTTTCTGGATATTAATATCGATTGTGAGGATGACATTATTTCCGGGCTCTGTTTGGATCCAGGTTTTTTCAGATTCTCTATAGCCAAGATTGTTTACAAGGGCAGTTTTGAATCCTGCCTTCCCGCGTAGATAATTGTCTAATGCAGCTTCAACTCCGAAGGCGCCTTTAAAGTCTGGCAACGCATAATGGAAGAATGGCTCATCTTCATTTTCGGCCATCTCGTCCTGGTGTAATCTTCGCATACCGCCAATTAAATGAGCAGCTACGGTTTGGTATGGGTAGTATCTGAGCGGCCAGAAGTCCATATCAAAACCGCCGGGGTGATTAGGGTTTTCCAAAAATAAAGCAATCTGGGCTGGTGTTATATCTTCAAGTATGGACATGGGAAAAGCTCGGTATTGTTCATAATGCTTTTCGAAAAGTTTCGGATCAAGGTTGACGGCTATGTTTAATTGTTGACTCAGTTTAGCTATAGCGTTGCTGATGGTTAAAAATCTTGAGAGTTTGGCAAGTTCTTCTCTTTGTTGGCGGTTTAGTTTTTGAGGGGTTTGTTTGAGCAATCTTTGAAAAGAATTTTTAAATTCCCCGCTCATTTCTTCTAAAAACATAGAAATATTGTATGACGGTCGGCATTCAGCCAAAACAACATTGTTTTTATCCAGGATTTTTCCTCGAACAGCAGGCACCCGAATTGTGCGAAGGGCCTGGTTTTGAAACTTTTCAATATATTGCTTAGATGAAAATATCTGGATGTACCATAACCCAGCCAAGAGCATAAGTGTCCCAATTAAAAATATATAGGCTAAAGTCCGAATAGCCGGATCGCTTCTTTTTAACTGGTCAAAAATCAACATATTTCAATACTTACCTCTTTTGATTTCACGGTCTGGTCTAAAAGACGAGCTGGTTGCTTCCGGGTAAGCAAAGCATTTAATAAGTAAATTGAATAACTTAAAGATGCCGGGTAAAACCAAACCGCAAATAATGCCGTTGCCTAAACAATACAAGAAAGTGTAGTGACTGACTATAGGTGCTGGCTCATGTCCTAACATGAGTATAATAGCCAGGACAGGCGCCAGGAAACCTGCAAAAAAACCAAGAACAATTTGTCCGGTTGTAGTTTCATAAAGAATCAATTCATGAAATCTATTCATTATTAATCCAATTATAGTTAATGGGAAAGCGCTGATCCCGAACGGATTTAAAGAAAAAGAATCAAGCCACCATCCGAATAATATACTCAGAGCCAGAATGGACAATGGGCTTAAATATATTGCTGCATAGATAATTATTATGGGCAATATATCTGGTTGGAATCTAAGAAACTGGCGAGGCCAATCCAGCGTTGCCTCAAGGAATACCGTAAGAAAGCCTGTCAATAGAATTGAAGTAAATTGGATATTATTTTTCATTTTTGGAGGACCCACACTTCTTCCAATTTTGATATATCAACAGCTAGTTTAACTCTTGCTTTGAGATATAAACCAAACTCGGCTGGTTGGACGTCTAAAATTACCCCAATTTTAATGCCTTTTGGGAAAATATTACCAAGTCCACTGGTAATTACATTATGCCCTGGTTGAATTGAAGCGTTTCTAGGCAGGTATGATAACTCTACCAGATTACCATCGATTGGTGTTGATGTTGAGGGGACAATAATTCCCTGGTCACGGGTTTCTACTACTAAAGCAGAGATATAACAATTCGGATCACCTACTGCAGCGACTTGAGACTGGAAGGGCCCCACAGAAAATACTACTCCAACTAATCCGTCTTGATTGATAACGGGGGCGTTTGTTTGAATGTTGGCGTTAGAACCTACATTGATTGTAAAGGATTTCCACCAATTAGCGGGATCCCGTGCTACTACTTCTGCAAGTCTAACTTTCCATGGCAAACGTTGCTGGAGTCCTATTAGAGTCCGAAGTCTTTCATTTTCCCTGCTTAGTTCATTCAATTGCTGGTTTTGGATACGCAACATTTGATTTTCTTCTTGTAGCCTATTTAGTTCATTAAAAAGGACATGTCTTGGTGTTATCTGTTCAGTAGTTTTAACAAAAATGGAGCTAATAGACTTCTGAAGACCTAATAGAGGAACAAATAACATATTGCCCACCATTTTCAGCTGGTAGGAAATATTTTGTGGCAGACTTAAGACCGCTATGGTTATAACCACAACGGCTATAAAAACGATAAGACGTAATCGTTTCAACATTATCACCCCGGCTTGAGCTGGGATGAACGTTGCGGAAATCAGCCCCTACTGGAATTAAGCTTTCTAAGAAAATTCAATTCTTGAAGAACTCGTCCGGTTCCTTCAGCAACTGCGCTTAAAGGGTCATCTGCTATGTGAACTGGCAACCCAGTCTCATCTGCTATAAGCCTGTCAATACCTCGAAGCAAAGCTCCACCGCCAGCTAAGACAATCCCACGATCGATCAAGTCTGCTGACAACTCTGGCGGACAACGTTCTAGGGTAATGCGGATTGATTCCAAAATACTTGATAAAGGTTCTTTTAATGCTTCACGGATTTCTTCCGACCTAATAGTTATAGTCTTTGGTAAGCCGGCGCTTAAATCCCGGCCTTTGACTTCCATTGTTAATTCTTGTTCCAGTGGATAAGCTGAGCCTATTTTTATTTTTATCTCTTCCGCTGTTCGTTCACCTATCATTAAATTATAGGCGCGCTTCATGTATGCAACTATTGTCTCATCGAATTCATCGCCACCAACACGCAGACTTCGGCTAAAAACTATCCCGGCTAGTGAAATTATAGCCATTTCACATGTCCCACCACCTATATCAACTATCATATTACCCGCTGGTTCATGAACAGGTAGGCCAACACCTATTGCCGAGGCCATTGGCTGTTCAATCAAGAAAACTTCACGCGCTCCAGCATGCGTGGCGGAATCTTTTACTGCTCGCCTTTCAACCTCAGTAATTCCTGAGGGCACAGCTATAACAACTCGAGGTGTGACAACTTTGCCCCGGTGTACCTTCTGAATAAAATACCGGAGCATCTTTTCTGTCACATCAAAATCAGCTATGACGCCGTCTTTCATTGGCCTAATCGCCACAATATGACCAGGCGTCCTGCCAAGCATGCGCTTGGCATCTTCTCCTACAGCTACGACATTGGTAGTGCCAGCTTCAATGGCCACTACAGAAGGCTCCCGTAAGACAATTCCACGGTCCTTTACGTATACCAGGGAATTTGCTGTCCCCAGGTCTATACCAATGTCGTTAGAGAATAAACTCTTTATATGTTCAAACATGAACGCGCCAATTTGCTCTTTCAAAATATGTCTTTGATGCCATTAAGGTCAAGTGAAATTACAATATTTCCACTAACTGATATTATTTGACCGCATGGAATTTAATAGTAATTCGGTAACTTCTGTCTTTATACTTCGGAATAAATAACTTTTTAAACGATAAGGATATTAACTTTTTAATCAAATTTTCGAAAGGCTTAAATTAACCCATAATTTCCAATGTTTGTATTAGAATTTAAACAAATTTGATAATTCCGTTGTCATACTAAAAACTGTACATGGCAAAACTAGATGAACATCAAAGGGAAATTATAAGATCTTTTATGAAGAAAGGTCTGCTCGGTTAATTTTTTTGGGGCTATGAAACTAGTTTATCAAAAGATGAAGAATAAACCTTAAAGAACTTTATGGTACAATCAATTAATATGGTGGAATTTCATGCTAAACTGGTTGAGTTTTGTTCTAGTGACCTCAAGGCAAAGACACTGAATTTGAAAAGAACCTTATTTAAATCGGTACATCGGGAAAAAGCAGCGGGTGTAAGGTTTGATTGCGGACCCGATCTTTCAGGGAAGGCGTATACAGAGTTTTAGATTTGAAGTCAGTACAAAGGCTTTCAATTAAGAAAATGGTAGATATTAGTTTTATGTTTGGAATTGAAACACAGAATATACATGCAGAATGCGTATTTTCATGCCAGCTGTTTTCAATATTCGAGCAGTGATTTGTTAGCTGTTTTGGGCTTTGTAAATAAATGTATTCAGGTATAATAAGAACGCGAATAAAATTATTAAGTGGACAAATCAGACGATTTTGTCTTCAAGTATTAGCATATTGTTTTAGTTACAACTCTGTTAATGATATTAGGCAGGAAAAATATGGAACAGAAAAATATACAACCTAATGTTGCTGGGCAGCTTAATAAAAAAGAGGTGCAACCTAATAAATCAGAGCGCTTGTTTAGGCCTGTCGACTGGTTCACTGCCATCGTTACTACCATATTGGTGTTTCTGGGTTATTTTTACACATTAGCACCAGATTTAACTCTAGAAGACTGTGGGGAATTAGCTGTAGGATCATTTTATGCTGGCGTACCTCATCCGCCTGGCTATCCGTTATGGACGATTTACTCCTGGTTGTTTACAGTCCTCTTGCCGGTTTCAAACATAGCATTTCGTGTAGCTGTATCGTCAGCAGTTGCTGGAGCAATTTCTTGCGGCTTGCTTGCGTTAATTGTTTCCAGAGGCAGCAGTATGATCCTGGAAAGTATTTCAGAATTAAGTGTAATTCCACGAAACAAAGAGAATTGGATTTGTGCGGTAGCTGGCTTCGTTTCCGGGATTCTACTTGGTTATAACGGGTTCATGTGGAGTCAGGCCATTATTGTTGAAGTCTATACTTTAAGCGTTTTGACCTTAATGATCATGTTGTGCTTCTTCTTAAGGTGGTTATATAAGCCGTCACAGCTCCGTTATTTGTATCTGGCATTTTTTATGTTCGGTGTTTGTTTCACCAATCACCAGACTTTAATTGTAGCAGCTATGGGCATAGAGGTACTTGTTGCTGCAGTAAATAGGAAATTAGGACGCGATTTATTCTTTGCAAATAGCATAATTTATACTTTAGGATTGATTGCTCGATTGACCGGCAATCTTAGTACTTTCAACGATAATAATCCTTTGTTCTTCATTTTTAATATTATCGGCATAGGCTCTTTTTACGGTTGGCTTTATCTGAGCTTGAAAGACGAAAAATACGAAATTTGGTATGAAAAGCTTATTCCTGTTGGTTCTCATTTAATTGGGAACGTACTCATTTATATTCTCTGGGTTTTGGGCTCAAAAACCGGGTGGATGACCGACCAAAAGATTACAACATTGTTGTTATTATATAATTTTTTGGGAGTGTCGGTTCTTTATATCGTTTTAGGTTTGAACGGTAAGGCAGAATTGATATGCACTAAGTTTAAACATGTTATAATCCTGGGATTTTTATGGATAGCTGGAATATCATTTTATCTATATATGCCAATAGCTTCCATGACTAACCCGCCAATGAACTGGGGATATCCCAGAACCAAAGAGGGCTTCATTCATGCTTTTACAAGAGGGCAATATGACAGAACCAAGCCTACCAACAACATCAAGTCTTTCTTAAATCAGACGCAGATGTATTTCGAGGAAGCGACTAAGGAGTTTAACGGTGTATTTTTGGTGATTTCTTTTTTACCGTTCTTATTTTACAAACGCATGCAGCAACGCGAAAGAGCGTGGCTGGTTGGCACTGCGTCTATTTTTGTTTGTTTAGCATTCTTGTTATTGGTTTTATTAAATCCAGGCACGGATAAACAGAGCAGGGATCTGACTAAGGTATTTTTTGCCGCGTCACATGTCTTGCTGGCCATGTGGTGTGGCTACGGTTTGACGTTAATCAGTGGATTTATTGCAGTTAAATACGAAGAGACTCGAGTAATACTTCTTGTTGGGGCTGCTGTTGCGGTGGCTTTTGCAATTTTCGATACTACTTATACCTTATCGGAAATTCTTAACCCACTAACCAGGCGGATAGCTATCTTTGGATTGCTTATTACTGTGTTTGCCCTTGGAGTAATGTTAATGAAACGAAAAGGCTCTCCGTTGGTAGCGATCCTTGCTCTTATAGTTATTTCTCCGGCTTACAATATTGCATCGCATTGGTCAGATAATGAGCAACGCGGGCATCTATTTGGTTTCTGGTATGGCCATGATATGTTTACTCCGCCATTTACGGATGAAACCGGGAAACCAATTTATCCAGAAATGACGCGTAATGCGATTTTGTTTGGAGGGACTGATCCTGGCAGGTTCTGCCCAACCTACATGATTTTTTGCGAAAGTTTTATACCCCCATCAAAAAAACGTGATCCGAATTTCGATCGGCGCGACGTTTATATTATAACCCAAAATGCATTAGCTGATTCAACGTATCTTTGTTATATTCGCGCTCATTATAATAGAAGCACTCAGATTGACCCGCCATTCTTTCAAGAAATCGTTGGCAAAAAGCTCGCAAAATTTGTTGCACCGCTTGACAGATTTTTTACAAACCTGGGCGCAAAGGTTGAGGCTCGCAGAAGAGCTGAGGGTGTATATCCACCAAAAGAAATTTACTGTCCGACACCAGAGGATTCACAAACCTGTTTCAATGAATATATCGAGGATGTTCAGCGCAGAGCTGCAGCTGGTTTGCTCAAACCTGGGGAAGATTTCAGGGTCATTGATGGTAAAGTGCAAGTATCTGGACAAGTATCGGTTATGCAAATCAATGGATTACTGGCAAAGATTATTTTCGATAAAAACCCGGATCATGAGTTTTTTGTAGAAGAAAGCTTTCCTATCGATTGGATGTTTCCGTATTTAACGCCTTATGGAATAATAATGAAAATAAACAGACATCCGGTTCCTGAATTTACTGAAGAAATGATTAAAAAAGATCATCTGTTTTGGACGAAATACTCGGAGCGTTTGATTGGGAACTGGATCACTTATGACACAAGCATTGAAGATATCTGCAAGTTTGCCGTGCGAGTTTATAAACACAGAGATTATACAGGGTTCATTGGCGATAAAAAATTTATCCGTGATGACGACGCACAGAAGGCGTTTTCTAAGCTCCGTAGCGCTATTGCCGGCGTTTATACCTGGCGAATTAACCAGTCAAGATCGGTTGAAGAACAACATCGCCTTATCAAAGAGGCAGATTTTGCTTTTCGTCAGGCATATGCATTTTGCCCGTACAGTCCTGAAGCCTTGTTTAGATATTCAAACCTGTTGGTTAGCCTCGGAAGAATTAAAGACGCTTTATTACTTGCAAATACTTCCTATGAGATTGATCCGGAAAACAAGAATATCGAAGAACTAATAAAAAATTTAGACCAGATGATGGCGGCACAACAAAGAGCTGATCAACTCCAGGTTCAAATAGCACAATTAGAGTCTCAATTAAAGACAAACCCGGACAATGTCGAGGTGGCATTGAACCTTGCAGATATCTATAATAAATTACAACTTACCAATAGAGCTTCTTCTATACTAGCAAGTGTTTCTGTGCCACTTGAACAGCTATTCAAATCAAAAACATCAAATATTAAAACCGCTCTGGGTTTAGCCTTGCTCTACAATTACCGCAATGACATAGCTAAACTTGGTCCTGTCCTGGATGCTATTTCTGTTAATCCTGAGGCTGATCCTAACACACTGTTGTTTTGTGCTCAGAATTTTCTAAGATCAGGACAAATTCCAAAGGTTGAAATGGTTTTGCGCAGGGTAGTTGAACTTGTGCCTAATAGTGCTGAAGCATGGTTTGATCTGGCTGCCTTTCAGGCTTACCAGAATAAGAGTACCGAAGCGCTTTCTAACCTTGCTCGTGCAATTGAAATTAATCGGCTGCAAAGGACTCAGGATCCCAATTTAAGAAACCTGGCCGAACTGGCAAAAACGGATCCGAGATTTTCCGCAATTGCGGACCTGCCTTTATTTAAGCAAATTACGTCGGGCAAGTAATAGTCAGTCAAATAAACAAGAGTTGAAGTACTACGTCAATCTTCAATCAAAAGCTCAGGTTTAACTCATGGTTATTATTCATTGGTAGCATAAAGGTGGTAAAATGATTTCTTTTAATTTTTTTAAACTCTTTTTTTTCATAATAACATGGGTGTGCATTGAAATGCACACTTTACAAATTATAAAAAAAAATTAGTTTTGATTGTAAATAAACTAAAACGTGGCACTTTTATCGAAATTAAAGTTTTGTTATGAAAAGATTATTAAACAAAAAACAAAATGAAAGCCGGATTTGGGCGTTTACGCTGATTGAATTGTTGGTGGTTATAGCCATCATAGCAATTCTAGCAGGCATGATATTACCAGCTTTGGCTAAGGCTAAGGAAAAAGCTAACAGAACTTTCTGTGTAAATAATAATAAACAATTAAGTATTGCTCAGAATTTATATACTGGTGACAATGGTGAAAGGATGCCATATCCTAACTGGGGTAACGATGCTAACGATGGCCCTGGCTGGCTTTATTTGCCTGAGAATGGGAATCCACCGGATCTGTGGTCAGCAAAATACCGGTCGAACCCTGAAGCTGCTTATATGAATGGTGTTTATTGGAGATATTTAAAGAATCGGAAGGTTTATATATGTCCGTTGGATAAGACTAATGCCAGTTACAATAAATATTATGCTGGTAGGGCTAACAAATTATCTACATACATAATGAACGGGGCAGTCTGCGGTTATGGCGCTATTACTGGTAAAAAACCAAATTCTTATAAAGTTACAGATTTTCGTCCAATTGATTATGTAATGTGGGAACCTGATGAGAATCTTAACAATATAGGCTCTTTTGCATACAACGATGCAAGTAGCTATCCGGATAGGAATGAAGGTGTTGGTAGACGGCATGTGAAAGGTGCTATTATTTTGAATTTTGGGGGGAGTGTTCTCTTTATTAAGTTTGAGGACTTTACAAGGCTGTCTCAGCAAAATATTAGAAATGAACTTTGGTGTAGCCCTGGTTCTGCAAATGGTCATTAGTTTAAAAAAAGGAGGGAACAAATGAGGATGATCATTACATGTTTGGTTGTGTTGCTTAGCGTGATTGCAATTGTTGGTTGTTCAAAAAAGGATGCCTCAACAAAGGCGTTTGATACAGCGTTCCAAAGTGCTAACAACGAGGTTAAAGATTTATGGAATAAAGCTATGCAGGGGGTTAAATCTAACGATTATGCTGAGGCGCTGATATCTTTAATGGTTTTATCACAGCGTACCGATTTGACTCCTGAACAGAGCAATGCAGTTAAGCAAGTGTATACCACGACCAACGAAAAAATGTATGATGCAATTAGTAAAGGAGATCAAAATGCCAGTGAGGCTCTGAAAAAGGTCAGAGAATTCAGCACGACAATTAGAAGATAAAACATAGATTGTCGAATTAAGATATAGCTTAATGAATCTCCCAGCTGTATTTGAGAAAAATCAGCTGGGATTTTTATTTGACGGCATAATTTTATAATAGGTTGAAAATTAATCTCTTGTATTTCTTATTTTTGACACTGGCAGATTTTTATAATAGAATCGCCACATGAAAATAAGTAGAAGAAGATTTGTAACCACTGCCATTACTAGTAGTGCGGCATTGGGTTTGGTTTCTTACGGAGCTGAGACCGAACCAGTTCCGGCAAAAATGCAGGTTAAATTTGCCCTGGAGACATATTCATTTTGGCACTTCAAACCACCCAAGGTTTCAGTTCAGACAGTAATTGAAAAAGCTGCTTCAATGGGTTTTGCAGGAGTTGGAATATTACATAGGCAGATGGATAGTGAAGATCAAGCTTACATTAACAGTTTAAAACGCATAGCTCTGGTAAATGGTATAGATATTTCATGTTTATCCATTCATCAAAATTTTGTATCTCCGGATGCTCAAGTGCGGCAGAAAAATATAGATCATACAATTCACTGTATTGAGTTGGCACATGAATTAGGCGCTCCATGTATCCGGCTTAATTCTGGCAGATGGAATACAGTAGAATCGTTTGATAAATTGATGGAGCTTCGTGGAGTTGAGCCACCAATCCAGGGGTATACTGAGGATGATGCCTTTGGCTGGTGTATAGGTTGCATTGAAGCTTGTTTAAAGAAAGCTGAATCACTCGGTGTAGTTTTAGCCTTGGAGAACCATTGGGGGTTGACCAGCACACCGGCTGGTCTCTTACGTATTCTTAATGCTATAGATTCACCTTGGTTGGCAGCGATAATGGATACAGGTAACTTTTTGGAATCGCCTTATGATAAGCTCGAGAAGATTGCGCCAAAAGCGGTGTATGTGCACGCAAAGACCTACTTTGGCGGTGGCGAGTGGTATACTCTGGACCTTGATTACAAGAAAATAGCGCAGATTCTTTACCGAAATAAATTTCATGGGTTTGTATCATTAGAATTCGAAGGAAAAGAAGACCCTGATATTGGAGTGCCTAAAAGTCTGAAATTATTGAGAGAAGCCTTTGAAGTCTGAGGATGAAAAATATTAACACCAAAGGGCTTTTGACTGAAAAACACTTACAGTCTGAGAACAATTCATTAAAAGACATTGAATCTGAATTAGTAGCTCAGGCAAAGTCCGGATCATTAGAAGCCTTTGAGAAGTTGATTGAATTGTATGAGGATAAGATCTATTCATTGACGCGGAATATAACAGGGAATGATGCAGATGCTCAAGATGCGACGCAGGATACATTTTTGGCGGCGGTAGAGCATATAGAGAATTTTCGTGGAGACTCAGCATTTGGTACCTGGCTTCAACGGATTGCAATAAATGCAGCTTTGAAAATTCTGCAAAAGCGTAAACGTCTGAATCTGGTTTCTTTAGATGAACCAGAAAAGTTGGATGAATCACTTAAGCCAAGAATCGAGTTAATCGCAGACTGGCGGGATAACCCCGGCCAGGCTATGCGTCGGAAAGAAATATACAATGTAATGAAACAAGCCCTTGAGAGTCTAGACCCGAAGCACAGTCTTGTTTTTATATTACGCGATATGCAAGGGTTTTCTATTCAGGAAACTGCTGAATTGCTCAAGATAAGCCCTGAAAATGTAAAGGTAAGATTGCTGAGGGCAAGGCTGTATTTGCGAGAAAAGATTAACGATTATTATCGTCAAGTGCCATCTGATCAGAACGATAAAAGCCGACAATCCACTGGGAATCGCAAAGGCTTACGTGAAAAATCTAAAACTGACAATCACCAAAATAACATATGACCTGTAAAGATTTTTTAAAGATTTTAAACGACTACATAGATGGTGAAGTAGATCCGTCAATCTGCAAAGATCTTGAAACGCATCTGAAAGACTGCAATCCATGTAAAGTGGTAATTGATCAAGTTCGCAAAACAATCACGTTTTATAAGGAAGGGATGCAATATCCTGTGCCTTTGGAATTTCGAAGACGTTTGCATAAAGCAATTAAGGATAAATGGAAAAAACAGATGGCTGAAAAACAACGAGAATCATAAGAAACTGGATTTATGGTCGTTCACTGATAGTTCGAAATCTCGAATAAATTGGGGCTACCAGTTATTAGAAGTGAACTCTGAAATTTAAGAGCAAGAGTTTAAGTTTAGACTCTATCAGTCATAAAGACCGGAGTGCTTTGAAAGTTTTGTGGTTTTAGCCACGCAGTCACCAGGAGATGCGCAAACAGGATATAAAGTTTATCATTCGGCGATCTCTTGTGGTATATAATTTAGAGTTATTTGCTGTAAAACATTTCAGTTAATCACTGCGGAATTTAGAGTGGATAGCGGATGGTAAATCCGACAGTAAATCGGGAGATAATAAGTATTATTTTCGATGTACAGGATTATTAATTTTTGATGATATGAAATGCATCATCGTAGGTTAGTTTTACTGGGGTTCCTGGGGGCAGAGAAACCGTGGTGGATTTGTTTTGATAACGGATTTTACATTCATTTGGCCATTTACTGAGTAAGGTTATTTGGGAGAGTTTATTATTTTGCCATTGTAAATCCACCTGGATATTACCGCGAGCCATAAGCCCTTTTACCTGGCCATTTTCCCAGGCTCTGGGGATGGCTGGCAAGAGCTCTATTTCGTCGGTATGACTCTGGATCAGCATCTCACAAATTGCTGCCGTTATACCAAAGTTACCGTCCATTTGCATAGGTGGATGGTTACCAAGAAGGTTTGGTAATGTATTGTATCTGAATAAATATTGTATCATTTTATATGCATTTTCTCCGTCATGGAGTCGGGCCCACAGCGCACAGCGCCAGGCCCATACCCACTCACGTCTACTGTCTCCACTTGTTCCTCTGGCGATCAGCGAGATCCTAGCTGCTTGAGCCAATTCTGGAGTGTATTTGTCAGTAATTTGTCTGCCGGGATAAACGGCGAAGAGATGTGATGTATGTCTATGCTGATCGTTAGGATCGTCACGGTCGATCATCCATTCTTGTAATTGTCCCCATTTTCCAATTTTTGGGCCTGCCAATTTGGATCGCATTTGTATTATTTTATTTCTGTATTCTTGGTTTGAGTCCAGGATTTGAGATGCTTCGATGAAGTTTGTGAAAAGGTCCCAAACGATTTGCTGGTCGTGTGAGACGCCGTCTTCTCTGGGGCCATGTTCGGGTGACCAGCCATTAGGTACAACGAGAGTGCCATCTGGGAGCCGTTTAAGGTAGTCTTCCCAAAATTGACAAACTTCTTTCATCATTGGATAAGCAATTTGCCGGAGGAAGTTTGTATCACGGGTAAAGCTAAAGTGCTCCCAGAAATGGAGTGCATACCAAGCGTTTGCAGGTATGTTCCATTCCCAACCAAGACCTCCAAAAATATTATGCGAAGTACGCAAGGTCCAGCCTCTGACATTACCAAATGCAGCCTTTGTAGCTTTCCTACAGGGTTCACGCATTTCTAGTACCAGGTCAAAAAAAGGCAAGTGACACTCAGAAAGATTAGCTGGTTCAGCGGGCCAATAATTCATTTCGATATTGATGTTAGAATGATAATCGCTGGCCCAGGCTGGTGTATTACTATCGTTCCATAGTCCTTGAAGGTTTGCTGGTAAGCCTGGCCTACGTGATGATGAGATCAGCAGATACCTGCCAAATTGGAATAAAATTGCTTCAAGTTCTGGGTCATTTATTTCCTCTGCTACTGCTCGAATTCTGACGTCGGTTGGTTGAGTTTTCAGCTTAGGGTCTGTAGTTCCCCAGTTGACTTTTACGCGATTAAAAAGGCTTTGGTAATCGCTGGTGTGTCGTTCGAGCAGTTCTTTATATTGTTTTGATGCTGCGGAGTTAACCTGGTCGAGCAGCGCAGACCCTGGATTAGAGGACATCCAGCCTTTGGAGTAATCCAGGGTGTAGCTAGTTTTGGCGCCGAGTATTACTATTAATTCATTACAATTTTCGAACTTTAAGTAATTTTCATTTGTTATAATTCTACCAGCTGAGGTTATTACTTTCGCAATTGCGCAATATTCGAGTCGGTTCGTAAATTTTCCTTCGAAGCTCAGGGTTGAATCAGTTATGTGAGTTTTTTCGTTATGGGCGCCTTTTAATTTTATCGCTCCGGAGATACTGTTTGGTTTGTCTGCAGTCCAGCGAAATACAATCACCTGATCTGGGTGGCTGGCAAAGTACTCCCGTCTGTGCACGATATTATCAACTGTGAATGTTGTGGTGCATATGGCCGATGAGATATTGAGGGCGCGTGAGTAATTAGAAATAACTTGGGTGTGATTAGGGTTACCAGGGGTGAATTCGATGAATAGGTCACCGAAGTTTTGGTATGCGCCCATGGTTTCGTAATTGCCTGATGGGTTTTCGTCGCCTGTCCAGAGGCTATCCTCATTAAACTGGATACGTTCGTTAAATACGTTTCCAAATATCATGCCTCCGAGGCGACCGTTGCCAATTGGTAAGGCTTCGCGAGCCCAATTAGTAGCCGGTTTTTTATAAAAGATTATCAATGGTTCGTCAGCAAATGTACTGATGGATACGTGTAAATAAACCAGTATCAGCAGCCTGAAGGTGATTTTGGCTGGTGATATTAAATATCTGCCAGAGGTATTGAATTTCATAAATGATTACTGATCAATTAATTTTGAAAAAATTCAAGAAAAACCAGAGTGGAATTACTCTTTTTGGTGTGTAATGAAAGAATTTAACTGCTGACTTTGATTTAGGAATTTGAGTTGTTGGCTATTCATACCGGAGCGCCTGGATTGGGTTTAGTTTGGATGCTTTAATGGCTGGGTAAATGCCTGCAAGGACACCAACGATGGTACTGAATGCGGCGGCTACAACCATTCCTGTTAGTGTTATAACAGGAGTGTTTTGTTCTGGTGTTAACATGGCTAAAATGTAAACCAGACCATGTGATACGGCTAGACCTATGATTCCGCCTATGGTTGATATGATAGTGCTTTCGACGATTATTTGGATGAAGATGGAAAAATTTGATGCACCTATGGCTTTACAGATTCCGAGTTCTCTCACGCGTTCGCTTATACTGGCGAGCATAATATTCATGATTCCGATTCCACCAATGACCAGGCTTATGACAGATATAAGCCCGCCGGTGAGTCGGGCGTTTCGCATTGTTTTGTTGATATCTTCAACGGCATTTTCCTGGGTCACGAATGTGAAGTCTTCGATACCGTGGTGAGTAATCATGAGTATATTCCGGGCTTGTTGTAAAGCTGATTCCAATTTTTCCAGAGACACTACTTTGAGGTCGATGTCGGTTAATTTATTGTTAGGGGTATCTGTTGCTCCAGATGCTGCTCTGAAGCGCAACCACATGCTATTAAGTGGTATATAGACGGTATTGTTTTTCATCCAGAATGCCCAGCCACCTGGCCTTCCGCCCCAGCCTCGATTTCTAGCCGCAGTGGCGGGTTTATTAGTTGAAGCTGAATTATTCTGTTTTGAATTTTTCTGTGAGAGCTCTCGTAATTTGCGTTCGAGTTCACTTTCGTATCTTTTAAACATCCCGACTATTACAAATGGCTGGTTGTTGATGAAAATAGTCTCGCCGATAGGTATGATTTCCTGGTTGGTATCTTCTGGAGACCCAAATAATGCATCCCGGATCCCTGTACCGATTACACAGACGTTTTTGGCATGTTCTTCATCCATGGAAGTGAAAAATCGTCCGTGTTCCACTTCGTGGAGGTTCATTTCCAGAACGGCTGGCCAGACGCCGACTAATTCTGATGGTCTGGTTGATTTACCTGCTCGGGAAACAACGGCTCCGTAGTAAGCCATTTCCGGTGATATTACCTTTAACAGATTAGCACCGTTTTTCAGAGCATACACATCTGCCATAGTTCGTCCAGGGGCTTGATCGCTCAGGTACTCCTGCCAAGCAGGTAGGTCTTGTTCCCGGAGCAGGACTTTATCGAGCCCGCCCATTGCAATCAGAGCTTCTTTCATACCATTTTCCATTCCATTAAGAACTGCAGTGAGAGCAACGATGCTGGAGACGCCTAAGATAACTCCGAGCATAGTAAGGAATGATCTGAACTTATGAGCCCAGATTTCTTTTAAACCAATTACAATTGCGCTGACGAGTTCCATCATTATTCGTATCGTAATGATTCCAAAGGACTTAACTGGGATGCTTTAATGGCAGGGGCCAATCCAGCTATTAGGCCTACTGCCACACTGAACGAAAATGCAACGCACATGGCCGTTATCGTAATAACCGGAGAATTGGACTCCGGAGATAACCATTTAAGTATGTCTACTAATCCGAAGGAACAAATCAGACCGGCTATTCCGCCTGTGACAGCGATAACCAAGCTTTCCACTAAGATTTGAATAAAAATTGCCTCAGTGGTAGCTCCTACGGCTTTACGGATGCCTATTTCGCGAATTCGCTCAGTAATACTGGCGAACATAATATTCATGATACCAATGCCTCCTACAATAAGGCTTATTGCTGCAATTATGCCGCCACTCAATCTGGCGTTTCTGATAGAAACATTAATGTTTTCGGCCCAGTTTTCCTGTGTTCGGAAGCCGAAGTCTTCGATGCCTTTATGAGTATGCATGAGAATGTTTCTTGTTTGTTGAAGTGCATTATCCAGTATATCGACACTGCCGATTTTGATTGTGAGGTTAGAGAGGCGTGGGTCTGGGATATTATTTGTACCAGCTGATGCTCTGAATCTAAGCCACATAGTATTAAGTGGCATATAAACCGTTGCATTTTTAAGCCAGAAAACAAAGCCTTCTCTGCGTCTGCCGCCGAATCCTTTACTTCTACTGGGGCCTGACTGTGTTTCTTTTTGCTGGTTTTTATTTTTTTCTAATAATCTGGCTTTGCGGGCAGATTCGCTTTCGTAATGTTTAAACATACCTATTATAGTGAAAATCTGGCCATTGATATTTATTTTTTCGCCTATAGGGATGATTTCGTTGCCGGTTTCTTCAGGGTCGCCAAATAATTCATCGCGGACAGCTGTGCCTATCACGCAGACACTTCGGGCCTGGCCATCGTCTATTTCGTTGAACATTCTGCCGTACTGGATTTCGTGTTGATTCATTTGGAGAGCAGAAGGCCAGGTGCCTACGACCTGGAATGGTACATAATTTTTACCGGCTCTGGACACGACGGGTCGATTCAGGCGCATTTCAGGGGTAATTAATTTCACCAGATCCGAATTCTTGCTCAGAGCATAGACATCGTTAATGGTAATTCCAACGGCCTGGTCGGCTAAGTGTTCTTGTTCTGGTGGTACTTCTTGTTGTTGGATTGTAACTTTTTCCAGTCCACCAATAGCGATCAGGGCTTCGCGCATCCCATTTTCCATGCCTTTAACCAGTGCTGACATTGCTATCAGGCTAGAAACTCCCAGAATAATGCCTAACATTGTGAGCAATGATCTGAACTTATGTGCCTTAATTTCCTTTAGTCCCATTTCAATAGCAGAGACAGGATCGAATTTTATCTGTTGTATTGGTGATTTGAAGCTGGGCTTGTTCATGGATGACGAGAAGAATTAAATGATAATATTCAAACCTGCTAATTTAGGGTCTATTTGTTTTGCAATACGGCCATCGCGGATTTCAATTTTTCGAGGTGTTACAGCGGCAATTTCGGGATCATGAGTTACTATAACAATTGTTCTACCGTTTGCGTTTAGTTCTTTAAAAAGTTGTAAAACAGCTTCTCCGTTATGGGAGTCCAGATTTCCTGTAGGTTCATCAGCCAGCAAGATCTTGGGGTTGGTTACAAGGGCACGAGCTATTGCTACCCGTTGTTGCTGGCCGCCTGAAAGTTGAGAAGGCCTATGGTTGATCCTGTTTTCTAGTCCAACCATTCTCAAGGCATCCATTGCACGTGAATGTCTTTCTTTTCTTGGAACACCAGAGTATATGAGCGGTAACTCAACATTTTGCAGGATATTGAGTTTCGGTAGGAGGTTAAAAAACTGAAAAACAAAACCTATTTTGGTGTTTCTGATGGCGGCTAATTGTCTTGGTGAGGCAGACTGAATATAAAGTCCATCTAACCTATAACTGCCTGATGTAGGGGTGTCTAAGCACCCCAAAATATGCATGAGCGTTGATTTACCACTACCTGAGGGGCCTATAATTGATACGAATTCGCCTTCATTGATGTCTAGTGAAACGTCATCAAGTGCTCTTACTTCTTCCTCGCCGGTGAGATAAATCTTGGTTACATTACGTATTTCTACCAATGCCATAGGATTACCTGATTTTTTCTGAGACTGTTGTTTTTGATGAAATTTTGATAGGTGTTTGAGATTGCGATGACTGTTTTTCTATTGTGGGTTTTGCGTTTTCGTCGGCAATCGACTTTGGTTCTTGGATTTTATCTGGAGGAGGCGGTTCAAGCGCTACGATTTCACCTTCATTAAGGCCTGAGGTTATCTCGACATGGAAAAAATCAGCAACGCCTATGCTTACTGGACGGCGTTCCCATTTATCCTGGAGTTTAACGATGGCAAACTTTTTACCTTGCTCATTAAAGACTGCAGCCAGAGGAACAGCAATGACGCCTTCGGCTGATTCTATAGGTATGGATATTTTAGCAGTCATACCGGGTTTAACTTTTTCATCAACGTTTTGCAGAACGATTCGTGTGGCAAAGCCTTTGATGCCATTTCTGATAGTGGCTTGCGGGGCGATCCGTTCTATAATTCCTTTTAATTTTAATCCCTGAACAGCTTCAACTTCTATGTTAACTTCCTGGCCTACTTTTAGACGTGTAATGTCTGCCTGGTTAATATGCGCATTAATTATCATTTCCTTAAGGTTAGCTATAGTGAGCACTTCCGTGCCGCTATTATATCCACCAGAACCTGAGACGGCCTGGCCGACGGAAACTGCTCTGGTGAGCACTGTGCAATCGAATGGAGCTACGATCCTGGTTTTTGTGAGTTTATCCTCGACTATTTTAAGTGCTTTTTCAGCGCGGTCTAAGGCGTTTTTAGCTAATTCGTATTCTGTTTTTGAGTCTTCGAATACCTCTTGAGAGATCAGGTTGTTTTCATACAATTGCAGGCTCCGTTTATAATTACGTTCAGCTCTGTCGAGCCTTAATTTTGCCCCCTCAATTTCAGTGAGCATTGATGACTTTTCGGTCTGCAGGTCTTGATCATCCAGTGTGAAAAGGAGGTCACCGGCTTTGACTTTGTCACCTATATCTACGTTCAATGTTGCTATACGGCCATTGATCTCAGGGCGAACAGATACCTGTTCAGCTGGCAAGATTTCTCCAGCGGCATCAATGGAAAACACTATGTTTTTTCGTTCGGCGACAGCAGTTGAAATTTGTTTTTGGCTCGACTGATCAGAGTTATTTTTCCATTTCAAGAATCCGTAGCTGCCACCGGCAACGGTTATCAGGATCAATATTATAAAAACAAATTTTTTCATTTTAAAATCCAAGAAGGATTTGACGTAGAAGTTGTTAATCTATTCGTGTTACTGCTAAAACCCGAAGATGCATTTAATCGGAGCCCTGAACAAATACACGTTCTTTAAATTTAAGTGCTACAGGGATAAACAGTAAAGAGGCAATAAACATTAACCCGGCAAAAAACAAATAATACCTTGGTCCGGCAAAAATAGTTTTTAATGCAGGATTGAGCAGTATCATGTTTACTAAAGCCGTGAATGCATCACCCAGGGATATTGAAAGGAGATAGAAAGACATTATGAATGATTTCATAGAATTTGGAGCTTGGGTATATGAAAATTCAAGCGCTGTAATCGAGACCATTATTTCTGCTGCGGTGATCATTACATAGGCGAGACATTGCCATAAAATATGGGGCTGAAAACCAAGTGAAATTTGGTGTTCTATCCATGCAGAAGGTATGAATGATAATGACGTGAGGAAAAGGCCTATACCAATTTTTCGTAAATAAGTAAGGCGCCAGACCTTTTCAATCATAGGATAGATTACATAAGTAAACAATGGTATAAAGCCTAAGATAAGTATTGGGTTCAGGGCATAGATTTGAGCCGGAAGCCATTCTTTGCCAAATAAATTTCTATTCATATAATTGGCCTGCAATATCCATGCAGAGCCAGTTTGGTCATATAATGCCCAGAAAACCGCCACGAAAATGTATATCATTGATAACCTGAACAAAGTCTTGATTGCATCAATATTGAGGATGTCAGCAATGAATTTTTTTCCTGATGGCGGGACATTGATATATTTATGCCGGCCAAGCCAAAATACAAAGGTTGCCAGAAACATGAAAAACCCCGGAGTTCCGAATGCCACATGCGGTCCGAATTTTTTGAGTAAATAAGGAGTAAGGATCGTTGACACAGCAGACCCTAAATTGATTGCAAAATAAAACCAGCCGAAAACCTTCGACATTAAATGCAAATTTGACTTTGTAAATTGATCTCCAACATTGGCTGAGACACAGGGTTTGATTCCACCCGAGCCTATAGCAATAAGGGTTAAGCCAATGGCCAGGCCGATCCTTGTGTTATCTATAGCCAACACTAAATGGCCAAAACAATAAACAATGGATAAATAAAAAATGGTTTTATATTTGCCCCAGAAGATATCAGAGATAAAAGCTCCAAGTAACGGGAAGAAATATACAGCCGAAACAAAGAGATGATACCATGCTTTTGCTTGTTCTTCGTTCATTACCGCCAGATTGCCTGAGGAGTCCTTAAGATATTCAGTCATGAAGATTACTAATAACACGCGCATCCCATAAAAGCTGAATCTTTCGGCAATTTCATTTCCGATAATATACGGGATGCCGGGGGGCATCTCATCGTGAGGATTTTGTTTTACTTCCTCTGGCTGGGATTGTGTGCTGTGTTTGCTTGTGGAATTAGTTGATGTCGGGTTCATTTGTCAGACTTAATAAAAACTCAGTGGAATTTGTGAATTTTTTCAAAACAAATGATGTAGCGCGGCGGATTCCTTCAGCGATATCTTTTGGGCTGAGCTCCATGGCTAAGTAATCTCGGTTTTGGATTGCGTCTTGGTCACCTTGTTCAGCTGCAAGAAGTGTCCATTTATACGCTTCAGCAGGATCACGGTCTACCCCTTGGCCCTTTTGATAAAAAATGCCAAGATTATATTGGGCAACTGGGTTTCCTTGCTCTGCTGCTAAAAGAAACCATTTCAGTGCTTCTTTAAAATCTTGTTTAACGCCTCGGCCTTTAACGTAGAAAACCCCCAGATTAGATTGTGCGATGGGATGCCCTTGTTCTGCTGCCTTTTTAAACCATTCTGCTGCTTTAGCATCATCCTGGGGAACACCATGACCGGTGGCATAAAGAATCCCGAGATTATATTGGGCCTCGGCTTTGCCGTGGGCAGCAGCTTTTTCTGCCCACTCTGCGGCTTTTTTGAAATCGGGCTTGCCGTCGATTTCACCTTTCGCATAGAGAACAGCCAGACTATATTGGGCCTCCGGGTAATCTTGATCGGCCGCAAGTTTCAGTAAACGCTCGGCTTCGACTACGTTTTTTTCTACGCCTGAACCGGTGAGCAGTAACATGGCTAAGTTGTATTGAGCCGGGCCGAAGCCGCGCTCGGCAGCTTTTTTAAATAATTCAGCTGCTTTTGATAGATCTTGCTGTGTGCCGTCGCCTGATGCTAAACGTACGCCTTCATTATAAATTTCGAGAGTTTCTTTCTTTATAGCCTCCTGGTGTTGTTTTTCGATTTCTTCATCCTGCCTGGCTTTTTCCAGGGCTAAGGAGTCTTTGATTTTATTGATCTGGCTTATAACATTTGTGTTACCGGCTTTGTAAGATTTCTGATACCAATCCAGAGCTTTAGTAAGTGAAGGTTCCACTCCAGGACCAGTTTCGTACAGAAATCCCATATATTCCATAGCCTTTGCATGGCCACCGTTTGCAGCTTTTTCTATCCAACTAATGCCATTAGTTAAGTCTTTTTCTGTGTTTGTCCCGTTGATTAACATTTTCCCAAGTTCAAAAGCAGCAGCCAGATTTCCGTTATTTGCTTCTTGTTTGAGCTGTTCAACTTGGGTTAAAGGGTTTTGCGCTTCCTGCTTCTTGGCTTTTGAACATCCACAAGTCATCAAATTCAAAATCAGAAGATTAAGACTAATCAGATAAATCAGACAAACTATGACAGGTCTCATAACCATTAGTCACTAACGCTATAAGTCGAAAAATAAAACTCAAGCTTAAACATAAAATTGTGAAAAATAGTGTCAGGCTATTTTTTTAATGAAGATCGGGAACCAATATTTTTCAGGGTTCAGTAAAAGAGGTTAGGTCGGCAATCCTTTTGGAGGGCTTATTAAATATTTTAAATTTAACATGATATCATTTAGGAGCCTTTGATGAGTTGGTATTGATAAAAGTCAGCATGATGAACCAGGTTAAATTTTAAAATCTGGTAGGTCCTGGTACATCGTTGTCTTCTGGCTTTTTTGACGTCGGATCAAGCTGAGGTATTACTTTGAAATTTTTAGTTAGATGTGGTTTTCTATAGTGGTTTATGGGAACACGGCTAAAGTTAACAGATAAACAGAATGAACCTGACTTCCGGGGTTTACCGATCCAGAAAGTTGGCGTAAAGGGAGTACGGTTTCCCATTCAAGTTCTTGACCGTGCAAGGATTATGCAGGACACGATTGCTACCATCGGCTTGTATGTGGATCTACCGAAGCACTTTAAGGGTACACATATGAGCAGATTCATTGAGGTGTTAAATGAACATGGCAGAATTATTCATGTGGATAGTATTCCTGATATTTTACGCGCTATACAAAACAAGTTTAAGTCCGAGTCAGCTTATATTAATATCGAGTTTCCATACTTCATTACCAAGAAGGCACCCGTTTCTGGTTTAGAAAGTTTAATGGATTATAGAGCTGGTTTTATTGCTTCGGTTTCTGGATCAAAGATTGATTTTGTTTTAGAAGTGACGGTTCCCGTTGCAACTGTTTGTCCTTGTTCAAAAGCCATAAGCAGTGCAGGGGCACATAATCAGCGGGGTTTAGTTACCGTTCAGGTCCGTTACAGCAATACTGTCTGGATCGAAGAATTGATTGAGACGGTAGAGACATCAGCGAGTTCCGGGCTGTATGCGTTGCTAAAACGGGAGGATGAGAAAGCAGTTACTGAATCAGCATTTAATAATCCTGTCTTTGTAGAAGATCTTGTTCGTAATGTGGCTTTTAAACTCAAGGCAGATTCAAGAATCAGTTGGTTTAAAATAGAAGCCGAAACTTTTGAAAGCATTCATAATCACAATGCATATGCATGTATTGAGTCTGATTCTAAGCCAGTTTTTCCTTGATGTGTTTTTGGAATAAATTTGCTGATTTATCCATGACTCAGAATTGGGATTCCTGTTATGTCCAGATTTAACGTCGGATTTTTAACTTTGACCGTAACTACAACAGATATGTGGGCCTTACTGGAAAAGATCCAGTGATGTCTTCAATCGGTCTTCCATCAGGCGCACAATAGGCAGGACTCTGGCGATGGCGTTTTTTTCAGTTTGTCCAGGAAATCTTTTAAGTTCTGCCTGTAAAGCTGCTATTGTCTCGCCGTTTCGATCATGAAGAGGGATTGTTACTATGACTGTGGAGCGGGTTTTACCGACGTAAATATTTTCATTTTCAATCGTACCTTTTTCTGTGCTGCCACCGGCTTTGCCGATATCTTCTTTGTTTTTTGCAGCAAGCACTGTGATTGCATCTGATCCTTGAGTGCGTCCGTAAATCTTTAGGTTAATAATTCGCGGATATTTTTCCAGAGCCTCCTTAACGAGAATAGTCGCAAGGCTTTCTTTTTGTTTATACGAGATCTTTACATCAGAAAAATATGTGATCGAGTCTGATTTCGTCCAAAACCCGATTTTTCCTTTGGTGAATGAGTAATCTGTTAACCAGGGTATAACTTCTTTACCATTGAGCGAACATCTGATTTGATTACCTTTACATTCGATGGTGATCTCGTGCCAAACTCCGGTCGATATGTTAATATCCGGGCCAATTGGTAAACTGCGCTGGCCATTAACGAATTTATAAAACTTAAATGTATTGCCCAGGGCACTGGCCCTTATAACGTAATAGTTTTTTTCATCCTGGATTCGGAATGCGATTCCGCCCATTTGTTCCATTTGACCAGATATTAATTTTATTTTTGCAGTAATAGTGAAATCACTGAACTCAAGCGAATCGTAGATTAGTAACGGAAAATGTTCATCAATCTTTGATGTATCCAGCTGGGCAAGGACTGCCTTTTTGGATGTTGTCGGCGCATTTGGTGTGATAGCTGGGAAGGCTGTTGGTGCCTCATCAAAAATGATTTTCCAGATACCTGGTTTACCTTCCCCTGTAACCTTGCTCACAAAACCAGTTGGTTGTAACCCAGCTGAATAGTTAGAGAAATCTAGTTTTAGCTCTTCCCCTAATAAGGCAAAGGTTAGCATTATTCCAAAAATTACTTTTATCGACAAACTCATGCCTAAAATGTTAACGGATTAACCGAAACCTAACAAGTCCAACGTTTGTTGCATTTTTTAGTTTTATCAGCCGTTTCTTTTTTTACTCAAAAAATGATGGGTAATAATTTAACTTTTGTACAGACTGTCCAAACGCAAATATTTTTTTCTGAACGATAAATTTTTAGAAAGATTATAACTGCTAACTCAGGGATGAAATCCCAATAAAATTATTAGAAACTAAGTTCAGGTATTAATTCACAAGTTAAAATCTTGACCGTAAACATTGTTAATGAAAGATTACGTACATGAGAAAAGCGTATCTTAGCGTTTTACTTGTAGTTGGTCATTTGATGACAACTACAGCTTCCGAATTCTATATTCATGAATTTAAGAAAGTAATTTTGTCTGAGAAGTTTCTAGCCGAAGGTGTGGCTGCAGGCGATATAAATAACGATGGATGTCAGGACATTATTTTTGGGCCGTATTGGAGTAAGGGCCCAGATTTTAAAGAACATTACGAATATAGAGAGGCAAAAGCATTTGATCCGGCCGGATATTCGGACAATTTTTTGACTTACACATACGATTTTAATTCCGATGGATATATGGATATTCTTGTAATTGATACTCCAGGCACTGCAGCATATTGGTACGAAAACCCGAAAGACCCGACTCACATAACACGTTGGAAAAAACACCTTGCGTTTGATGTAGTAGATAATGAGAACCCTGCTTTTGGAGACATTGACGGGGATGGAAAACCTGAACTTATTTTTAATACCGATGGCAGACTTGGGTTTGCCAGGCCGGATTGGCAAAACCCGACAAATAAATGGACATTTTATCCTATTTCGCCTAAGGGATCATGGCACAAATATACCCATGGGATTGGATTCGGTGATATTAATAGAGACGGACGTAATGATCTGATTGAAGTAACCGGGTGGTGGGAACAGCCAGCATCGCTCAAAGGCTCTCCAATATGGGTTCAACATCCAGTCAACCTGGGCGAAGGTGCAGCGCAAATAGATGTTTATGATGTAAATGGAGATGGTTTACCAGATCTGGTAAATTGTTTGCATCCGCATAAGTACGGCCTGGCCTGGTTTGAACAGGTCAACGACAACGGGGCTATCTCATTTAAAAAACACCTGATAATGGGTGAAAAACCAGAAGACAATCCTTATGGAGTTAAATTTACCCAAATGCATGCCCAGATATTGGTTGATATCGACGGCGATGGAATAAAAGATATTGTGACTGGCAAACGTTGGTGGGCTCATAAACCGCCTACTGACCCTGAATCTGACGCACCAGCGGTTATTTATTGGTTTAAGACTGTGCGGGAAAACAACGGTTCGGTAACCTTCATCCCTTATTTGATCGACGACAACTCAGGGGTAGGAATGCAAATTGTTGCTCAAGATCTTAATGGTGATGGATTAGTAGATATTGCAATTTGTAATAAAAAAGGAGCGTTTGTGTTTATCCATCGCAAACTTGAAGTCTCAAAAGAAGAATTTTTAAAACGTCAGCCTAAATTGCCTGGTAAATAATTGTTGAGTATAGTCAATTGTTTTTGTTGTTCCTTTGATTTGCAAAATCGTGACTCGTCAATTTAGCTCTGTTCAAATCGATCAGCTTCTTTTGCTTAGAGTGATTCAAGTGATTCAATGGCCGATTAATTTGAGGAGAAAAAGCTCTCATGTTCAGATTCATTTAAAAGTTTTTCCATAACCCTGCGATTCTTTAAGCAGTGGGAAACAAAGTCATTCAGATAAATTCTGCAGAGTCATTTGAGGTTATATTTACTGAGTATGCAAAAAAGACCTTTGGGTGGGTTGTAAAGATTTGGACCGGGGGTCGAAATAGGTCTGGGGTGGCCCAAGATAAGATGGTCGAACTCCGCCGAAGTCAATAACAAGTTTTTGTAAGACGACACCTGGGTCTACCATCCAGATCAATAATTTATGCTCACCTGGGTGATTAATTGTGTGATGTGATATGATTTTTCGGTAGTTGTTTTTAACAGTTTCTTGCCAGTCTGTGTTGCTGTCCAGGGCCTCATAATGCTCTGGTAAGATGGTGATGATATGAGGTGGATGATTATCCAGGGAAACACCAATGCGAAGAGGTTTGTTTGGCAAAAAATTTAATGTCGGGGCTATGTATAGGACGGTCGATACTTTACCTGTGGAGAATGAATAGAATAGATATTCAAGGTGCGGCGAGTCAACAGCAGGCGTAAAACTGTTGGTTGTTAGTGGTAATGGGGTCATTCCAGAACCAGTGTGTCCGAAGTCTGGGATCTCCTTCCATTTTATAAAATGTGGAGAAACGTTTTTTGAATAATTGGTAGCTTCTATAGAAATGAAACCAGATGGTGGTGCATATTCATAAAAGCCAGCTATAGTTATGGGCTTTGTAGTTTCTGGTTTAAATGTGCTGACTAAAACATTAACTGGTGAGCCAAAGCTTGGCGAGATGACGATTGAACTTGTACCTATGCCTGTTGGAGCGAGTGGCCAATCTACTTTTACCCATAGTCTAACTTCGTTTGTGACCCAGCCGTTTGTTTGGCTAAGGTGCAGCCATGGACTATTTATAGTGACGTGGAATTGAAATGGTATTGTCCCTCGGTTGATAATGTCGATGTATCGTTGTTGGTCATACAGGAAATCAATATTTGGCAAAATGGCCGGTGTTAATGAATTAGTCCAGAGGTTTTCGCTCCCCTGGACAGAGACAGCCGGTGAAGCACATGGGGGAGGCGATATTAACTGGACTTTTGGCATGATGTTTGTCGGCGGTTGTTGCCAGCCAGTGTATCCTATATGAGTTTGTTTCATGATATGCTTCCATTTACCATTACCAAGTCTATGGTATAAGTCTGTCAGTTTAGAATCATATTCGAAAAATTCGCTGGCCAGGTTTGCCAGATAATTTGCAGTTTGACGGCCTTGTCTTGCGTAGAGATGGTTTTTGGCTACTGTAATGTAGAGTTGGTTTAAGTTTGCTGAGGCGCACACAGGATATAAGACAAGTTGATAATATGCGTCCTGATATTGTTCAGGTAATTGACGATATATATGTTCTGCTTTTTGTTGGATCGATTGCCACTCGTTTAGCACTTGGTCTGCTTCGTTAAAATTTATGACGCTGTAGGTGGTTGGATCTAATAGTTCTGGTTTCCGTCGAGAGTTAAATTTAAAGTATTGCGCAGTTATTTTAGCAATGTCAGAGGCAAAATTTGTGCCGAACTCTCTGGTTGCCCATAATTTGAGGTACTCCATTGAATCTTGTAATAGTTGGAGGCGCGGGTTCCAGGCCATATGGAAGAAGTATTCTATGGGAATTTCCAGCGGTTTGATATCACCTACGTTTAAGATCCAGATTTGATGTATTCCGTAAGAGTACGCGATGTTGAGTTGTTCCCATATTTTGGGTAATTGGACAGTATTGATCCATTTGTAATTTCTCGGTAGGCCTACATAATCGAGATGAAAGTAGAACCCATAGCCACCCTTTCTGTTGAGCTCATTACCTGGTGGTACTCTGCGGATGTTTTGCCAATTATCGTCGCAAAAGATTATAGTGATATCATCAGGCACCCGCATTCCATGGTCATAGTAACGTTGGACTTCTTTGTATAAAACCCAGGCCTGAGGTATTTCTTGCGGATCTTTATTGAAGACATTTTGGATAATTTGGCGTTGGTCTTTAATAATTTTTAACAGCAAATTGATTTTTGTTTCATCTGACATGGGTGAGTCGACTTTTCCTCGCATGCCCACGGTGATTATTTGTTCGTAAGATTTTATGCGCGCTATACCATTACTCCAAAATTGAGTGAGTAAGTCGGGATATTTTTCATAATCCCATTGTTTTTCTGAATATCCAAGCCAGGACCATTCCTTGTCCGCACGGGCCATAGGTTCTACATGGCTGGAACCAATAACTATTCCAAATTCGTCGGCTAATTTGGGATTTAATGGATCGTCTGAATTGAATGCGTTGTTCCACATTGCAGGCCAGAGATAGTTGGCTTTAAGTCTGAGGAGTAGCTCAAACACGTTGGTATAAAATGAATGGTTATAATTTTTAAATTTTTCTCGAACCCAATCCGATAAACAAGGGGCCTCATCATTAATAAAAATGCCTCTGTATTTAATAGCCGGAGGCCCTGCATAGATTTGTGTGTTTTTAATAAGTATTGAATCTTTGTGTTTGATTGGAACGTCAGCCCACCAATACCACGGCGAGACCCCAATTTGTTGAGAAATTTCGTAAATTCCATAAATAGTTCCGCGTTTATCACTACCTGCTATCACAAGATAATGCTCTGGGTGTGTGAGCGTTTCAATTTGATAAGTTTCCCATTTGTTTGTTATGCGATTGATATTAATCAGTTTTTCTGAAGAGAGTGTTGCAATTAACCTGCTTTTTTGAACACTACCAATAATAACAGCCGAGCACCCAGGAAGCTGATTTGTAAAAATTATATCTGGCCTTGCCCCTGTAACTTTGAAGATATCAGTCACAAGATTACTGCAGGCAAGAATTACACCTGGATAATCAACTGGATCTACAGCAATCACGCACGCTTTATTAGAATCCACTAATTTAAAAGCATGCAGATCATTTTTATCAGCCAGCAATGATGGTTGACCAATGGCTAAACAGGAAAAAGAAATTTGAACAGAAAGTAATGAGATTAACAGAGTTCTAATCACCTTAGACATTTTTTGATGCATACGATTAACCATAATTAATGGATGAAATGTTACATCAATCATAAAAATAAGCTAATTACTTCTGATAAACCTCTTAAAATTGCAAGCTGAGAAAGTAGAATTATCATGGGCTTAAAAGTCATAGTTGTTCCTTGAGAGTCGGCGTTTTCAATTGATTATATTGTGCTTTGATAGCGGTTTTGCGAATTAAAAATCGTGTAACATCGGTGTCTTTTCGTTAAACAGAGTTTTGGATCTGGATTTATGCTTTGCGTTCGAAATGGAACCAGAAAATCAAGTGCGTTACAAAGGTTCTACATATTTGTGCATGTCTGGATTCACGTGGCCATTAATCAAAGGGCATCATCCATGGTAGTATTCGATTGTTACCCGCGAATGGACGCGAATGTAAGTGTGCTGATCACGACGCAAGGCCACAGAATTCCTGGATAGATTTGTGAGCATATCTCGGGCAGAGACTGTAGCGATGTTTGTTCTTCGTATTCTTGAATAAGATTTGGTCAAACCCGGCAATAGGGTCAATAACATATAAGGAAAGACGGAATATATTTAGCCGTTGATATGACTTTGAAAAATAAAAACTATTGTTCATTTTGTTATGAATGATTCACATTTACAGTTCCCAATTTTTGGATTAATAACCCAAAACGTAAGCAAAGATTAAGGGTGCTACTATGGTGGCATCGGATTCAATTATAAATTTTGGTGTGTTTATATCGAGCTTGCCCCATGTGATTTTTTCGTTTGGTATAGCGCCGGAATAAGAACCATAACTTGTGGTGGAATCGCTGATCTGACAAAAATATGACCAAAGAGGTACATTTTTTTTGAGGTCTTGATTTAGCATAGGGACAACACAAATCGGGAAATCTCCAGCTATACCACCGCCTATCTGGAAAAAGCCAATACCACTCGAAGCACTTGTCTCTTCATAATACCTGGCTAGCCAGATCATGTATTCGATTCCGGATCGGACAGTATTAACATTTTTGATTTCCTGTCTGAAGCAGGCTACAGCATACATGTTTCCTAAAGTTGAGTCTTCCCATCCTGGGACTATTATAGGGAGATTTTTTTCATAAGCAGCAATCACCCAGCTGTGAGTGCGATCGATTGTAATATGTTTATCGATAGCCCCGTTTTCTATTAATTTGTAAATAAACTCATGCGGGAAAAACCTCTGGCCTGCTTTGTCAGCTGCCTTCCATTGGTCTAATAATGATTTTTCTATTTTGCGTAAAGCTTCTTCTTCAGGAATACATGTATCAGTGACGCGGTTCATCCCTTTTTTTAATAATCTCAATTCATCCTGAGGGGTTAGGTTTCGCCAATCAGGTATTGCGACATATTTGTCATGCGCGACAAGGTTGAAGATATCTTCTTCAAGGTTTGCACCAGTGCAACAGATGATATGAACTTTATCTCTTCTGATCATTTCTGCGAGTGAGATACCGATCTCTGCAGTGCTCATTGCTCCGGCCATTGCGATGAGCATCTTGTTTCCGATGGCTAATTGCTTTTGCCATTCTTTTGCTGCATTAGCCAGGATAGCCGCATTAAAATGCTTATAATGTTTCTCTATGAATTTACCAACTGGTCCCGGATCGCTATGGTTATCAATAGATTTTTCATGTTTACGAGTGTTATTATTATCAACTTGACTGATATGACGAGCATTCATATAGCAAGATCTTTTAGTATTCATAGTGTAGTTATTTTAGTTGTTAGAATGATGAAGTAAAGGTATTTGTTTCATTTTATCTGTATTTCCGTAATTGGCTCAAAAAAATATCTAATCTGTTGGGTTTTGTTGGACCGGGCGAATTATTTAACTCGCAATGTGTCAGTTTATTATCATTTAAATTAGTCAAGATTGAATTCCAGGTGGCTGTTTCCGAAATAACTGCATGGAGTTTATTAACATCGGCAGGCATAGATCTTTAAGAAAGACCTGGCCTGGGCATAAGATTTTGGTCGGCATAAAAAATGGTTATAAGTTTTAATTTATTTATATGGCTGTGGGTGGTGTTGTGATTTTCAACGGCAAATAATCGATGAGGTGTGTGTGCTTTAAAAAACAGGGTTTACGACAGGTGAAAATTAGGGCCGGGCTTAAGGCTTGTGATCGCCAAATTTGTTACTAATTTGTAACAACTACTCTGTTTTTTTGTAACACTCCAGCAGTATGTTTTTCTTGAAAATATGAAAAACTCAATTGCAACAAAAATAAGGAGAAGTATGAAAGCAAAGATAAATTATGTTTTAAGCACCATAATATTAGGGCTTATCCTGACATATGCCGGCGAGGCCGGGAACATTATTGTAAAAGGCTCAGACACATTGGTAATACTGGCCCAAAAATGGGCTGAAGTATATATGGCAAAAAACAAGAATGTTACGATTCAGGTGACAGGAGGTGGTTCTGGTACAGGATTCGCTGCGCTTCAGAATAAATCAACAGATTTATGTAATGCATCCAGAAAGATAAAAACGAGTGAACTTCAAAATTGTATAAAGGCATTTGGCAAGCGGCCTTTAGAATTTCCCGTAGCTCTCGATGGTTTATCTGTATATGTCAATACAGAGAATCCGATTAAAGAGCTAACGTTGCAACAGCTTGAGGCAATATTTACCGGCAAGGTAAAGAATTGGAAGGAAGTGGGAGGACCAGATGCGCAGATTACTTTGTATAGTCGGGAGAATAGTTCCGGGACTTATGAATTTTTTAAGGAGCATGTTTTAAAGGGCAAAGATTTTGCATCGTCTGCGCAAGCAATGCCCGGGACTGCAGCATTAATTCAGGCGGTGGCCAGAGACAAAAATGGGATTGGTTATGGCGGTGCAGCATACGGCCAGGGAGTCAAACACTTGTTGATTAAAAAGGATGATTCAAGTCCTGCAATAGAGCCGGTGGAAGAAAATATAGTTAATGGCACATATCCCATATGGCGATATCTGTACGTATATGTAAATCCAGATTTATACAAAGGTGAGATAGCTGAGTACCTAAAATGGATCAGAAGCGATGAGGGTCAAAAAATAGTCAAGGATATTGGATATTATCCCTTGCCAAAGAATCTGAGGTCTTCGAATTGATTAAAGTGTAAAAAAGCGCGCGGGTTCACTATCTCGCGCGCTTATTTAAAGGATCGAGTTAATGAATAAAGACACAAAGATTTCGCTGGCTTTGACACGGGTACAGTTTAATTGGACCGAACGGATTCTTGAGCTTGGTATTTTGCTGATTTCTGCCACAACAAGTGTAGCGATATTGATGATTTTTGTGTTTGTTGGGCGGGAGTCAATGCCTGTTATATTTGGAAAATCTCAGCTAGACGCCAGTCAGTTAATAAGGTCGGTAGAAGATTTGGATAAGATGTCAGCGAAGGAAATAATGACCTATCTAGGGTTATCAAAAGAAGAATACAATAGTCTGGATAAGCAATCGTTGCGTGAGCTAATGCTACTTAAAATTGAGACAGCCAGGGATGCATCCAAAGATAAAGATGCATTCATTAATGCGGCCTCTTTGAAATATTTATTTTTTCCGCATCAATGGACCGGATACGATAAACCAGTATTTATATGGCAGCCTGTATCAGAGATAAGAAAATTTAACATTATTCCGCTTATAGTGGGGAGTCTGAAGATTTCATTAATAGCAATACTAGTCAGTGTTCCGTTTGCAATTGCTTCGGCAATTTTGGTATCGGTATTAGTTCATCCAAAGATAAAAGAAGTTCTAAAACCATTAATTGAATTACTAGCGGGGATTCCTTCTGTTGTTATTGGGGTATTTGGATTAATAGTGATAGCGAATATTGTTCAATCGGTTACGGGTTGTGTATTTCGGTTAAACTCGTTGACAGCGGGGATAGCACTTAGTTTTGCTGTGATCCCTGTAATATTTTCAATAAGTGAGGATGCACTGAGCAGTGTGCCAAAGTCGTATATTGAAGCCGCATATGCTCTTGGGGCCAGTCGTTGGAAAATGGCATTTCAAGTTGTGATGCCGGCTGCATTTCCGGGAGTTTTTGCTGCTTTGATGATAGGCTTTGGCAGGGCATTTGGTGAGACCATGATTGTTCTAATGGCCAGTGGTAATGCCAGTATCTTGTCGGCTAGCATACTGGATCCAGCGCGCACGATTACTGCTACCATTGCTGCAGAGCTAGCTGAGACCGTATTTGGAGACCCGCATTATTCTGTACTATTTTTTATTGGGCTACTTCTGTTCATATTTACATTTATACTAAACATAGCTGCCAATTTAGTGATGGGCCATTTACGAACGAGGATTGAAGGTAAAAAATGAATCACAATAAGCTTCCCTTGCAAATAACAAAACCGTGGCGTGACTGTGAGTCCATTATATTTACTGGATTATGTTTTCTAGCCACGTTAGTAGTTCTTGCTATTTTGGTGGTCATAGTGGGTTACATTGCTGTCAATGGGTGGGGTCACATAACATGGAAGTTTCTAACTTCTCCTATGACGCAAGATATATTTGATGCTAGCAGGACCGGGGTCCTTTCGCTTGCCATAGGGACTGCAGCCAAAGTGATACTCATGACAATAGCGGTTGTTCCTGTTGGGGCAATCACGGCCATTTACTTATCTGAATACTCATCAAGCAAATCTATTTTCACAAAGGTCGTTAGACTGGCTATTAACAATCTTGCTGGTGTCCCAGCGATTGTGTTTGGACTTTTTGGGGTAGGTTTTTTTATAAAGACGATAGGCAGCACGATTGATGCAACATTCTTCAGCCAGTCCTCTGGGCCGGTTTGGGGCAAACCTTGCTTATTATGGGCATCTTTTACTTTGGCTGTGATGACTTTACCTGTGGTGATAGTTGCGACTGAGGAAGCATTACGCTCTATACCTAACAGCTTAAGGGAGGCAAGCTACGCTTTGGGAGCGACTAAATTAGAGACTATTTTTAAAGTTCTACTGCCTATATCGATCCCGGGGCTACTTACAGGATCAATCTTGGCGGTCAGCCGGGCTGCAGGTGAGGTAGCACCAATATTGTTTACTGGAGCAGCATATTATATGGCTGGATTACCGAAAAGCTTATCTGATCAATTCATGGACTTGGGCTATCAGGTTTATATTCTGGCGACGCAATCCCCGAACATTGAAAAAACCAGGGCACTACTGTTTGCAACATCGTTAGTTTTATTGGTTCTTACTTTGGCCCTGAATCTGGTGGCTATCTTAATCCGATATCGTATGCGATCGCAGAACAAAAATTAAAAGTATAAATGAAAAGCACAATGCAGTCCAGAAACTTATTATTCAAACGCCAGGAAAATTTTCAAATGAACAAGCAATTAGATATCAACATGAACAAAGGAATTGAGAATATCAACAGGCTTGATACAGGCTCAATTTTTGAGAATTGCATAATTGAGACCCAGGGACTTACTGTCAAGTATGGATCAAGTATAGCGGTGAATAACATTAATCTTAGAATTTTTAAAAATAGTGTAACCGCTTTTATAGGGCCTTCTGGCTGTGGTAAATCAACATTATTAAGATGTTTCAACAGGATGAATGATGTTATAGATAATGTACACATTACAGGCAAGGTGCTACTGGATGGCATAGATATTTATGATAAATCAGTCAACGTTATAGAGCTGCGAAGGCAAGTTGGAATGGTTTTCCAAAAATCCAATCCGTTTCCTAAATCAATTTATGAAAACATAGCTTTTGGACTCAGATTAGCTGGCATCAAAAAGAGGGAGTTGTTGGATCAATACATTGAAGAGAGTCTTAAAAAAGCTGCCTTATGGGATGAAGTTAAGGACCGGCTAAATGCAAATGCGCTTGGTTTATCAGGAGGTCAACAGCAACGACTTTGTATAGCCAGAGCAATAGCAATTAAGCCTTCTGTATTATTGATGGACGAACCGGCTTCAGCCCTGGATCCGATAGCTACAGCAAAGATCGAAGAATTAATTCTGGAGTTAAGGAAAGATTATACTATTTTAATTGTGACGCATAACATGCAACAGGCTGCCAGGATCTCTGATTATACAGCATTTTTATATCTTGGTGAACTGATTGAGTATAATACTACGGCTCAAATATTTACAACCCCGGCTAAACGCCAAACAGAGGAATATATTACAGGACGGTTCGGATGAGAATTGTTCCTTCAGCTAGTTCAGCTGCTTAGTATCCGGCCACGACAAATCCTGCGCTGGTGTGGCTAAGTCTCTGCGAAGATTGTATCCCATGCTTGTTTTCTTTTTACTTAAAAAATCCTTCCATTATACACATTACAGTCCTGGATTTTAGATGCGGGGTTATTTTTCTATTAGATCTTAATTTTTGAAAGGTGTTTATAAATTGGGAGTTACAGACCACATTAATTCTGCAGGATTTTTAAGTAAAAGTGCTAGGGCCAGGGCTTCAGGTGTTAATCTTATATTATTCCACCAGGTTTATCAGATTTAATTATTTATGATTGGTTGACTTGTTCGTCATATATGGTTTTAATACAACAATATTGGATGCACAAAGACTTGGTATATGCAAAAAACTAAAACGCCTAATATTCAATATGACGAAGTACTAAGTAAGCAACCAACTTCGTCAGACAATGAAGAATCGACAACTCCCAAGAGTAACCCTGCTATAGCTATTGAGGGTGTTTCAACTCCATCTTACCCTTCAATTCTGAATAAGTGCAAACAGTTCAAAAGGGCTGAGCAGGTTAAAGCAATGGGACTATATCCGTATTTTAGGCCTATATCTTCTGCTCAGGACACAGAGGTTATAATGAACGGCAAGAAGGTCTTAATGTTAGGCTCTAATAGCTATTTAGGCTTAACAAACCATCCAAAAATTAAAGAAGCCGTTAAAGCTGCGGTGGATAAATATGGTAGTGGTTGTGGAGGTTCCAGGTTTTTGAACGGCACCCTTGATTTGCATATTCGATTGGAGTCAGAACTTGCCAAACTGGTCAATAAAGAAGCTGTGTTACTCTACAGTACTGGATTTCAAGTGAATCTTGGGGTCATTAGTGCCCTGGTAAATAAAGGCGATTATGTATTGGCTGACAAATGCGATCATGCAAGTATTGTTGAAGGATGTTCACTTGCGCAGGGGGAATTTATTCGGTTTCCACACAGAAACATAAGTGCTTTGGAACATAAACTGCAAAAAATAAATCCTGATGCCGGCAAATTAATTGTAGTCGATGGTGTATTTAGCATGGAAGGGGATATAATTCAACTGCCAGAACTGTGTGAACTTGCTAGAAAATATAACTGTGCTGTCATGGTTGACGATGCTCATGCAATAGGTGTTCTGGGGAAAAATGGGGCTGGTACTGCAAATCATTTTGGGTTAACAGAGCAAGTCGATCTGATCATGGGCACATTCAGTAAGTCTTTAGCTAGTTTAGGTGGTTTTATTGCTGCGGATTATGAAACCATAGAGTTTCTTAAACATCATTCACGTGCGTTAATATTCAGTGCGAGTATGAGCCCCGCCAATGCTGCAGCGGTCTTAGCTGCTTTAGAAATCATGCTCACCGAGCCAGAACGTATATCGCAATTATGGAAAAATACCGAACGGATGAAAAAGGGGCTCATTTCGATTGGTTTTGACCTTGGAGAAACGCAAACGCCTATTTTACCGGTCTATTGCAGAGACATGATGAAAACGTTCAAATTTTGTAAACGTTTGGAAGAAGAGGGCGTTTTTGTTAATCCGGTATTGTCCCCTGCTGTTCCGCCGGGAAGGGAACTTATTCGGATAAGTCTGATGGCGACTCATACAGATAGTCAAATTGACTTTGCTCTTGAGAAGCTCGAAAAAGTAGGACGCGAGCTCTGTTTGATTTGAAAAACAGTAGATGCTGATTTTTCGTGCGGTTGGCAGCGGTTCAGGCTGATCCTGTAAATAAAATGAAAGTCTTGCTTACTGGAGCGACAGGTTTCGTAGGCAGTCATATTTTGGACTGTCTCTTACGAAACAATTTTCAGACTGTAGTATTATTACGGAAAACCAGCAATACTAACTACATAAACCACCAGTTAGCCAGGATAGAGATTTGTTATGCACAACTTTCGGATGTCGATTCGCTTATTAAGGCCCTTGATGGTGTTTCATATGTAATTCATTGTGCTGGATTAACTAAGGCTGTCAAAAACAATGATTTTTTCGAGGTCAACCATGCTGGCACCCGGAACCTTCTTCGGGCAATTAATTCCAGAAAAAATGAAATAAAAAGGTTGGTATTTTTATCAAGTCTGGCGGCGGCTGGGCCAGTCAAGCCGGGACATAAAGCAAAAGAAGATGACCCCGTCAGCCCGGTTTCTTTATACGGCAAAAGCAAGTTAGCAGCGGAAAAAGAGATTATTTCAAGTTCAGAAGTTGAGTATGTAATCGTCCGTCCACCAGCCGTTTATGGCCCCAGAGACGAAGCGTTTTTCCCCATGTTCAAAGCTATTTATCGGCATATACGACCGCTGATTATCGGGGGCACGAAGGAGTTAAGTCTGGTTTTTGTGGAAGATCTGGCACAAGCAGTAGTTCAATGCATGATACACTCGGATGCCAAAAACAGGATTTATTATATTGCCAATCCAGATATTGTTACGCCCTCAGCTTTGGCTTTAGAAATTCAGCGTCAATTAAATGGGTGGGCAATGCCGTTTGCAATACCAGTGCAGTTTCTGTGGTTCATTTGTGCAGCTAATGAATTCTTGGCAAAGATAACAAAGAAACCTGTGATCTTAAACAGACAAAAGTATAGAGAACTAAAGGCGCATTCCTGGGTCTGCGATCCCAGCAGGGCTCAGAGTGAATTAGGTATAAATTGCAAAACTAATTTGGATGAGGGGATTAGGTCAACACTGGCATGGTATTATGAGCACGGTTGGCTTCCAAAAAGTTGATGTTACCAGATTTTTGTTATGGCAAATTACGTTTTAATAGACTTTTTAACACAAGGATATTTGATTTTAACTGGTCTAATAATTTTACTGGCACCACATGATTCTATTCCTTTATGGAAATACCTGTTATTAGCGCATTTGCTTTGCATCGGGTTAATTCATCTTCTTATAAGGGCGTATGACCGATCGCCGTCAAATCGAGTGCTCCGTTTTTTGAGGCATTTTTATCCAATTATTCTTTATACGGGGTTTTACCGTGAGACTGGGGCTTTAAATCAAATTGCTTTCAATGGTTTTCTGGACCCAGTTTTCATTAGGCTCGAACAAAAAGTATTCCATTTCCAACCGAGCGTAGTTTTTATGGATAGTTTGAATAATCGCTGGATAGCTGAAATTTTTTATGCAGCCTACTTTTCATATTATATCATGATATTTGGGATAGGGCTTATTTTATTTTTGAAGGATTATAAAAAATTTTTTCACTACCTAACCATTGTGTCATTTGTTTTTTACCTTTGTTACCTGACATACATTTTTACGCCTGTTACTGGTCCGCGCCTTTTTTATAGGGAAATTGCAGGTTATAAATTACCACAGGAGTGTATACCGCAGAATATATCAGCATTTCCCGAGAGCGTACAAAAGGCGGTCTTTTATAAAATAATGGATTTGATTTACGATATTTTTGAGTCGCCAGGCGCTGCTTTTCCAAGCAGCCACGTGGCGATAGCCATCTGCACGCTGTATTTTTCGATCAAATATATTCCGTCGATTCGTTATTTGCATTTGATTATTGTGATAATTTTGTGTTTATCGACAGTGTATTGCAGATACCATTATGCAATTGATGTAATAGCAGGCGCATTAACAGCGGGTATATTAACTCCTGTAGGTAATCTTTTGTATGAAAAATGGGGGAAATTAGCTGATAACGATAGTTGAAAGCAATATTATGTTAGTAGCCATGGCAGATGGCATTCTATATAGCTAAAACTTTGGCAATGACTTTCGGAAATTTTACAATAAAAAAAGAACAGAGAAACCTGAAGAAATCGATGGTATTGCCAAAAAAGTCGGCTAAATTTCTTTTTCGTAGATTCTGTATCGTTTGTACGGGATGCCGCCAAAGAATTCAATAACCCTGCACATCATGATGTTATCTTCGAGAATCCATGACGCCTCAGCTTCAGTAAAGCCAGCTTTTATGCCAACCTCGAAGCCCCGACTCAACATCAGTGCTTCAAGACCATGATTTCTGAACTCTGACTTTACACCCAACGTTAAGACCCTGCACCTATGTGGAAGCTTCATGCCTAGAAAGTAAGGTAAAGTCTTAAATAAATTTAAAGATAACAATCGGCCCTTGAGTGGTTTGAACGGGATATTATAATCAGGCAAGGCAAGCATGAACCCAACAGGCTCTTGTCCAGCCTCTGCAAGCCAGACTAATCCTTCCATGAAAATAGGCTTGAGGCGTTCTGCCATGAAATCAATTTCATCAGATGTCATGGGCACAAACCCCCAATTATGCTCCCAAGCGCTATTATAAACTTCTTTGATCTTTTCGAGATCTTCAGCCAATGTTTTTTTCTTCACTGGTTTACAGAAAATATTGGAATTTCGGGCAATTGCTTTGGAGGCTATCCTATTAAGTTTATCTATAGGACATTTTTTAACATCAATAAAAAAGGAAATCAAGTCTTTGGCTTTTTTGAATCCAGAATTTTCTAAGAGGTCTATGTAGTATTTTGGATTATATGGCATCATGAAAACCGGAGGGGAATCAAATCCTTCGATCAATAACCCACAGTCGTCATTGGTTGAAGGATTCATTGGACCAATTATTTTCTTGAAGCCTTTTGATTTTAACCACTGTGCAGCTGTATTGAGAAGTGCACTGCTGATTTCATGGTCATTAATAGATTCAAAAAAACCAAAGAATCCAACATTATCATGATGAAATTTGTTGTGATTGTGATTAATAATTGCTGCAATTCGACCCAGGTCTTTTGAGCCTCTGCTGGCAACCCAGAGTTTCATTTCTGCATGTTTAAAAAAAGGATTGTCATCGCTTAGGGCCTTGCGGAAGTCTAATAGCAAAGGGGCCACCCAGTTTGTGTCCTGTTCATAGATATTGTAACAGACTTTGAAGAATCGTCTTAACCCGTAGCTTGTTCGATCCAGTTGGCTTATTTGAATTGGTGAATTTATCATATGGCTTTGGGTGTCCAGCTCATGCTAAAATTGTCTCTGTCCATCATGATGGTTTGTTTGTTAGCTTCAATCATTTGTTGCAACAATCGACGCTGATACTTTATCATTATGCCATGAATAATTGTCAAGGCATCGGTTCAATCTTATTCAGTTACAGGGGAGATATTATTTGCTTAATGCGCCGATTGACGTTGGTTTATTTATGAATCAGTCGTGAACCCCGGTAAAGATTCAAACCTTTTAACTTTTGCTGTATGCCAGATGGAGCTGAGATTATGAATGAAATTAAAAAGATTGAACGAGTAAACGTGCTCGGTGTTGGAATTAGTGCAATTAATATGGACCTGGCAGTACGTGCAATCATTGATGCAATTCTCAACAAAAAAAAGGGCTATGTATGCGTGACAGGAGTACATGGAGTGATGGAATCTCAAAAGAATCAATTGTTGCGGCAGATCCATAACCAGTCTTTTTTATGCACGCCTGATGGTATGCCTATGGTCTGGATAGGCAAAATTAAAGGGTTTAAATTTATGGATCGGGTCTATGGCCCAGATTTGATGCTTGAGTTATGTAACGTCTCGTCAAAGTATAATATTCGGCATTTTCTGTTCGGGGGCGCTAATGGTGTTGCTAATAAACTGAAATCAGTCCTGGAAAATAAATTTGATGGGATAAAAATTGTTGGTACCTATGAACCTCCATTCCGTCCGTTGAATGAAACCGAAAAAACAAGCCTGATTCGGACTTTTTCCGACCTTAAGCCTGATATTACCTGGATAGGACTTAGCACACCGAAACAAGAATTATTTATGGCTGAATACATGCAACATCTTAATACTACGATTATGATCGGTGTTGGAGCCGCTTTTGATTTTCATACTGGCAGAGTTAAACAAGCACCACAGTGGATGCAAAAAAATGGTTTAGAATGGTTTTTCAGATTATGCATGGAACCCAGACGGCTTTGGAAAAGATATCTAATTAATAACCCCCTTTTCATGTTACTTGTAACAGCTCAACTTCTAGGCCTGAAAAAATATTCAATTTAAAGTTAAATCAACTCCTGTTATAATTTTTACACCGTGAGGATGTGAGACTTTGTAAGTAATAAAATTAGAACTTCAAACATTGATGCTTAATTCGGAAAAAACTGGCGCAAGGTTCTTTATTTCATGTAACGACAAAATTAATTTCCTATGAGTTGATCGGTGGTGTGAGACTATTTGGGATATTATTTTTAACTTTGAGCTCGAGACTTTCTAATAATTTGTTTTTGAAAAGTTTTGCTGAGACCCCGAGTTGTTTTTCGAAAACCAGGTTAAGTTGACGTGACCCGGAAAAGCCACATTCATAAGCTACTTCCTTTATGGATATCTTTGGATTTGTTTCCAGGAGAAATTTTGCGCGTTTGAATCGGATATTCGTAATAAACTCGTGCGGTGTAACCCGCAAGTACTCTCGGAATGCATATTCAAGCCAACGCCTGGACCTGCCGACTGAAACAGCAATTGAATTTACAGAAATTGGTTCGTTAATGTGTCTTTTTATGTTATTAACCACCTCTAAGATTAATTTATTATCGACACCTATTGTATCAGTAGAAAGCCTTTCGACTACTTCACCGGGTGGAATAACAATTTCTGCGGCTTGAGGTGTTTTACCGGATATTAAAGAATCAAGGAGTTCTGCAGTAAGCCATCCTACTTTCTCTCCTGGCCTTGCTACGCTTGTTATTTGAGGGTCAGAGAATTCACAAGTCTGTATATCATTGTTAAACCCAATGACCGCAATCTCATCAGGTACTTTTATACCACAACGCTTGCATGCTTGAATAACCATAGCAGCGCGAGGGTCATGCGATGCCATAAGTCCCACAGGTTTCTCTAATGATTGAAGCCAGCGTTCTAAAGAGACATGATCATGCTGCCAGGGTTTATCCATCGCGAATGTTGGAGTGTCTTCGTAGTAAGAGCATTTATAACCCTGGCTTTTTATAACCTCAATGAATCCTTGATATTCACTCTTTGCATAGAACACGTTCTTCAAACCATAGAATGCAAACCTGGAAAACCCGTGTTCCAGCAAATGCCGCGCTGCTTTTCTGCCGGCTTCCATGTAGTCTATCCTGACTCTAGGAATACCACTGTAATCCAGAGCCCCTGAGATATTGATAACTGGACATTTTAATGTCTGAATAACCTCGACATCCTTTAAAGAATTAACCATTGCAATTGCGCCGTCACCGTCCCAACCTACGAGTGAAGAAACTGGGATTGAATGTGTCTCTGGGCTGGTGATGAAGTCCCAGTCTTTATGGGCTTGAGAATAAAGCCTGATACCGTGCAAGACTTGTTCAAGGTGCGGCACACCGATAGGCAGTGCCAGCACGATTTTTTTCTTTTTACGCATAAGATGTTATTATTCGCAAATATGCAGTATTTTGCGCAAAAATACAATTGATTGCAATAATTTTTTTAATATATCATCCCCTCTGAAGCTTTAGAAGTATCGTCCGGCGATTGGCGGGATCGCTAGTACGATCTTCTTTAAAACGAACAACTGAGGTCAATTATGAAAAAAAGGTTTTTGTTATGTTCACTTGCAGCATTGCTGTCGCTTTTAAATAATGCGATAGCCTTGCCTATTATCACCAGTGTCACAGAATCTGGTGGCACTTCAGCAAACATTGCTAGATTTACGGGGCAAACCTTTACACATCCGAATCTGGGCCAATTCACTGTTGGGTTAGTTGCCGAAGACGAATACCTTTTCACTGATCGTTTGCACCAGATGAATGGTGCAGATGTCACGCTGCCTATTCCTGACTACTTACTTGGTGGTGAACATGTTATGGTAGCTAATGATAATAAAAACATTGCTGGTTATAGCCTGGCGATAACTGTTGCGGAACCGGTCAAGGTGTATATCCTTCTCGATAACCGTCTTGGCGATGGCAACAATGCTAATCCGCCAGATTTGAGTACATCTACAACATGGGCCGATCAAGGTTTTACAGCAGTTAGAAACGGATTAAATAGATCCGGCAACATCGACTGGCCTGATGAAGTTGGTATAGACGAAGGCGGTGACGGCACGGGGCCGGGTCAAGGAATTAACAATTGGTACTCAGTGTATGTTAAAGAAGTTCCAGCTGGGACTTTTACCATCGTCCAGCCTCTTCCTGCTGGTCATAATAATTTCTGTGTTATAATTAAACGGTTGTCTTCTGGACCATCTGTTACGGCTTATTCAGGGAACCTTGCTGGTTGCCGTATTGAAATAACAGATGGTATGTCTTCTTCTCTTGATCAGAGTAGCATAAAATTAAGTTTTGATGGTACTCAAGTTAATCCGCAAACCATCACTAAATCTGGAAATAAAACCTCTATCAAATATAAAGCACCCTCTGTACTGCCGCCATTATCGACTCATACCGTTAAAATTGAATTTTCTGACACAAGTAAACCACCGGTAAACAATTCTTATTCATTCTCTTATGTAGTTGCGCCATATGCGACATTGACTGCGACGGATTCTGTGCCGGCGAATCTAGTTGATAAAAACAGTTCGGGATTTTACGCATTTATTCATCAAGCCTCAATAGGTGATCCTGCGAATCCTACTACGTTGCCAAACACTACATTACGAGCAGAGGCTCAAGTACGTGGATATTTAACAAATGCTGCTACCGGCCAGGTTTATAATAATTTAGTTAGTGGCGGGCCAAACTTTATGGCTGAAGTGATTAACTGGAATATCAACGCAGGTCTTGGAAATGATATTGGGAATTTTAGAGATACAAGTGATATTCCGAGGCCTGACGATGCAGTCCCGGGTTTGCCCGGATCTGAGGGCTCTTATAACAATGTCGCTGCAGAGATAATTGGGTACTTGGAGTTAAAAGCTGGAGTATACCAATTTGGTGTAAACAGCGATGATGGATTTAGGCTAACTTGCGGTCCTCAGCCAAAGAGCTTATTTGGAAAACAACTTGGTATGTTTGAAGGTGGTCGTGGCTCAGCTGATACGTTATTCTACGTATATGTCCAGCAAGATGGCATTTACCCGGTCCGCTTATTGTGGTATCAGGGCAACGGTGATGCGAATGTTGAATTTTTCTCAGTAACTGAAGATGGCGAGAAGATACTTATCAATGATCGTGAAAATGAGAATGCTATTATTTCTTACAGTTCTGCGACAAGTTCACCTGAACCTGTGGCCCGGCTGGTTCTTCCACTCCCAGGCACAACGAATGCCTTGCCATCAAGTTCGGTAATTATTGAGCTGGAGGATAGTCAAACAGCTGCAGTAGATGTTAACTCAATAGTGTTAAAGATAAATGGTAATCCAGTGATGCCAGGTATTCAAAAGTCTGGCAACCTCACAAAAATCAATTATACCCCAGCTCAATTTTTTGATTTAGGCGCAACAATTGAAGCCAATATAACATTTACTGCTGGTGGACAGGTATATAATAGAACCTGGTCATTTCAGATTCGTAGCAACATAAACCAGATTCCAGCGATTTATGCGCAGCCACCAGGTTCTGGTCAGGAGCGCGGTTTTACAGTTCGGGTTGTTTATACCTCTACCTATGCAAATAGCACAGCTTATTCTGAAGACGCTTTAGCCGGACTCAATTACGCTGCGGTGGGATATGGTTTTGAAAAGCCAGATTATATTTATTACAATGTTAATGCTCCGACTGCGTTTGGCAACTTCCCAGGGATTGAATCTAGAAAAGTCCCGGGCCAGGAAGACCTGGGTATAACCACACAGTTCGCTATGGAAGCGGTAGCGTATCTTGAGCTAAAACGTGGAGCTTATCGCATGGGTGTAAACAGTGATGATGGATTTAGAGTAACTTGTGGGGCTACGCCTCAGGAAATTGGACTAGTACTTGGAGAATTTAGTGGCGGCCGTGGCTTTGCCGACACTATGTTTGATTTTCTGGTCCCTGCCGATGGCATCTATCCATTCCGATTAACCTGGGAACAGGGAACCGGCGGTGCTGGTGTACAATGGTTCATTGAGGATCTCAATACATCTGTTAGGACACTGATCAACTATCCTGGTTCACCAGTGGTGGCTTACCGATATTGTTCAACCTTGACTCAAGCTGTAACAATCGTCGAACAGCCTGCGTCAACCAATGTATTCCAGAATCGGAAACCTAGTTTTTCGGTCAAAGCTGTGTCAGGATCTATCACTAACTACGCTGTCTTTGCATATCAATGGCAGCAAAAATCTCCGGGATCTGCTACATTTGAAAACATCCCAGGGGCAAATGGCCCAACGTATACAACGCTTGACCCAGTATCATCATTTGATAATGGCACTCAGTTCCGGTGTATTGTGACGTTATTAGGTTATCCTTCTGCAACGAGTCAGGTGGCCACTTTAACTGTTACTGTGGATAATGAACCGCCTCAGGTATATTCCATTAAAGGTAGTGCTGATTGGAAAACAGTAAAAATATCGTTCAATGAACTAATAGACTCAGGCTCTGTTTATGCTGCAAACTTTAGCATATCTGGGCTCCAGGTTCTGGATGCAATAGTTGATGATACCGGAACTAATATACTTTTGACGACAAGCTTACAGACACCTGGAACGAAGTATGAAGTTACTATTAAAAATATAACTGATTTAGCTTGGAACCACATTGCGGATAATACAAAAGTCCAATTTACAGCATGGATAGTCGAAAATGGCTATGTCATCCGAGAATTATATAACAATATTACTGGAACAACCGTGGGAGCGCTTACTCAATCTAGTAAGTTCATTAATAAACGGCCTGATAGTGTAAGTGCTCTTTCGATTCCAGATTACCAAACTTTAGGTGATAATTATGGGGCTAAAGTTTACGGTTTAATCACAGCACCTGTTACAGGTTCATACGTATTCTATATCGCCAGTGATGACAACTCTGAGCTTTATTTGAGCACTGATGATTCGCCAGCTAATCTATCGCAGACACCAATTGCCTCAGTAACTGATTGGACAGGCTACCGGGAATGGACTAAATTCACTACCCAACGTTCCGAACCAGTGACATTAGAAGCTGGCAGGAAGTACTATTTCGTTGCATATCAGAAAGAGGGCACTGGCGGTGATAACTTATCAATAGCCTGGATTCGACCCGATGATCCTGCCACAAACGTTATTCCATCACAGTATTTATCTGGGCTTGCAAATCCCGACGTGGCGGCCATAAACATAATCAAACAGCCAGAAAATATCACCGTAGTCGAGAATAGATCGGCTACCTTTAGTGTAAAAGCAGAAGGTAAATCTGAGTTTGGTACGAATATTTTATACCAATGGCAGAAAAATGGAGTGGACATCCCGAATGCTACATCGGCTTCGTATACTGTTTCGAGAATCCAGTTAGCCGATAACGGTGCAGTCTTTAGGTGTATCCTTAAAGTCCCAGGTTTAACAACAAATTCTGCTGACGCAGTAGTTACTGTTTTGGCGGATCAGACCTCGCCAACTGCTCTTTCTGCTGGTGCGCTAATTAATAGAAACGAGATAGGTATAATGTTCGATGAACTTCTTGATCCTACCAGTGCAGCTAACGTTTCTAACTATACAGTGGCTGGTGCTATTGTAACTAAGGCTGCCTTGAGACCATCTGGTAATCAAGTGGTTATAGTTATTGATAAGCCTGTAGTTTCTGCCATAACGGTGAACTACGCAGGCATAAAAGACCTGGCAGGAAATAGTGGAGCAGGGTCAGTGTCGGTAGCTGTTGTTGATATGCAGGCGCAAGATATTGGTACAAAAGACGCCCAGGGGAACTTTACTAATCCGTTGTACCCAGGAGCCACTTATGTTTATGGGCCTGATATATTTGAAGTCACAGGGGGTGGCTCAGACATTTGGGGTACGGCTGATGCCTGCCAGTTTGTTTTCAAGACTGTCAACGGTAATTTTGATATTCAGGCAAGAGTTGAAGACCTTACAAGGCCAGATGCCTGGACAAAAGCCACTCTTATGGTCCGTGAAGACCTTGAAGCCAATAGCAGAAACTTTGCTATATTGGCTGCGCCGGCAACAGGACAGAATGTAATTAATGTTCAATGGCGTGATGCCAAGGGTGGATCTTCTGCATCCCTGGCAACTGCTTTACGGCCTACACCAGTGCCATATCCAAATACCTGGTTAAGGATGCAACGTGTTGATAATACGTTTAACTTTTACTGGGGTACTAATGGCACCGATTGGACACTCTTATATACCGCAACACCTACTAACCCGTTACCGTCAAGTGTCTATCTCGGCCTTGCAGTGACGGCGCATATCAATAACACTAATACTAATGCAATTGCTCAATACAGACAGGTGAAGATCTCCTCCAGTGCACCACCTGTACAACAACCTGTGTTAAAGATTGAGCTTATGCTTGATAATGTCGTGGTCGTAAGTTGGCCTGCTGCAGCTGAAGGATTCGTGCTGCAAACGGCAGATCAGGTCGACGGACCATATACGGATGTCACAACTGGAATTGAAACCTCCGGCGAGGTAAAACGGTACGTAGTCACCGTGCCGTCAAATTCTCGTTTCTTCAGATTAAAGAAATGAAACTCTCTCCAGTTTTGTGACCGCTGAGTAACAAGAGACCGGCAATCAAGCCGGTCTCTTTTTTATTCCTCACTACTAAATAGAATTCTTAAAATGTTCCTTCTATCCATTTGCTATTGATTTGCCAAAAAAGCGGTAATTGCATCACACTGTCCTGTTATCACAAAAAAAATAAACAAAAAACCTTAATCCCATAACGGATCTGGTTTAGTGAGCCCAGGATTCCTTTTCCTTTAAGCTATTCATAGTGAGGGCGACTTTAAATTCAAACGAATATACGGTGTGAGAATATACACCTCCACTTTCATTTGTTGTTATGTTCCTCATACCATTCAGGATTAAGGCCAATGTCTGAACTAATGGTTCAGGTCTCCTGGAGACCCGGAAGGAATTAATAATCAATAGTCACTGATGGATTGGGAGGAGTCTGTAAATAACCATAAATTTTCACAACCTCAAAGCGGTTGAATAGTTTTATGACAGATGTTTATCATCAATTATCAAAGACTTCACAAAGAGGCTTGGAATGTTAACGGATGAATTCATTCACCACTGATATCACTGGCTCATTAATAGAAAAGCAAATTATCAGAAAAAACTCTTAGAAAAGTTCGAAGACTGTAAAGATCTGGATTATCGTTGAGTCGGTACTAGCTGGATGAGTTTTTGTTGTGTTAGTTTCTGAGAGACATTTTTAAGAATGGCAAAGTCACAGTCAAGAATGCCTGTGTCGCATTCAGTGGAGGAACGGGTTACATCTTGACCAAGTTTCCGACAATTTTCTTGAGGGTAGGCTTCCAACCCGACCCGCTGACGCCGCGGAAGTTGTTCCTTTAATAAACTTAGATGGCAAATATTTTGTTGTTGCTTTTTAAAATATGTTGCTAAGATTAGTGCGCCAGAACAAGTACAATTTATGAAAAAAAGATCACCGTGTTTTACTTTTGGAATTTGTTGGAAGGCATTCTCGGGTTTTTTAATAGCCTTATCCGGGTTTCAAATTTTAAGTCAAGATATGCACTGGCAACATAAAAGTAGTGCGATTGGAGATTTGCCAGTACCGAACGATGGAAATCAACAGACCTGCCTTGTTGTAGCAGATTTTGACAGAGACGGGATCGACGATTTTGCAATCGGCGAACGCACTAAGACGCCGTCGGTGGTCTGGTATAAATGGAATGGTAAGGGTGGTTGGGATAAGTTTGTTATTGATGACACACCATTGCAGCCGGAAGCAGGCGGGGACGTTTGTGATATAGATGGAGATGGTGACCTTGACCTTATTCTAGGTCAGGACTACAGCGGCAATGCAATATGGTGGTGGAAAAATCCGTTCCCTGATTTCAGTAAACCGTGGAAGCGGTACTATATAAAACATTCAGGAGCAAATAAACATCATGATCAATCAGTCGGTGATTACGATGGTGATGGCAAGAATGAGTTGATTTCGTGGAATCAGGGCGGAAAACAACTTTTGCTTTTTAAGATACCTGAAAATCCGAAGAACGAACAAAACTGGAAGTCAGTGGTAATTTATTCGTGGAGTTCAGGCGAAGAGATGGAGGGATTTCCTTCTAAGCCGGTTGATATTGATGGCGATGGCAAAGTTGATATTGTCGGAGGTGGCAGATGGTTCAAACACATTGGCGACACACAATTTGAGCCAGGAGTGATTGACGAAAACATGCGATTTACGCAATGTGCCGCCGGTCAACTTATAAAAGGAGGTTGGGCAGAGGTCGTTTTCAGCCCAGGCGATACCGACGGCGATGCAAAATGGTACGAGTGGAAAGACGGAAAATGGGTATCCCATACTTTGCAAAAAGTCATTCACGGACACACGTGTGATATAGGTGATGTAGACGGAGACGGGAATCTTGACATTCTTATCGGCGAAATGGGGAATCCAGGTGCTGGTGATAAAGCGCAAACGTTTATCTTTTACGGAGATGGTAAAGGAAATTTCCGTAAGACAGTTGTGTATGTTGGACAGGGAATACACGAAGGACGTTTAGGAGATTTTAACGGCGATGGGCGACTTGATATTCTAATGAAGCCTTATAACCACCATGCTCCCCGCGTGGATGTACTTTTGCAACAGACCTTTCACATGAAATAAAAAATGAAAGGCCCCTTCAGAAATATTTTCTTGTGGCGTTATAGCTGTTCCAGATTTTTTGCATGTGTCTACGTCTACTTGGACTAAAAATCTTGCCGGGCATTTTAAGCACCAATGTATTAAATAACTTCCATTTCAAAAATCCCAAATTTGTAGTTTGCTTTTGTCAGAGGTAAAATTTGGGATTAATTTTACTGGTTCAATGGGTTCTTTGGAAGGAATATCCGATTATAATTAAGCGTTTGTGATTAAGCTAAAAAATTTTACTATTTAGTATTGACAAGTTATCGCTTAAAAATGATAATGAGAATCATAATTAATAATGTGATGATTTGTTTTTAATATGAACCCTGATGAGAAAAAGATACTTGAGGAGCAAATTAAGAGTAGATCGCTGAGACATAGTCAACCTCGAGAGAAAATCTTGGAAGTGTTTGTAAAAGCAAATAAGCATTTAACTGTTCAGGAATTGTACTTTTTGGTCAAAAAGAAATATCCTGATACTGGATTAGCAACGGTGTACAGGGCTCTTAAATTAATTTGTGAAACAGGATTATGTAGAGAAGTTAGATTTGAAGATGGGATCGCAAGATTTGTTATCCCTGAGAACTATGGCTATGTAGAACTTATCCAAGAAGGTAAAGAATTAGCTCACCATATGCAAAAGCGGCATGA